>OFFW01001404.1_pt1 | contig 14509 bp, 11 predicted proteins | sample 1521501 | NCBI WGS metagenome assembly OFFW01 (sample SAMEA3504107, study PRJEB24116) | mouse gut metagenome | biome: mouse gut; feature: mouse-associated habitat; material: faeces | place: Denmark | collected 2011
GACCAAGGAGGGCACGCCCATGAGCCGGACCTATGTGAGCACCATCATCCGCCAGTTATGCGCGGCGGCGAAGGTGTCGGAGGAGAAGGGCAACCCTCGCTGTCTGAAGCGGCTCTACCAGACCACCCGGGCAGGCATTGAGGACAACATCGCCCTGCTGGTAGAGCAGGCCCACAACCGCCTTTTAGAGAAGGAACAGTTTGAAATCGGCTGGAGTGATCGAGAAAATATCTGATGCAGAATATGTAATTTGCCTCGAACCTGAGAAAGGAGGAGCCATGGCGAAAACCAGACAGCACATCATCTGCTCGGAGCGGCCGCAGACGCGGCGGCATCAGCCGTCCGGAGTCTCGGTGTCCCAGGAGGACATCCAAAATTTTCTTACAGCGTATGAAAACCTAGGTCTCCTTGAAAATGGCAGTGCCCAATGAAGGCTTGCATCAAGAGCGATGGATAGGTGTACAGCAAGATTTATTGTTTGAAAAAGAGACGAAACAATATAAAAGGTTGGAATAGCAGAATGGACGGTAGAACTCAAGCACAAGTAAATTTAAGGAAAACCAGTCTAGCAGTGGCGTTGATTTATGCTCTGCTGGTACTAGGGTTTTACTTTTTGGCAGGAGATCAGCTGCGGTATCGGGAGTCCAGAGGGAACCTAGCTGCTCCTGCGGCTGAATCTGGGATCGTGGAACTGGTTCAAGGTACTATAGTGGAGCAGAGCTTCATTATGAAGATTCAGCGGTTGGAGCGTCTGTCTGTCCAGTGGGGAACATACTATCGGCCCAATGCCGGTGCTGCCGTCATGGAACTCTGGAACCAGGCCAGTGGGCAACTCCTGTTGCAGCAGAGCTTTGATGTGGCAGCTATCTCAGAAGGCGGCTTTACTACGTTGACCGCAGCGGAGCCTTTAGAGGGACTATATAATACCCCATTACTGTTGCGAATCTATGCAGACTCCCAACTTGGGAGTGCCGTCTCACCGTTAATGTCCCTGTCCGCTGAAAAGCAGGAAGGCTTTGCCCTTTTCCTGAACGGTGAGAACATGAATGGCACTCTGTGTTTTTCCGCTTCTGGTTCCGACTACATTTGGACAGGCCTGCACTACTGGACCTTTGCATCCGTTGGTCTTGCCGCTGTTCTGGTCTTTTTCATCGTTGTTGGATGGCGGCAAAAGAAGGGACATAGCTATGTGGTTAATGCCCTCATAGCTGTGCAAAAATACCACTTCCTTATTAACCAGCTGGTGGGCCGGGATTTCAAGACCAAGTACAAGAGATCTATGCTGGGCGTATTTTGGAGCTTTTTAAATCCTTTGCTCACCATGGTGGTGCAGTACATGATTTTCTCTACAGTCTTCAAGAGTGATATTAGCAACTTCCCTGCCTACCTGCTTATTGGCATTGTGTCCTTCAACTTTTTTAGTGAAGCCTGCGGTATGGCGCTCACATCTATCCTGGGTAACGCCAGCCTCATCAAGAAAGTCTATATGCCAAAGTATATTTATCCTCTGACTCGGGTCATATCCTCTGTGGTGAATCTGCTCATTTCCCTTATCCCTATGGTCTTGGTGTGCGTTATTACCGGTATCCGCTTCCACAAATCAGCAATTCTTGCTCTTTTCTTTTTGGGATGTGTGGTCATCTTTACCCTGGGACTAGGGCTGTTGTTGTCCTCTGCCATGGTTTTTTTCCGGGATACACAGTTTCTCTGGGGAGTGATGGCCATGATTTGGATGTATGTCACACCTATCTTTTACCCAGAAAACATTCTGCCGGACAATTTGAAATTTATTCACCAGATCAATCCTCTTTACCACTTCATTCAGGCGGAACGCATGTGTATTTTAGATGGCCTTTCTCCAGAGCCAATCGTATATGCCCAATGTATGCTCATGGCTTTGGCTATGCTGATGGTGGGAGCCATAATTTTCCACAAGAGCCAGGACAAGTTTGTCCTGTATCTGTGAGGTGGCGGCATGAGTAAGACGATTATCCAGGTCAATGACGTGACCATGAGCTTCCGTATGAACAATGACCGCATTCTCTCGCTCAAGGAGTTTGTGACAACTGCCCTCCGGGGAAAGCTGGAGTACAACGATTTTACCGCTTTGAATCATGTGTCTTTCAATGTGAAAAAGGGCGAAACGCTGGGGCTTATTGGACACAACGGCGCAGGTAAATCTACCATGTTAAAGCTAATCTCCGGCATTTTGAAGCCCACAAAGGGAAGCATTAGTGTTCATGGAAACGTTGTTCCCATGCTGGAATTGGGCAGCGGTTTTGACATGGACCTGACGGGGCGGGAAAACATTTTCCTCAATGGCGCCATTTTGGGCTACTCAGAGAATTTTCTGAAGAGCAAGTACGATGAAGTGGTGGCCTTCTCTGGATTGGAACAATTCATTGAAATGCCTATCCGAAACTACTCTTCAGGCATGTTGGCCCGGCTGGCATTCTCTGTTGCTTCCATGGTGGAGCCGGAAGTGCTGATTGTGGACGAGATATTGTCAGTCGGCGACGCCGATTTTCAGGAAAAGAGCAAGGCCCGGATGTTGGAGCTGATGGGCGGCGGCACTACGGTGCTTTTTGTTTCCCACAGCTTGGAGCAAATCAGAGAAATGTGTGACCGCTGTATCTGGTTGGAGCATGGCCAGGTCAAGGTCATTGGCTCGGCGAATGAGGTGTGTGATGCGTACGCCGCAGAATGAACCTCTGGTTTCGGTTATTATGGGCGTACGTTACCGGTTGGAGAATCTGAAACCGCTGGAGCAGGCTATCCAGTCCATACTGGACCAGACCTACAGGAATTTGGAGCTGCTCATTTGCGAATACAATTCTACCGCGTCAGCCAAGGCCTGGCTGGCAGAGCTAGCTCAGCAGGATTGCCGGATTCACTTGCTTCAAGGGCGGGAGCCTGGGTTTCTTCCCCAGAACCTCAACGATTGTCTTGTTGTTGCTAAGGGAGCTTACATTGCTCGAATGGATGACGATGATTTTTCCTATTCGGAGCGTTTGAAAAGGCAAGTGACCTATCTGGAGACACACCCTGAGATTGCCTTTGTTGGATGCAATGTGAATTTACATCGTGCAGGTGCGCAAGTTGGGCAGCGAACCTTTCCGGAGTTCCCATCTACACGGGATTTCTACATGACCCAGCCCTTTCTCCATCCCGCCCTGGTTTTCCGGCGGGAGGCGCTAGATGCGGTGGATTGGTATTCCGAGGACAAGCACTGTGTCCTCTGTGAAGATTATGACCTGCTCCTGCGGCTCTACGCTAAGGAGTTTAAAGGGGCGAATATTCAGGAGGTCCTGATGGACTATACCATCCCTGCTACAGCTAAGGGAAATCGGACCATGGGCCACCGTTGGAACGAAACGGTTACCCGTTACCGGCGGTTCAGGGAATTAAAAGTCTTGCCGGGTGCTCTGCCTTGGGTGGTCAAGCCGCTGATAGTGGGATTTATACCAGAGAGTCTACTGAGTAAGCTGAAAAACCAGTATGGCACAGGAGGATAATGGAATGTCTCATCAGCCAGTCCTGACTATTGCGATCCCGACCTATAACATGGATCAATGCCTAGATAAAAACCTGGCCACTTACCGGGATTCCGCATTAAAGGAACGTCTGGAAGTCCTCTGCTTGAATAATGCCTCAGTTGACAATTCGAAAAACATTATCGAGGCGTACGCACATAATTGCCCAGAGATATTTACCTTTGTGAACCGGCCCAGTCGAGGCTATGGCGGTTCTATTAACCAAGCTATGGATCAAGCTAGAGGAACATACTTTCGCATCGTGGATGCCGATGACTGGGTGGACACCTCCGAACTAATCAGGCTAGTGGACGAATTGGAAAGCTGTACTGCTGACATCGTCCTCACGGATTATCAGATCGTCAATATGGCCACAAGGGAGACCACCCCTGTCCGGGCCGGGGAGCAGGGGATCAAGTACGGTAAAGTATTCACCGAGTTCGCAGGGCCCATCCAGACACTGCCAAGCATCCATGGAACTACCTACCGCACCGGATTTCTGCGGGAATGCGGGTTCCGGATGCAGGACGAGATGTTTTTCGTGGATGAGGAGTATGTGGTTCTCCCCTATCTGGCCGCGAAAACGGTTGTCTACTACCCTTTTGATATTTACCGCTACCAAGTGGCCAATCCCGCCCAAAGTACATCTCCCAAAAATCGGGCTAAATATCAAACCCACCGGGAGAAAGTTTTAAAGCGGCTCATCTGCGAATATCAGCGCACGGAGAATATAGAACCAAGCAATCCCGCTCTTTCCTATTGTTTTGAGCGTATCCGGCGTGGGGTGGGGGACCACTTCACCACGCTATACATGTATGTGGAGGACAGAAAAGAGGGACGGTGTTTGGCCAAGGCGTGGCAAAATTGGCTGAAAACTCAGGCCGGTATGTTTTGGCTCCCGGCAAAGCAAAAAGCGGCTATCCTGCACGTGGCCAACTCGCTCCATCTTTCCCTTCCCCACTACCAACGGCTGAAAGACTTTTATTGGGGACAGAAATGAGGATGCTGCTATGAATTATGATTATCTGATTGTGGGCTCCGGATTGTTCGGAGCAGTCTTTGCCCACGAGTCCGTTGCCAAGGGCGGGAAGTGTCTGATGATTGACAAGCGCCCTCATATCGCGGGCAATATCTACACCGTGGAAATTGAAGGTATCCAGACTCATCGTTATGGTGCGCACATCTTTCATACCAACGACCGGGATGTCTGGGCCTATGTGAACCAGTTTGCTGAGTTCAACCGCTACACCAATTCCCCGGTGGCAAACTATAAGGGAGAAATTTATAATCTTCCCTTCAACATGAACACTTTCAATAAGATGTGGGGCGTGGTTACACCTCAGGAGGCCGCGGAAAAGATCAAGGCTCAACGGCGGGAGTCTTTGATTGCCGAGCCGGGGAACCTGGAGGAACAGGCTGTCAGTCTAGTAGGCCGGGACATTTATGAAAAGCTGGTGAAGGGCTACACCGAAAAGCAGTGGGGGCGGCCCTGTACCGAGCTGCCCGCCTTTATCATCAAGCGCCTGCCGGTGCGCTTTACCTATGACAACAACTATTTCAACGCACTTTTTCAAGGCGTTCCCACTGAGGGCTACACCAAAATGGTGGAGCGGATGCTGGAGGGGGTGGAAGTCAGGCTCAATGAGGACTACTTCCAAGATCGGGCAAAATGGAATGCCATGGCTGAGAAAATAATTTTTACCGGGCCGATTGACGCCTTCTTTGATTACCGCCTGGGGGCTTTGGAGTACCGCAGTGTCCGTTTTGAGACAGAGGTGCTGGATATGGAAAATTTCCAAGGAAACGCAGTAGTAAACTACACGGATGCCGAGACCCCTTTTACCAGAATTATTGAGCACAAACACTTCGCTTTCGGCACACAGCCCAAGACGGTGATCAGCCGTGAGTATAGCGCTGAGTGGAGGCTGGGGGATGAACCGTACTACCCTGTCAACGATGCGAGGAACAACGCGCTCTATGAGCAGTACAAGGCTCTGGCAGAACAGGAAAGAAACGTGATTTTCGGTGGACGGCTGGGATCTTATAAGTACTACGATATGGATGTCGTCATCGCCGAGGCGTTGAAATGCGTCCGGGCCCTTTGCACATAATTTCTTAGAGCCTGTTTAATATCTCGACGTGTATGGATTGGCGAGTGGATTTTTTGCCCTGCAAGGCAAAAATCCGCAGGCATCCTGACGGATGGCAAGGATTTTTAACGCAGTCAGGGCGGAAAATACGCCGCCAAGACATGCGCGGGGAGATTTTAAACAGGCTCTTAGAGAGGAGAGAGAAATATGGAAAAGATTCTGTCCGTATCCGTGGCCGCTTACAATGTTGAGAGCACCTTGCGAGAAACGCTGGATGCCTTCGTTGCCTCGGGTGTTTTGGATGATTTGGATGTTATGATCGTGGACGACGGCTCGAGTGACGGCACCGCGAAGTTGGCCCAGGAATACGTGGATCGATATCCCGACACCTTTCGCTTGATCTCAAAGGAAAACGGCGGTTGGGGCTCCACGGTAAACGCAGGCATCCAGAACGCCAGGGGCAAGTACTTTCGTCAGGTAGACGGCGACGACTACTACAACCCTCACAATATGCCCGCTTATATCCAATCTTTGCGGGACTGTGAGACGGACATGGTTATTACTCCATATATCAGTTATGACGACGCCACCGGAGAGATACTTTCCCACGAAAACTGCAATCCGGGCTGTGAACTGTGGAAGTGGTTCGAATTGAAGGATATTGGCGCCTTTGCCCCCTTCATGCACAGTCTGGCGGTTAAAACCGAATGTATCCGGGACAAGGTTCAAGTCACGGAGCATTGTTTTTATACCGACACCGAGTTTGTCCTGAAGGTGTGCAATCACGTCCGAACTGTGGCCTTTTTCGATATGGAGATTTATTGCTATCGCCGCGCCTCTGTAGGTCAAAGCATGAGCCTTGCCGGAATGGAAAAACACTACGGTGAGCAGACCATTGTGATCGATACGCTGCTGGATTATATGGGGCAAGAAGTGCAGCGGCCGGAAGTAAAGGCAATCTACGATAATTTGCTTTTGGGAACTTGCTGTTGGCAGTACCTGGTCTTTATGTACATTGAACCTACATCGGAACATAAACGGGATTTAATCGCCTATGACAAGATGATCCGCGAACGTGCTCCCGAGTATTATGGCCGGATTGGCAGCAGAGTTATTGATATGCTGCGCAAAACACATTTTATGGGCTATAGCTTGGTGGCCCGATACAAGAAGAAGAAAGACAACCGATTCACTGAAGATGGGCGGATGCTCTGGTAGGCGGGAGGCTATGATGAAAACGCCAATAATAAGCGTTGTAGTTCCGATATATAAAACACCGCAAGAATTTCTGCGTCCCTGCATCGAAAGTATCCTGGCTCAAACGGTAACAGACAGTCAGATCATTCTCGTGGACGACGGCAGCCCTGATGACTGTGGCAAAGTGTGCGATGAGTATGCAGCGAAAGATTCGAGAATATTAGTGATCCATCAGGAAAATGCTGGACCCAGTGCCGCCCGCAATAATGGGATACTGCGCGCAGATGGGCATTATCTGACCTTTACAGACGCAGATGATCTGCTGGAGCCGAACGCCTGGGAGTTGGCAATTACGGCGCTGGAAAGCAGCCGTGCCCAGTGTGCGGTATTTGGCAGAATGACAGGCGGAGAGGAACACTGGGAGCCTGCGCCTGTATCGGAACAGACAAGATGCTTATCTGCTGAGGAGGCTATGGCCGCCATAGCCGGCGACAATGAAGCCTGCGGCGGCGGATATCCTTGGAACAAGGTTTGGGATGCAGATGCCATTCGTTCCGCTCACGGAGGCAGGATTCCTCTTTTCGACGAGTCTCTGTTCGCCTACGAGGACAAACACTGGACGCTGGTAACAATGACAGGGATGGAGCGAATCGTTTTATTACCGGAACTGCTGTACCGCTACCGATTTGTAGCGTCCAGTTTGACCAATAGTCATGATTCATGGCACCGCCGGCAATTCAACGCCTACGCCGCCTACGACTGTATCTGCGACCATTTGCAGCCCTTGAGCAGGGATGCTTACCGGGCCGGACTGTCGATGTATTTCAAATTTTCTTTTATTGACACCAGGAATATGTTTTCCTGGCGAAAAGCAGACCTGGCTTGGTGGAAGGATACAAAGCATCACCTACATGTGGTCTGCAGAAGGATCCGGCCGGGTGACTTAAAGGGGCTAAAGTACAACCTGGCATGGATCGCCTGCTTGCTGACCTGTTGGCTCTAAGAGGAAGGATCATATCCCAATGATAAATCACCTGCATGAACAAAATTTGGAGTGTACGGGGTGCGAGGCATGTGCCAACGCCTGCCCGGTGAGCGCCATTCATATGGAGCCCGACACGCTAGGCTTTTACGAAGCAAAAATCGATGCGAAAGCGTGTGTAGATTGCGGACGCTGCCTTGGGGTGTGCCCTGTTTTGAATGATTTTCCCACAGATCACACGGATAAGCCAGCATGCTATGCTGCCATGGCGGAGGATGCTATCCGTGTCGAGAGTTCCTCGGGTGGAGCCTTTACCCTTCTGGTGGAAACCGTATTGTCCAATGGCGGCGTTGCTGTTGGAGCGGCGTGGTCATCTGATGAAACTGTGCGGCACATCTTCGTAGATAATTACGGCAGCATTTCAAAATTAAGAAAGTCAAAATATGTACAAAGCCGAATTGGGATGGTCTATCAGGAGGTTAAAAATTTTCTGATTGCCGGAAGGCCTGTATTGTTTTCGGGTTGTCCCTGTCAAGTGGCCGGGTTAAATGCCTTTTTGGGCCGAGCGTATAAGAATTTGCTTACGGTTGACATTTTGTGCCATGGTGTTCCCTCCTCAAAGATGCTTCAAGAGGAATTATCTACACTCGTCGATGATGCAGTCACCCTAATTGACTTTCGGCCCAAATCCCATGGTTGGAAAGCAAGCACCCGCCATATGAGTATACAGGGCGGCAAGCAGGTTGAGATCGGTGAGGAAAGCGCATATGAGATGGCTTTTCATAGCTCTTTGAGTACGCGTGATAGTTGTGTTTCGTGTAAATTTGGGGAGTTTCCCCGTCAAGGTGACCTCAGCATCGGTGATTTCTGGGGAATCGGGGATTCCTGCGCGGAATTAGATGATGACCTTGGTACAAGTGTGGTTTTTGTCAATTCCTTGCATGGAGCAGACTTTTGGGAGAAGGTTGCCCCAAGATTCAAAACTGCAAAAGAAGTCCCACTGGAGTGGTTGAAGTGCAACCGGACGACGGCAGTCATCCCGACGCACCTTCACCGCGCTTACTTTCAGTTTCTGATGAGGCAAAAAGTCCCCTTCCCAGAAGCGGCAAGGGCTGCTCTTGCCTTTCGCATTCAAATTGGGATCGTTGGGCCCTGGATGAACAGGAATTGTGGTGGTGCCCTGACATATTATGCGCTATATGAAGCCCTGTGTGACATGGGATATTTTCCGGTGATGATTTCCCAGCCCCGCAGTGCGGTCTGGAGTCCCGACCACTCTGTGTGCCGCTACAAAGAAATTCCGTATCCAGAATACGCAATTGCACCTATAAAGGAAGATCTTGAGGACCAACGGAGTTTCAATGAAGGATGCAACACTTTTATTGTAGGCTCCGACCAGCTTTTTACTGGGACGATGATGGAGCTTTTGAATGGCTACTCCGATTTGGAGTGGGTCGATTCTAATAAAAAAATGATTGCGTATGCCGCATCATTTGCCTACGAAAAATTTCGTGGGACTGAACTGCAAAAAAAGAAGCTGGAATATTTCATCAGCCGTTTCGATGCAATCTCTGTGCGAGAGCGCGATGGAGTCTCCATCGTCAACGAGGCTTTTCATCTGAATGCGCAACTTGTATTGGATCCCATATTTCTCTGCGATATTGCCCACCTTGAACGCTTGGCGCAGAGGGGGGGCGGCCGTGTTCCAAAGTCCTCTTATGTTTTCGGCTATGTGCTGGACCCGTCGGAAGAAATGAGCCGCGCGCTGATTTCTATAGCGGAAAAGTACCGTTGCAGGATCGTTGCGGCAACAGATTGTCAGTATTCAGCTGAAATGTGCCAAAGACTGTGGGGATTGGATATACTGGAGGAACTATGCAATGAAGAACTGGTCGCGCAAATTAAAAATTCCAGATTTGTTATAACAGATTCTTTCCATGGTGTCTGTTTAGCTATTCGATTCCAAAAGTCGTTTGTTGTTGTTGTAAATAAAAAGAGGGGAGCTTCCCGGTTCTTATCCTTGTTGGAAACCTTTGGTCTGGAGTCTAGGCTGTTTGAGTGCCCAGATGATGTTATCAACAAGATAGATATGTTTCAGGAAATCGATTATGTCTCAGTGGGCAATCTGCTGGAAGAAGAGCGCAAGCAAAGTCTGGAATGGCTAAGGAATGCGATTGAGATGCCAAAAGCGCCCCGTAGACTCAGTGATTATGACGCCGCAAGGATCTATGTTGGATACACGCAGACTTATCTTGAGCGTAAACTCAAGTGGGAGAAAGACTGCCTGAATGGGCGAGTGGACTGGCTGATTGGGCATACAGACGAAGCGGTTGCCTGCTTGAGTCAAACAGATTCTACCCAATGGAAACAACTGGAAGACCACCGGCTGCGCTTGGATGGCTTGGACGCTCAAATGGCTGACGCCTTACGGCTCAGCTATGAAGCATCCAACACTGATGCGGAACAGTGGAAACAGCTGGAGGACCACCGGCTGCGCCTAGACAGCTTGGACGCTCAAATGGCTGACGCCTCGCGGCTGAGCCGAGAGGCATCCGTTGCCGACGCGGAGCAGTGGAAACAACTGGAAGATCACCGGCTGCGTCTGGATGGTCTGGATGCGCAAATGACTGAGACTGCACGACTGAACCATGAAGCCACCGCTGCCGACGCAGAACAGTGGAAACAGCTGGAGGACCACCGGCTGCGTTTGGATGGTCTGGACGCGCAAGTGGCTGATGCCTCAAGGTTGGGCTGTGAAGCATCTACTGCCGACGCAGAGCAGTGGAAACAACTGGAGGATCACCGGCAGCGTCTGGATGGTCTAGATGCAAAAATCATCGAAAGTGCTGTACTTGTTGATGCTACCAAGGCAGAACTATCAGAGCAGATAAGCCGCTTGAAAGAATTGATTTTCGTGCTGGAACAGCAGAATGCGGAGTTGCAAAGCGAAGTCAAGCGCCTTGCGGAGTCTTCCCTGCGTTCCCGGCTTAAAAAGGTTTTCCATCAAATGATGTTTTGGACGTGAAAGAGGGGATGACGATGGGCGCGCAAGCGATAAATGTAGCCGCAAGAATGCCTAGACGAGTTGCTTATTTTGATGTGCTAAATATTTTGGCAACCATCAGTGTGGTGTGGATCCATTTCGGAAATGAAGTTCATTGGTACGACGGTTCTAAAGTGTGGTATTGGTGCCTTTTTATTCAGGTAGTGTGTTACTGGGCTGTGCCTGTGTTTTTCATGCTTACCGGTGCTACCTTAATGAACTATCAGGAAAAGTATTCTACAAAAGAGTTTTATCTCCACCGAGTAAAGCGCAGCCTCCTTCCGTACTTAGTATTCGGGGGGATATTGGCTTTGTGTCAGGTTTACAAAGGCGATTTGGTCGTTGATGCTGCACACCCACTCCTCTCTATCCTGGATATTTTTATGAACAATCGGATGGAACCTATCTACTGGTTTTTCCCGTTCTTTTTGGGATCTACCTTGCCATGCCGGCATTGTCCGTGTTCGCGAAGCCGGAAAACCGTAAACAGCTGGATTACTTGGTTTCTGTGGGAATCATCACTGTTTCGATTTTACCTTTTCTGGCCCAAAGCGCGAAACACCTGTTCGGCGTATGGGAGATTTCGTCTTGGAACACAGCACTAGAGCTTCCCGTTCTGGGCAGCTACTTGATTTACCCAGTTTTAGGCTATTGGGCCTCCACTCGGGATTTCACGCGGCGAGGGCGGATATTGTGTTACGTTGGTGCCGTACTGTCTGCCATACTGCGGTTTGTTGGTCTCAAGCTTCTCAGTGAACGTGATGGTGTTATCAATCAACTCTTTATGGACTACAGAAGTGTTCCTTCTCTACTTCTGGCACTAGGCGTTTTTGTATTTGTTCGATACGCAATCTCTGACCGGGTTACGCTTTCGAACCGGTGGAAAAAGGTGTTGAAAGAGCTATCCACCTGCAGTCTAGGTGTTTACTTGATCCACCATCCTATCTTGGCGGCTATGGAGAAAATACCATTTTTCGCAAAGTACAGTAGCCAGTGGTATTTCTTCTGGCCCTTTGTGTGCTATGTGGGATGTGCCTCAGTTGTCTTTTTCGGTCGTGCTTGCCTAAAGCAGTTAACTTCTCGGTGAGCGTGTTCACCTGTGGTGCCATCCTTCAAAGGAAAAACCAGATGTATGAAAGAGCAAGTGCCGGAGCGAAAGTGCTAAAAGAGAAGAGAACATATTGATCTCCGATGCAGTGTCAGGGGTATAAGAGCGACTGATCCGATTGGAGCGGTTGATTGCTGAATAATATCAAGAAAATGAGGCACAGCAAAACATGATCAAGCACTTGGAGGAATCCAGTCTACTTTATCGAATCAGGCGGGCTCTTAAAATTTGACGCTTGGAGGTATGATGTATGAGTGAAAAAGGAGTTAAAGCCCCCAAAAGGAAAAGTGTGGAAAAGTGTGACTCCCTTTCAAATTCCATAGGCATTGGATCCAGTGCGTATCTCTGCGTTTGTATGGCGCTGGTGGCAATATACGGGATTTGGCGGTACTTTTCCGTAAAGGACCAGCCGTTCGGGAGTCTTCTCGTTCTCCCAGTCTTTTTTGTCTACCGAAGTGTATATCAAAGTGTTCTGTCTGTGATTTCCCAGAAGACCATCTCAAGGCAAAAGGCATTTTTCCTGCTTACAAGTGGACTGAGTCTTGTGTTTTCTCTCTGCATGACGTGGGGGGTTATGTTAGATACCAACAATTGCTTTTCCTCTGCGTGGGACTGCGCGGTGATGACTTTTTGCCTGTTCTTTGCTCTGTATCCATGCATCTGGTTCATTACTCGGAAACTCGATGATTTTGCGGAAGGTTCCCCTGCCTGGTCAGTTATTCCGGCAAATCCCCGGTTAATCAGGAATACCAAGCGAATCTGCTTTGTCATCATTGTCATAATCTGGCTGCTGATTTATCTCGGAATGTATCCAGGGCTATATGGGTATGACGCACCCTATTTTATGCAGCAATACATGTATGATGCCATTGCTGTGCGGATTTATCCTGCCTATACCACAGTTTTTTACAAGTTATTCTGCTTAGGTTTAAATCTTGGCGGCAGCAATGAATCTGCTCTTGCCCTTGTTATGGCATTGCAGGGCGTGCTGAGCCTCTTTGGCATCTGGCGGATTCTGTGTTTTCTTGAAACATATATATATTCCGCAAAAACCATTGTGTTTACGGCATTGTTTTATACGATGCTCCCCACCCACGCTATTCTATCCTTCTCCTCTACCACCGACGCCCCTTTCGTCGTTTTCTTTTCCATGTGTGTGATTCACTCGATCCGAATTGTTCTGGACCGGGATGCCTACTGGAAAGATCCCAAGAACTGGCTGTCATTTGGAGGGTGGATGGTTCTTCTGTGCCTAACCCGGCTCAACGGCATATATGTGCTACTGGTTTTTGCTGTGTTTATTCCATTCTACCTCAAAAAGACGCGAGTAAAGACTACTTTGGCCTTTTTATCCGCTGCCCTCATTTTTCAGACCTGCCAGGGGGTCATCAATAATTACTACGGAATTACTAAAGAGACGAGTGCCATCAGTTCCATGCTGAGTATCCCGGTTCAACAAATAGGGCGTGTTCATGAGAATGCCTATGATAAGCTATCAGAAGAAGAGTGGGGTGTTATATATCGCTATATCCCATCAGATATGTTCTATATTTATAATTATCAGCCCTGCATTTCCGATGTACTCATGCGGCAGGCGAAGAACGAAGAACTGTTAGCGCAGAATCCGGGAACTTTCCTAAAGATGTATGTTACAGTTCTCACCCGAGCACCCGTGGAATGTTTACAAGCTGGACTGCTTAGTTGTATCGGTCTCTGGTATCCGGATAAGTACTACTCGGACTGGCGAATGTACCATCCGTTTATTGAGTATCAAATGTTCACTGATGACCCTGGGTATAGATCAGAATTCTTGGCCATCCATCGTCAAAGCAAGCTGCCATTTGTAGACAAACTGCTGTCTGAATTGTACGGTGAGGTGCGAGTGGAGGGCGTTCCGGTTGCGTTCGATGATATCCCCATCTTTTCGGCATTTACAAGGATTGGTCTCTATTTCTTTGCCGTCGTTTATGCCTTCTTTTATCTGCTCTACCGCAGGCGATTCTGCTTCCTCCCTTGTATCGGATTAGTTCTGGGTGTCGTAATCTGCGTGATACTGGGGCCGGTCACATTCTATCGCTACTGTGCGCCCATGATTTTTTCTACCCCCGTATGGCTCACGACACTATTTATTTCGTCTCCAGAAACTAATGTACCGACCAGTATGTAGACTTGCGTGCGAAAAAAATTGCGCACATGTGTGCGATTATAAAATTTCTATGAGCTACAATTCTTTGAGAAATAATATTTTCTGGAACACCGCCGGCAACATCATCTACCTCATCTGCCAATGGCTTCTGAGCGTAGTCGTGGTCCGCATATCCGGCAACTACACAGATGCGGGAGTCCTGACGCTGGTTACATCCATAAATAAGAAGAAAAACATCAGGCCGGCTGTAGTCTATAGCTTTTGTGTTTGGGAGGTTGTTGAGATTTTTTATTTGATGAGGACCTTTTTGATACGATGAGGGACAGAAAATATAGATCATGACCTTTCAATATAGTAAGATTGCGTTTTATTAGGAAAACACACTGTCAAAAGGATTTCATGCTTTGGCG
>OFFW01001407.1_pt1 | contig 14491 bp, 10 predicted proteins | sample 1521501 | NCBI WGS metagenome assembly OFFW01 (sample SAMEA3504107, study PRJEB24116) | mouse gut metagenome | biome: mouse gut; feature: mouse-associated habitat; material: faeces | place: Denmark | collected 2011
AGCGTGGTGGCACCTGAGTTGATAAGGTGGATGATGCCTCCGGCGGCACGCCCTGTCAATTCCCTGCCTGTTACACGTTTAACCGCTTCGGGACTCCAGTATGTACGCACATCGGAGAACATCTGGCCGCAACCTGTGAGCAGGTGCCCGAACAGCATAGCAACACCGTTGCAGGCATCGTTCTCTGTGGCCAGCACGAATGCCTCGCGTATGCCGTTCCAGTCGAACGAGGTGTTCATCAGCGCTTCCGTATAGTCGCCGTTGGGCTTCCAGTCAGTCCACTGGCGCTGCCCCTGGAATCCTCCGGCTATGGCATTGTGGCCAAGGGCTTCCTCCTTGAATCCCATTTCGCGCAAACGGGGATTTCCCTGCATGAGGTCGCGCACAATCAGGGTCATCTTCACGATAAACTCCCAGTCGGCATCCTTCTGCTCGCGGGTTTTCTGCTTTTCGGGGCGGTTGGTGAAATCCTCACCTTCGTTGCATTTGCAATATTTCTCCGTCCATGCCATAGCCTTGGCATATTCTTCGTGGTCGTAGATGCCCTCTTCCATACGGCGGAGTATCTCCGTTTCGTCGACACTCTCGTTGCGCATGCCGAGATATTCCTGGAAAAAGGCGGGGTCGACAATCGAACCGGCGATACCCATGCATATGCTGCCTATTGACAGATAGCTCTTTCCGCGCATCAATGCCACAGCAAGGGCGGCACGTGTGAAACGCAGCAATTTGCCTGCAACATCGGCAGGGATGGTGTTATCGTCGAGGTCCTGTACGTCATGGCCGTAGATGCCGAATGCCGGCAGACCTTTCTGCGCATGGCCTGCAAGCACGGCTGCGAGGTAGACTGCGCCCGGACGTTCCGTGCCGTTGAAGCCCCACACGGCTTTCGGCCAATGGGGATGCATATCCATTGTTTCCGAGCCGTAACACCAGCAGGATGTTACCGTGATTGTGGCTCCCACCCCTTCGCGTTCGAACTTCCCGGCACAGGCGGCAGCTTCGGCAACGCGTCCTATAGTGCTGTCGGCAATCACACATTCAACAGGTGTGCCGTCGGGATATCGCAGGTTCGTGCTAATCAGTTCGGCAACGGCCTTGGCCAGGTTCATGGTCTTATCCTCAAGACTTTCACGCACGCCCCCCTGGCGTCCGTCAATGGTAGGTCTGATACCTATTTTGGGATAATTATTCATTGATTGGTTACTGTTATGATTAATTATTTCAATTTATTGCTTATGAAGTATATGCCGTAAAGTAACGGGGTATGGCATCACGGTCTGGTCACACTATGGAGTGTATCCATCAACCTGTCGCCAACCCCGATGGTATATCCGTTGGTGTTGAACACCACACGGTTAAATGTGTCGGCAACAACTATCACCGGAAGCGAACGGGCATCAGGGATGCTGCCGTCGGGGGTTATTTTCAGAGCGGAGGCAAGTTCGGATGCAATCTTACCGTCGATATCGGTGCCGAACACCACATTCGATGGCAAATCAGGGAACTTGGAGCGGTCGAAACGTGATGCCGCAGCCTCATCGGCAAAAAGCAGCAGCACTTTCACACCTGTCGCCTCAATCTCTTTGCTCCGCGACGACAAGTCATTGAGCACATGCACGGTCGGTTCATGGTTCGGAGCCACAAGCCCTATAACGTAATATCCCCTGCCGGTGGTGGAAAGGATTGACTTATCCGTTGCCAACGCCATATCGTGATATATGTTCTCGCTGTTGAACGAACCGATTACCTGCACCCCGGTGGTGTCCTGACGGATTTCCAAGGGGATACGTGTGGTCTCTCCGGGGACTACGGTAAAGAACCGCGAGCGTGACAATACCGTGCCGTCGGCCATACGCTGGCCGGTGGTCAGCATATATTCCCCGGCCTCTATAGGCATCGGCTCCTTCAACATCCCCGACCATGTTGCATCTTCGGGATAGTTAAGCAGCACCGGCACCCCGTTTTCAAGTTTGGATATGGTAAAATTAGAGTAATAGGCCGGATTATCGATGCGCCCAGTGGTTTTGAAATCAGCCATCAAAGCACCCTGCAAGGCACCCGGGGAAGCCGGTAAGGAAGCCCCCGACGGAAGCACGGCATCCACCCATTCCTGATTGCCCGCTGCATATTGGGCCTTATCGGTAACGGGGTCTATACGGGCAGGGATACCCATGGCACGGGCCGCCGCAACAAAGAAAATGTCGCGCGAGCGGGCATCGGTGGTTCTGAGTTTCCACACCGAGGCAGGCGACATGGCCACACGGCGCGGATTCCAACGGTTGTCGATTTCAATATTGTCGGCAACCCATTTCACCCACGATGCCGGATCGGAAACAAACTTCTCACGCAAGCCGGAAGGCACTGCATCGAGGAAGAACCGTTTATAAGGGGTGAGCATCTCATCGGCGATACGCGGATTGAGGATATAATCGACATATAGCCCCTCTGCCCCGGGAGCCGGGGCGGGTGTGGCGAAGTGGTCGGCAAGAACCTCGGATGCTATGTCGCGCCGGTCCTTTTCAGAAACAGCCTTCAGGAGGTCGATTGCACGCCCTAATTCCCCCTTGGGGACACTTTTCAGGAACTCTGCGATAACGGCATGGTTGCCACGGCTCTGAGGCATGATAACAGCCAGCTCACCGGGGTCTGCACCTATCGTCAGGGCAAACTCACGGGCACGTTCGGGGGTGAAAAATGTAGCCTCGTAGGCATTGCGCAGTGAATCCTCATAAGCCAGACGCCTTACGTTGGCATCAGCCGCTTCCTTCGGGACAAAAGGCATGCACTCACGTTGCACCGGCGGCACGATGTCGAAATCCGCAGTCTTGCCTGAAAAGCTATCCGAATCGAGCTTCAAAACGATATTACTTTCAGCTCCCACACGGGCTTTTACAAACCCGAAACGCCCGTTGCTATCAGAACCCCATACAATGATGTCACCCCGGCCGGCAACCAGTTCCGACCGCCCTTCGGCATCGGTTTCAAGGGTAGCCACCGGGAAGAACTCCCCGTAATTATAAAGACGGTAATCAACCCTCGCACCTTTAACGGGCTTGCCTGAGGCATCGGTAACCATAACCCTGAGGGTATCGACAGGGGCATAATTATCGGTAACATTCACCTCCGTGTAACAAGGCGCCGTAGCCAGCTGCTGTTCCGGGCCGTCATAACGGCCGAACAGCTTCGTATTCATCAGCATGCCACGTGAAGCGGGGGCATTGAACCATCCCAGGTCGAGCACAGCCTCAGGCTCGCACGCACCGAGGAAATGCCATTCGCCATCAACCCAAGCCTCCACCCAGGCATGATTATCGTCGGTATGCGCCCAACGGGGGGTGTAGACCTGGCGGGCAGGAATCCCGACCGCACGCAGCGCGGCTACAGTGAATGTGGATTCCTCGCCGCAACGCCCGATGGCGGAGCGCACCGTGGCCGAAGGGGAACTTGTGCGGGCATCGGAAGGGCGATAAGTCACACGCTCATGACACCAGTGGTTGACCTCCAGCACCGCATCGCGCATCGACATGTCCTTAACCCTGTCGCGGAGTGATTCATAGAAATCACGACGGCTCATGTCAAGGTTTTCATTGTTAACACGCACGGGAAGAACGAAATGGCGGAATTCACGTTCAGGCACTGATTCACCCCATGGCATCTCCTTGCGCGCCCGAAGCGCCAAATCGACATTCTCCTTATAGAACTCGCCCGAATAGTCGGCCATATCGGGCAATGGCATATACGCATAGAGGAATTCCAGCAGCTCCCGTTGGCGTGGGGAAAGATTCGTATCGAAAATTGAAAAACAGCCTGAACCGGCAACAAGCTCCCGCCTTTGGGCTAAATCACGTGCCACATCATGCTGCGCCGTCACGTTGACGGCATCGCACTGCACAGGGGAAGCATACATAGATGCCACCAGGGTTGTCACCAATGCAATATTGGGGAAAGTTTTCATGGTTGGTTTAAAAATTTTCAGGATTAGTTATAGATTAATTAAGACCATTAGCTTATCAGATACGGCAATTCGACCGGTTTATGGCTTTTACAATCGCCGCCACAACATCGCGCGATGTTTCCATACGCGAGAACTCATCGGCACCCGCCTCCCCCATCGAAACTCCGGGATGCCTGAAATCCATAGCGCTATCCCTACGCCTGCGGGCTGATGCATGAATCTCGCAACAACCTGAGTGTTCCAATATGGATGCGGCATTGCCGGAATTGACCCCTGCCCCCGGCAATATGATAATCCGCCCGTTTGCAAGGCGGTTTAATGCCGCCAGCGTCCCTACCCCTTTTTCAGCCGAAGGGGCACATCCTGAAGTTAGTATGCGGTGGCAGCCAAGCCTTATGACTGCCTCAAGTGCTTCGTGCGGCTCCCGGCACATGTCAAAGGCCCTATGAAAGGTCACCGACATATCAACGGCCTCGTCCATCAGCCGCCCGCATGTGTCAATGTCGATGTTCCCGTCAGGACGCAATGCCCCGATAACCACGCCGTCGGCACCGCACTGCCTGGCCATTCGTATGTCGGCAACCATGCATCCGATTTCGTCAGCATCATACACAAAGTCACCGCCACGCGGACGGATGAGCACATGCATCCTCATACCCGCATCGGCCGCTACTTTCCCGGCCATGGATATGAAGCCTGCCGAAGGGGTCACCCCCCCTTCACCAAGTGCCGAACACAGCTCGATACGGGAAGCGCCTCCGGCGGCGGCTTCCTTCACACTGGCCAAGGATGCGGCACAAACTTCTAATATATTCTCTTTTTCCATTGCAAATAAGCCTGCCCGGAATAATCGCGGAGCAGATTACAAAGTTAGCGAGTAAATTTGGTGAAAAATAGAAGAGGTGTGCCAAATTTCGATAATTTGGCACACCTCTTTATGTGTTTTAAAACATCTGCATCCCTGCGACAACGCCTTATGCCGGCCGTTATCACAGAAAAACTCAATCGCGGTTACCGCCGAAAAAGCGGAGAAGATAGAGGAACAGGTTGATGAAATCGAGATAGAGGCTGAGGGCGCCGAGAGTTGCAAGACGCCCGTCGGCCATCGACGGGTCGGCATAAGCCATCTGCTTTATCCTCTGTGTATCCCAGGCGGTAAGGCCGATGAAAATCAGCACGCCTGCGGCACTCACAATCCATTCCAGTGTGGAATTGGCCCAAAAGATGTTGACAACGATGAGTATCAGCATCCCGAACAGCGCCATGTAAAGGAATGTCCCGATTTTGGTGAGGTCGCGTGTGGTGAAATAGCCATAGACGCTCATAGCGCCGAACACACCGGCTGTGATAAGGAACGTTTTGAAAATCGCGGCAATATTGTAGACCACGAAAATCATTGAGAATGTGAGGCCGTTGACAACCGCGAATAGGAAAAACAGACCTGTGGCCATTGCCGAACTCATTTTTTGCAGACGTGCCGAAATCCAAAGCACAAGTCCGAGTTCAAGGATTGCAAGCCCCCAGTAAACCCAACGGTGCTGGGCCATATAGACAAGGAAACTTGTATCGGAGTTAGCCGTAGCAGCCACACCCCATGCCACCAGGGCGGTCAGGAGCAGGCCGAGAAACATTTTCACATATACGTTTTTCATCACAGCCGAGACCTTTGCATCGAGCGACTGGGGCGTATATGAATCCGTTTGATAATAGTTCATATTTCTGATTATGTTAGTTTGTGTTATGGTGAGAGTGATTCAGAGTCATTGCGACCCCGTATGGAAATTTATAACAAATAAGACCTGTGATTTGTGCAAAGGTTTAGAAGTTGCCTGAAAATCTTTGGGAAGGATTTCCAGGCAACGTCTTAAGCCGTTACATACGTTCAGGCACTTTGATTCCCAACAGCCCCATACCCGTTTTCACCACACGGGAGGTTGCCTCGCAAAGCGCCAGGCGCAGCGAGCGCACACCGGCATCTTCCTCGCGCAGGATGGAATAGTCGTGATAGAACTGGTTATATTGCTTGACCAGCTCATAGACATAGTTGGCTATCACGGCGGGTGAATAATCGCGTCCTGCTTCCTGCACGGTCGAGGGGAAATCGGCAAGTGTCTGGATGAGGGCGATTTCCTTCTCATTCGGAAGCACGGCGGAATAGTTCCCGATTGCCATGCCCTGTTCGGCGGCTTTACGGAGCACCGAACGGATGCGGGCGTAGGTGTATTGGATGAAAGGCCCGGTGTTGCCGTTGAAATCAATCGATTCCTTGGGATTGAAAAGCATGTTTTTACGGGGGTCGACCTTCAACAGGAAATATTTCAACGCCCCGAGACCTACCGTTTCGGAAATCTCGTCGATTTCCGCAGGTGTAAGGCCGTCGAGCTTGCCAAGGTCACACGACACCTCGCGTGCACCGGCCACCATTTCCGCCATAAGGTCGTCGGCATCGACCACAGTCCCCTCACGGCTCTTCATCTTCCCTTCGGGGAGTTCGACCATGCCGTATGAGAAGTGAACCAAATCCTTGCCCCACTTGAACCCAAGGCGGTCGAGCAGCAATGAAAGCACCTGGAAATGGTAATTCTGCTCGTTGCCCACCACATAAATCATCTTGTCGATGGGATAATCACGGAAACGGAGCTTGGCGGTGCCAATATCCTGGGTCATATAGACCGAAGTGCCGTCGGCACGCAGAAGGAGTTTTTGGTCGAGACCGGCATCAGAAAGGTCGGCCCACACAGAGCCGTCATCCTTACGGAACATAATGCCTTTCTCCAACCCTTCGAGCACTTTTTCCTTACCTTCGAGATAGGTGTCCGACTCATAATAGATTTTGTCGAAATCAACCCCCATGCGGCGGTATGTGTCATCAAACCCGGCATACACCCACTCGTTCATCATCGCCCACAACCGGCGCACATCGGCATCCTTTGCCTCCCATTTGCGCAGCATCTCACGGGCCTCGGCCATGAGGGGCGAGAGCTTCGCGGCTTCCTCCTCGGTGATGCCGTCGCGCTCCATGATTTCCTTCAGTTCGGCCTTATAATGCTTGTCGAACAGCACATAGAAGTCACCGATAAGGTGGTCCCCCTTTTTCCCAGCCTTTTCGGGCGTAATGCCGTTGCCCCATTTCTGCCATGCAAGCATGGATTTGCAGATGTGGATACCACGGTCGTTGACTATGTTGGTCTTAACCACGCGGTTGCCGCATGCCTTCAGGATTTCAGCCAGCGAGAACCCGAGAAGGTTGTTACGCACATGCCCCAGGTGCAGGGGTTTGTTAGTGTTAGGTGAAGAATATTCCACCATCACCAACGGGCTGTCGGCTGTCGGTGCGACGATTCCGAAATTATCGGTTGCCGATATATGCTCAAGCACCGAATTCCAGAACGAAGGCTCTATCACAATGTTAAGGAACCCCTTTACGACATTGAACCGGTCAACGGCAGGTTCGTTGTTGACGAGCCACTGCCCGCTTTCCTGCCCTACAGCTTCGGGCGACTTGCGGGCGGCCTTGACCCATGGGAACACTACAACTGTGAGGTTGCCCTCGAATTCCTTCCGTGTGGCCTGCGGCATGATAGCCGAGGCATCGGTGTCAACACCGTAAAGCTCCTTCACGGCCTTTGCCACCCCTTGCGCTATGATAAGGTCGATTGACATATGTTGTTATCCTTATTGTTTTTTTCTTCTAAAATTCTGCATGTAATCAATTTGCATGCAAATTTAGCGATTTTTCCCGACTTCCCCTAATCCGCCATAGAATAGCAGGGTCTGCATAAATCCTTATTAAAGGATTCACACAGACCCTGGAAACTGTCGAGAAGGTACAAACCCCATATCGCTACTGCTCGAGCAGGAAGTCGTCAACGGTTACATCAAATATGATGGGCTTCAACACATCCGGGTTGTCTATTGTGATATTATAGATATACTCATGCCCCATCTCCCATTTGTCGACAGCATCGGTTGTTACGGGGAAGAACAGACGCCCTGTGGGGCTTTCCGGCACAAGCTGTGCGGGCGGTGTAGCAGCGTTAGGCCATATCTTGGCCCCGGTAGCTGTATCATAAATCTCGCAGTCTACCTCTATCCCGTTACCAGAATAGGCAGTACCGTCAAAATCGAGCTGTGTAAGCGGCTGCGGCAGGAAATAGCTTATCCCAAGATTGTTATCCGTTATATCGACAGGAGTCGGTGTAAGGTCGAAAATATCCTCATCGCCTATTACGGCAAACACCATCATGTCGTTGCTCATCTTCAGGTTGTCCCAATTGCCGACGTTGTCGGGGAAGTCGGGAGAGGTGGTTGCCTGCGGGAAGTTGAATGTGCCTTGCAGATAGACGTTATGCAACTTCACATAGCTGACACGAACCCCGATTTTAGAATTCGAACTGCTCAACATAATGGTCACACGCGAAAGCGCATGACGGAAATTCATGCTCACAGGGGTCGCCTTGGCAACCTCTCCCATATTTACGGCATATAACAGGTCGGTAGTACCGTTGTTCTTATAGCCAGGTATGCTGCCAAGCTCAGGTTGCGCTGTGGCCGGCACATTGGTTATGTTAGGACTGAATGCATAAAAGTTAACCGGCGTATTGGGCCAGTACATTACAGGGCTGTAAACCCACGATGACCCGTTGCGGGTCACATGCACATCCTGCATATAAGGTTTGCCCCCTGTGTAGGCATATACTATGAACTCCTTTATGGTAGAAGTCGTTGTCGACGCAGAGCGCGGAGCTTTCGGCACAGCGGCCCTGAAACTGACAGCTCCCGATTCGTCAACCGGTTCGGGCATGGGTTGATTCTTATCGGAACACGAAGCTGCAAACAACCCTAAAGCTATAGCGGATAGGTAAACCACGTTGTTTTTCATAATTCAAATAGTATTATCGTTAATTAATAAACACCTTATAAGGCAGGATGTTTCTAGGATTTGATATTTATTACCGTCGTGATCCATCCTTCCACACTTACGTCAAACCCCCCGCCGGTCGGCGGCCCCGATTCAGGTAAGTCCAGCCCGGAAATACGTATTGTCACATGAAGCGGGTCGGAAGCACCACGTGCCTGACCTGTGACATCGAAAGTATAGCATAGTTTTTGCCCGTCGGCAAGCCAAATGTAAAGCGACAATATATTTGGCGCATCCCCTTCGGAAGGGAGCCCGTAAGTTAAAAAATTTCCGCTTATGGTGCTTTTACCGTCGGCAACGGCCTTCACCGGCAAAGTGACAGCACTGCCACGAAACATATCCGACGGCCGCAAATATGAAGCCATCCCGCTCATGGATGCACAAACATGCGCCACACCGCCCAGATTGGAAACATCGCCGACTATAAAGCTGTATTCCGCCACGATGCGTCGCGGATACATAACAAGCAACCGTTTGTCGCTATGGTCGGTAGAGGCACCGGCAGTACGTGTCACATCGACCCCGTCCGGTCGCAGATCGCAACTGCTGCATGAGCCGCACCACAACATGTCGGGACAGATTTCAACGCTTTCACCCTGCCCTGTAACGTCCGGGCCCAACGGCCTGTCGATAGTACCGCCAAGCCCGTCGTAAAGCCCACCTTTGCGACAATAAAACGCGAACTCATCATAATCGCCTTTGCGTCCGAACAACACCCCTGATGTATCATCATTAAACGCCATTACCGAATATTCACCGTCAGGCAACTTCACCTCGCCACCTGTGCGGCCAGGGAAATCGAATCGCCACTCCTCACCCTCAGCCGGGAAAAACACATATGCCATCCCTTCCGGGTCGGCATCAGGCGCATACAGCCAATCACTATCGACCAAGAACGCCCCTACCGACTCCGTGGGGCAATCATCGTAGTCGTAAATAAGGCTACATCCACTGGTCAAAGCCACGGTCAGTATGAACAAAAACGGCAGAAACAGGCGTTCGGGTCTCATATCAAAACATCAACACCTCTGACATCATAACAGTTCGCCCCAAAGAAGCGAATATCCCCGCCACGGAGACAAGTTTTCAACCTGACAGGGTGATGCTTGGGGAATTTTTCGTAATTTTGTAGATGATTTGCATTTAATCCGGGCGGATGATTGACTTTACGGGGATTTCCCGGCCATATTTCGAGAGGGTGTATGAAGCCGAACTAAAGGCAGAGGAGCATCTCGAAGCGGGGCAGCGCGGTCTGCTCTGCAATTTTGTCGCATCCGCACGCACAACAGCCATCGGCCAACGGTTCGGGTTCGGCAAGATCCGGGATTACGAGGAATTTGCCGCCAAAGTCCCGCCAGGGGAATATTCCTCTATCCGCCAGGATGTCATGAAAATGATGGAAGGGGCGCGTGATGTGCTATGGCCGGGTGCCGTACACAGGTTCGCCCAATCATCAGGCACATCCGACGGCAAAAGCAAATTCATCCCTATAACCGGGCGCTGCCTCAGCCGGGGTCACTACCGAGGCGCGGCATTCTCACTGGCCTCCTACCTGCACCATGCCCCCCACAGCCATGTTTTCGGGGGGAAGAACTTCATCCTTGGGGGCAGCTTCGCCAATGAGTTGCAACTGCGCAAAGAAGTTAAGGTCGGGGATTTGTCGGCAACACTTATCGACCGCATAAACCCATTGGTCAACCTTTTCAGAATACCCTCAAAACATGTGGCACTTATGGAGGACTGGCAGCGTAAACTCCCCGCCTTGGTGGAAGCTTCGCTGAAAGCCGACGTCCGTTCCATATCGGGAGTGCCGTCATGGTTCCTGACAGTGCTGAAACAGGTAATTGAACAAGCCGGGGCAAACACCATACACGACGTATGGCCAAATCTCGAGGTGTTTTTCCATGGCGGGATATCCTTCAGCCCCTACCGCAGCCAATATGACCGCATAACGGCTCCCGGCAGAATGAATTACTGGGAGAACTATAACGCCAGTGAAGGATTCTTCGGTGTGCAGGCGCGTCCGGGTTCTAAAAACATGCGCCTGCTGATGAACACCGACGTGTTCTACGAGTTCATCCCGGCCGCCAACCCCTCATCCGCCCCCGTCCCCTCCTGGGAAGTGAAAACAGGCGAGGTTTATGCCCTCGTTATAACCTCGAGCAACGGGCTCTGGCGTTACCCGCTGGGCGACACTGTGAGAATCGAATCTACAGACCCGTTGGAAATAACCATAGCCGGACGAACAAAACATTTCATCAATGCTTTCGGCGAAGAGGTAATGGTGCATAACACCGACGCCGCACTGGCCAAGGCTTGCTCCGCCACCGGGGCGGAAGTGCTCAACTACACCGCCGCGCCGGTGTATGCCGGCGACCACACACGCGGACGCCACCAATGGCTGGTAGAATTCGCCATCCCCCCGGAAGATATGCAGCAGTTCGAGCAAATACTTGACCAGGCGCTCCAACAGGAGAACTCCGATTACCAGGCCAAACGGACAGGAGGCATATTCCTGGACAGGCTATCGGTTGAAACCGCCGCACCGGGACTTTTCGACCGATGGCTTGCATCGACAGGCAAACTCGGAGGCCAACGCAAAATCCCACGTCTTAGCAACGACCGTCGTTTCATCGACCCCATGCTTTCAATGAACATCAAATAACCAAACAAGTAGACAATATCAACATCCAGACAACATGAAAACAATGCTTGCAATGAAACTTTCCGCCAAAATCCGCCCCCTGTTGGTAACCGGAGCGTTAGCCGCATCACTGGCTGCCGTGGCCGATACGCCAAAATATATATTCTATTTCATAGGCGACGGCATGGGCATACCCGAGGTAACGAACGCACAGCTGTATAACAAAAACGTGCTGAAAAATGAGAAGCCTTTGGTTATGACCACCTTCCCCGTCGCTTCCATGGCAACTACACATTCGGCAAACTCCGACGTTACCGATTCGGCGGCGGCAGGCACAGCACTTGCCACCGGAGTAAAAACAAAAAACAGCATGCTGGGGATGAGCCCCGACACCACCGCGGTCACTTCGATTGCCAAAGTGCTGTTCGATGAAGGCTACGGGGTGGGGCTTGTAACATCCGTGGCCATTGACGATGCAACCCCCGGGGCATTTTACACCCATGTGGCAAACCGTAGCCAGTTTTACGACACCGGGCGGTTCCTGGCCGAATCGGGCTACCATTTCGCCGCAGGTGCCGCCCTGCGTGGAACAAAGGATAAAAAGGGCAATGACACCGGATTGCTCGATTATTTTGCAGAAAACAACGTCAGCATAAGCTACGGGCTTAACGATATCGACACAACGGCAGAACGCATCCTGGTACTCAGCCCGTTCCACAACGAACGGAACAACTCTATAGGTTATGCCATCGACTCAATCGCCGGGGCATTGACACTGCCGCAGCTCACCCGTGCCGGGCTCGACCACCTGATGCGTGTGTCGCCCGACAAATTCTTCATGATGGTTGAAGGCGGCGAAATCGACCATGCAGGCCATGGCAACGACGGAGGCACATCCTTACGCGAGGTAATCAGCCTCGACGAATCCATCCGCATCGCCTATGAATTCTATCTGCAACATCCCGACGAAACCCTGATTGTGGTAACCGCCGACCATGAGACAGGAGGGATGTCGGTAGGTTGCGCCGCCACAGGCTACAGTGTGCAGCCCCAGCACGCCGCCGCACAAAAAATATCAAAAGAGCTGTTCAACGAGTTCTGCAAAACGAAATTCGAAAATAAAGAACCCTTTTCATGGACGGAGATGGAGCTGGTGCTCCGCGACAAACTCGGATTCTGGTCAACCGTAAGGCTTAATCCCGACGAGGAGGAGAGCATCAAAAACATGTTTACCGAAATTTTCGAAAAACATAATGACGTAGGCGAGGAAAAAACACTTTATTCATCCTACAACCAGTTTGTTGTGCGGGTGTTTGACATCCTCAACTACAAATCCGGATTCGGATGGACCACCACGCACCACACCGGCTCCCCCGTGCCTGTTTATGCCATAGGTGCCGACTGCATGCTGTTCACCCCCTTGCAGGACAATACTGAAATCCCACGCAAAATCCTCAAAGCCGCAGGGCTGCAGCTCCCGCAATAAACGCCCCCTTACAAACTTTTCGCCACCATGCTTGCCAAAGTAACGATGCTCCTGCTGGCTGCCACAGCCGCCTTTTCAATCCATGCCCTCGACTTGAAAGCCGTCGAGGTGGATGTGAAAATGCATCCTGACAGATTCCGTGAGCTTCTTAACCGCTTTGAACAAGCCGACACCACGCTTACGCCGACCGAACTGGCAACCATATATTTCGGTTATTCTTTTACAGCCGGTTATGATCCCACCGAGTCATTCGATGAAATCGGCCAGGCATATGATTCCGGCAACTACGAACGGGCCTCGCAACTTTGCAAGGAGGCATTGGCACTGAATCCCGTATCGCTGGAGCTGAATGTACTGGCGCTGGCAGCAGCCGACCGTATGAGCGGGAAAGCGCATTCCAAAGCCGACATTCTGCACTTCGGGATAAGAAGCGACCTTATAGCCACAGCCATTCTGGAAAGCGGGCGCGGCACTATGGCCACATCGCCGTTCTTCGTAATATCGAAAGCCGATATGGAGCGGTTATTGACCAATGTGCTTGGCATAGAACGCATAGTCGACCGTACAAAGGTCGGAGATGTCGACGCCATAAAGGTAGTGTTTCCCGGAAGTGACCGGCAACATATACTTTATTTCGACAACAGCCGCGAACAAATGTTCATGATTTCACAACCCCGATAAACCCACGCCACCACATGAGCAACGAACAACCCAAATGGACCGAAATCGAACACCTTCCCGAATGGGATGAGGATTTTTATGAGGTCTACACCGCAAAAAAACATGGCAAATGGGTGATGCTTAAAACCCTGCGGCCTGAACTGCGCGACAAGCCCGAATATCGTGAGATGATTGAAAAGGAATTCGACGTGCGGTATAACCTGGCACACCCCAGCATCATCATGATCAACGATTTCGAAGAGGTGCCCGGGCTTGGCATGTGTATCATCACCGACGACGTCTACGGGGATTCCCTGCGAAAACTCCTCGACAAAGGGGCGGTCGATGCCGATATACAGGAAAAAATCGTTACACGGCTTGTCGATGCCATAAGCTATATACAGACGAACCATATAGTGCACCACCCCATACGCCCCGAAACGGTCATATTCACCGAAAACATACGGAACCTTAAGGTAATCGACGTAGGTTTCGACCAACGCGAACACCTCACCCCGGCTGATGCCTCGGAGGATATCTACAATTTCGGCAAAGTGCTCGGCGAGGTACTGTCGGCCACCGGCTTCAGCACCGCGTTGTCGAGAAATGCACCGCACCCGATCCACGCCGCCGCTTCCGCGATATTCCCGACCTGAGGATGGCACTGTCAGGTGGCACAAACAAACGCCTGTATGTGGTAATCATAACCTTCCTGATAGTGATGATTGCCGTGCTTGCATGGTTCAGCATCAAAGACCCGGTGCTATAAACATGGCACACACCTAACGCCTGATTACGCTAAGAGATTGTCTAAAAATTTTT
>OFFW01001409.1_pt1 | contig 14487 bp, 11 predicted proteins | sample 1521501 | NCBI WGS metagenome assembly OFFW01 (sample SAMEA3504107, study PRJEB24116) | mouse gut metagenome | biome: mouse gut; feature: mouse-associated habitat; material: faeces | place: Denmark | collected 2011
TAAAAAAGGATCGTAACAGGATTTAGGGGGCATTATTTCTGTCTAGTAATCTTTATTGGTTTCCGGGGTGAGTTTCTCGGAGGAAAGGTTGATATTCCTTACTGTATAGGGGCATTCTCTTTTATCGGGATGAAATTTGCATTCTCCACAAGTCCCGTAATAATCGCAAGTTGCTGTATCTCCCCCTAATGTTTTCTTGTCAAGAATATCCATCCTAAGGTATGGATTGTAAGGATTCCCACAGGGAAGTTTTTTGCTCATTGTTCCAGTTTCAAATCCGCTATGCGCTGTTCCGGTTCCGGCGGCTGTTTTTTCTTCTTCCGGCTCTTCCGTGACTTGAAAGGATTCGTCAATCATACCGCTGTAATCGTATGTATTGGATTGTGGATGGTAGCCAGCCATTGTCTGATTGAATCTCTCTTGAAAATCCTTGAACATTTCCGCCCTTTGTTTCTGTTCTTCCAGCGAACCCCTTTTTGATGGATTGCTTAATGCAAGGTAGTTTGTTCCATCCTCTTTCTGTTTGATTTCACACAAATAGAACCGTGTGAGTGCCGCTTCAAAATGTTTCTCACCAAGTTTGCACAGTTTAAGCCATTCAAAAAATGTATAATTGCTTGTGACGATAAAATATTGTCCTGTCCATGCCGGGTTGTTGTTCTGCCTTTTATAAGCCCGGCAGATATAGTTATCCGTCATGTTTAAGAGGTAGGGGCAGACATCATCATCAATAATAATCGCCTGATGGTCAACACGCAAGTTGTCAAATTTTCCAGTCCCGCCGCCTTTGACCGTAAAATACCGTTTGCCGGACAATGCCTTTTCGGACGCATAGGTTTTACCGCTGTTTGGTTCTCCGTGGATAAAAACGCATAAACGGAGCATTTCTGCGCCCTCTGCAATCCGCTTGTTTACCCCTCTTTCATAGCTTTCACGGATTGTCTTTACTTTCGTATTGCTGCGGACGTTAAAAGGTTGCGAATCATACCATTCCGAAAAATTTTTCAATTCGTAGCCAAGATTATAGGCTGTATCATCAATGGAAGTCCAGTCATCAGCGGAAAGTTTTTTATTGCTCTCCGCAACCCTGATATAACCGTCCCGAATCTTCTGGATTTCATCAGTTGTCAGGTTGCTAACCAGCTCATCCATTGAGTAAAGCTCTTTCCCCTCGTTGACTGCTGTTTCCGTTTCATGGGTCAAGTATGTGGCATATCCGGCAAAGTTCCCGACTGTTTCAACCCCGTGGTTCGCCCATAACTCATCATCTAATTTTTGTCTGTATTCAATTCCGAGGTCTTTCAGCACTTTCTGAACACGAATCCGTTTTTTCCTGTCCGTACATCTTAAAATGATATGGTAGTGTTCCTTTTCAATGGCTGGTTTCCAGAAATGCCCCTCGTCTGCGTAGGTGTCCCGATTATGGCAGATGGCGATTACCTGAAAATCTTTTGGATTTGTGGCTTGAATCTGCTTGCAGGTATAGTCCCAACCGTATTTCAACTGCTCGGCATATAATTTTAATGCAAGCGTGGCAACTTTAGAATCCAGCACAAGCGGCTTGCGGTTTTTGAGCCATCCGTCCGATTTGTGTTTCTTCTTACCGCCATCCGGTGCTTGACTTTTCGGGGGATTTTGTGTTACATTTGTAGCAGTAGTTAAATTGTTTGGCGCATTTTGGCTTGGCGGAGCTAATGCGCCATTTTCATTTTGTTTCATATTCTTTATACCTTTCTATGATTTATTTTCCCATTGTCGGGACATTGGGACACAAAGGGACACAGTAGCGCGCGCCTCCTTGCCGTAGCAACGGCGCGCGCGTATGCGTGTTTTCATGCCGCAATGGGACAATGGGACATTAGCTGAAAAAATGTGTTCCATCCCAAAATCTATGCCAGCATTCTATATTAAAGCTGTTTGGGACATTGGGACACACTTTTTCGATTTTTAAGGAAAGCACTTCTGCTAACCTTTGTTATTTTATATCACAGAAGAAATATTTTATCAAATTGCGGCATTTTTGCCATTTCTTATTATATCTTTATGTATTTTGTATAAATCTTCCCTCTTTGGCAAATACGCACAAATTCATTTGAATATTTTTGTGCATTTTTTTGGTTAAAATTTCCACGGAACATCCGATATTTGATATGACAACTAAATAAAAAGCGTTTGCAACCGTTAATCCTACACAAAAAGTTTGCGGTCAGCCATACCGGTATTTAATATCCGAATATCCGGTGCTGTCACAGATGGGTGTGGGAGAATGATTTCATAAAGATTTCATAGGGGTATCGAAAAAGATACCATACTTGGGGAAACCCAGTAACAGAGGATATTTCTGTTAGCAGACTTTCTGTATATGGCAGATAACATGCACGGTGTGACAAACACAGGTTCTAATTATGATTAGGGCTTGTGTTTGTGGCATCGTTTTTTTGTTGGTTAATACCGTCAAAAAAGGATGTGATACCATGACAAAAAACGAAATGTCCAATGAAGTGCCGATTCAGAACAGGGTATTATTGACTTTTCCACAAGCCGCAAAATATTCCGGCATAGGCGAGAACAAGCTGCGTGAATTAGCGGAACGTGAAGAGTTTTCCAACTGCATTTTAAGGAATGGGAATCGAAAGTTAATTAAGCGGGAGAATTTGCAGGACTACTTGTTAGACCTGGATGAAATTTAAAAATCCAAAGAGCCTTGCCATATGGCAATGGTTTATGGCAAGGCTCCCACCTTATTCTGAAAAGGAGAAATCATTATGAGCAAGAAATTAAGGGAAGATGAAAAAGGCAGAGAGTTATATAAGGGAGAAACCCAGAGGAAAGATGGCTCGTATGTTTATAAATACATAGGAGCAGACGGAAAGCCGAAATATGAATCCTCATGGCGGTTGACAAAGGCAGATAAAATCCCAAAAGGCAAAAGAAAAGTCAAACCCCTGCGTGAAATAGAAAAGGAAATTCAACGTGACCTTATGGATGGTATAAATTCTACTGGTGCAGAAATGACCGTATGCAGGTTATTCCAAAAACATACAGAATTAAATCCCAATGTAAGGGAATCCACGAAAAAGGGCAGGAAATGGTTGCTGAAGATTTTGCAGTCTGATAAAATAGGGAACATGAGGATTAAGAAAGTAAAGCCCAGTGACGCTAAGGCATGGGCAATACGGATGAAAGAAAAGGGGTATTCCTATCAGACTGTTTATAACCACAAACGGTTTCTGAAAGCCATCTTTTATACCGCAATGGAAGATGACTTCATACGGAAAAATCCTTTTAACTGGAATCTGGAAGATGTGATTGGAAACGACACGGAATCAAAGACAGCATTGACAAATGAACAGGCAGACAAACTTCTGTCATTCATGCAGACGGATAAGACATACCGAAAACTTTACAATGCGTTTATGCTCTTATTGAATACCGGATTAAGAATATCGGAGCTATGCGGTATGGGGATAAAGGATATTGACTTTGAAAACGGATATATCCATGTCAGCCATCAGCTAATATTTGAGAATGGCGCATACCGTATAGAGCCGCCGAAAACGAAAGCGGGAGTGAGGGAAATTCCTATGACCGAATTTGCATTAAAAGCCATAAAGGACGAAATGCAGAACAGGAAAAATGCACAGCCTGTAAAAATAGACGGGCATTCTGATTTCATATTCTTAAACAAGAAAGGCTTGCCTATGTATGGTGTGGCATATGCAACAGAATTTTCAGCCATGATAAAGAAGTACAACAAAAGCCATGAAGAAGAACCGTTGCCTAAAATCTCACCGCATACATTAAGGCATACATACTGTACGAACATGGCAAAGAACAGGGATTTGTCAGCTGCCGATTTGCAGATAATTATGGGGCATGAAAACATTACTACTACGTTAGGATATTATGCACATGGTTCAGCGAAATCGGCTAAAGCGGCAATAAAGACATGGAGAGGGTAAAAAACAGAATTTACAACTTTTTTTACAACTTCCATCCGTGATATTATGTGCCAGTTATAAGAAGATACATAAAACTTCCCATAAAACAAAGTCCTACAAACCGCATAAAATAAAGATTTGTAGGACTTGTAAAAACTTATACAAAGATAGAAAAAGTTATTTAGTGTTTGATATTAAATTATTGATGTACGAAAAAATCCACCCGTTTTGAATGGACGGATGGATTTTTTGTGATTCAGATAAAGATTTCCTTTATTTCAAGAGATATAGTCTCTTATTTTTCATTTATCAGCTTAATGATCCGCTTAAGGTTTACTGCAAATATAGCCATTGCCCCCTGCATTTCCATGTTTATGAGGCCTGATGATGACGCCGTATCATAACCATGCCTGTGCTTTAACTCACTGTTTTTTGCTTCTATCTTATAACGCTCCTTCATTTTTTCTTTGAAGTGTTCTGTCTCCTGAAACTCTGCCTGTTTACTGTGGGCATCGCTTTTGAGGGTTTCACTGTATGTTTTCTTTTTCGCACCTTCCTTATAACATCCATCCCTGTATGGGCAGCGTTTACATTTCTCAACGTCAAAATAGTATGTCATGCGTGGATTTTTATTCTTCTTTTCTTTTTCACGCCTGTCCAGGTATTTACGGACTGCCAGATGTCCTGCCTTACACTGGTACATTCCCGCGTCTTTATTAAATTCAAATTCATCCTCTTTTGTCCGGTTTCCCTGCGTAATGATGCCGTTTAGCCTGGAAATCAGTTCATAACCGCCGTCCTGCGCCGCTTCGATATTTTTCTGTTCGGAATAGGCTTTATCCCCGATCACCATTTCTACTTCCATTCCGGCTTCCCTGCTTTTGCGCACAAGTTCCGGCAGTTCTTTTCCATCTGTCTTTTCGCCGCTGGTGACAGTGGCTGCTGTAATGATGCGTTCCTCACTCATTGCTATATGCGTCTTGTATCCGAAGAAAGCGGTATCTGCCGTTTTATGCCCTGTCTTTGCGTCTGCGTCTCTTGAAGTTTCGAGATGTTCCAGGTCATCTGTTACGGATTCCTCCAATAAGTTCAGCTTTTCCTCTACTTTCGGATAACTGCACAGCTCATCTTTTCCTTTGATAACCGAAATCAGGGCATGGCAGTATGCCAGCTCTTTTTCCAAAGAATCTTCTGTGTTTTTAGCTGGAAACAGTTTTTTCATTGATTCATCTATTTCATAAACAGCACGCCGCAGTTTCTTTGACTGCTCCAGAAGCGCCTGCCTTGGCGTTTTCTGGTTGTACCTTGATTTTGTATGGGTTGCATCCACAATAATGGACTTTGATTTTATAACGCCTTTTTCCAATGCAATCCGGACTGTTTTTGCAATCAGCATGTCTAACAAGTTCATATCTTTCAGGCGCAGCTTGCGGAATTTTGTCAGGGAGCTTGGGTTAATGACTGCTTCTTCTGGCGCCATGTCAAGAAAGTATTTGAAGGACATATCGTATTTGGAGCGTTCCACAACGTCAATATCAGATAAGTCATAAATAGATTTCAGGAGCAGGTATTTGAACATCCTGACAGGCGGAACTGCATTCCGTCCATTATCAAGACAATATTTATTAATAAGCTCTTCGTATATAAAACTGAAATCTACCAGCTCTTTTATCTGTCGGAGCAGGTTGTCTTTTGGAACGACTAATTCATATATTTCCATGTAGGGACTTAATACTAAATTCTTCATATGGCATTGGATATAACCGGAAGCAAATTAAATATAAAGCTCATTCCCTTTCCTTGTTGAACAGGCTTTTTTCATTGCCAATGCCGCAACAGAAACCATAGCCCCATTTACTTTACGGGATGACTGCGGGCATTGTACGACACAGCGCATACAGGAAATACATTTTTTACTGTCCGTAACTTTTGGATTTTCTTTGCTGATTGCCTGTGCAGGGCACTGTCTGGCGCAAAGACCACAGTCTGTGCAGTTATTGTCCGCTTTGGGTACTAAGCCAATTCCAGCCGCTTTCTTGTAGGGGCGGGTTCCCGGAATCTGCGGTGTGGAAAGACTGGTCAGATTACTGTTTATTTTCTCTAATATTTTTTTCGCAAAGCTGCTTAATTCTTTTTTATCCTTAGTGTCCGGTCTGCCTGCAGCGTACTGGTGCATAATAGAATGTTCTGCGATGGCGGCAATGGCAGCAATTACCTGAAAGCCGCTTTTTTCAGCAGCATCGCTTAATTCAATCAGGGTATCCTCATATGCCCTGTTACCATATACGCAGACAATTACACAGGGGGTATGATTGCCATGAATATTTGAGATTCTCTGAGTGGCAAGACCTGGAACACGTCCGCCAAAAGACGGAGCTGCAATAAGCGCAATATCATCTTTTTCAAAACTAAGCGAGGAAGAATCGGTTTCTGCATTGGACAAATCAATTTCATTTACAGGCAGTCCCCATGTATTTGTTATGGCATCTGCAACCTTTTTCGTTCCTCCTGTCGGGCTAAAAATAATCTGTGAAACTCTCATGCTTGCTCCTCCTGTAAAACTAAAATTTACACCATTATAACAGGCATATGGTGTAGTGTCAAGATTTACAGCAATAATAATATATGCTACAATCTAACGTGGAAAGGAGTAATGTCATGCATATCAGTACAAAATGTTCGGTTGCGATTCATTGCCTTATTTTTATTTATGAATATGGGGATAAGCAGAAGGTAACCAGTGAACTTCTGGCGTTATCAACCGGGATCAATCCTGTCACAATCCGCAATATTATTAGTTCATTGAAAAAGGATGGCATAATATCTGTGAAATTTGGGACAGGCGGAACAACACTGAACTGTCCGCCGGATGAAGTGACCTTATATCGTATATGTAAAGCGATAGAGCCAGCCTTTAGTTCCAAACTTATAGGCATTCATTCACTGCCTTCGCAGTTATGCCCCATAGGAAAAAATATCCATAATGTATTGGACTGCTCTTATGAGAAAATAAGAAATGACCTATGTCAAAGTTTAGAAAGCATCACATTAGGAAACATCATATCCGATTATCACCGCATTGAGCATAAGCCAGATTGATATTTATGCCTAAAAGGATATTGAGATAAAATGTAGGGAGTGGGTGGTATTCCGCCGCCTTCGGCATCATGGAAAAATCCAAAAGTTTAGATTTTTCCATGATGCTTTTTTGCTTTTAAAGCCCTTTTCAGACAGGGAATTACCGGGAAGGTGTGTTATTGCAGCAAATCTCCGGGGAGGGTCAAGGACTTGCAAAGAAAAATGCAAAGAAAACAAAAGAGGGTAGTCGGTATGTTGGGTGGATAGTCAAAAAAGAAACAGAATCAGCTATTGAATATGGAAGTGATGAGATTATCATAAGCAGCGCATAATCTACTTGACTTTCAAATCTTACTGTTGTAATATTTAAAGCAAATCTTACTGATGTAAGAATTAAAAACAATGGAGATAAGAAAGAGAGTATATAGAGGTTCATGTGAAAAGGAAAAGTAAGGTTATACGGAACGGGGATGGTTTGCCATTTTTACGGCAGAAAGAACAGAGGAAAATCCGATTTTGATTGTAAGCATGGTTGAAGATGTAAAAGGGAGAGGAGGAAGCGGTTATGTTGTTGGAAAAGACAAACTGGTTTTGGAAAGCTGGCTTAATTGAAAAGAATAAAAAAGCTCTTTTTGTTGCAATGATAATGCTGATATTGCCGATCATGACAGGGTGCAGCGATGAAACACCGGAGGTATCAGATATAGAGATAACGCAGCAAGACAGAGAAGTATATTCTTTCGATAATAATGATTCTGTCAGTACAGAGTGTATAGCGGAGATTCTCAGTGATATTTATGAGGAAGCAGTAGATACAAATACATTGGGAAGTCTGGATATGATGCGGTGCATGGTTGCCAGACTGGGTGAAAATGGTTATGTGGCTGTTGATAGTGGGAATCAGATTGATATGGTGCAGGCAGAGCAGGCTTTAGATTTTTGTAAAGCAGTAGATGAAAAAGAGATGGACGAATTGACAATTATAGTGGTTATGGAGATGGGGATTCGTAAATTTGATTTGAAAACAGAGGGCGGTAATGTAAATATTGTCAGGGGATATTATCAATATGACCAGAATGGCAGTCTGCAGAATAGAAGTACAGTAAGCTACCCGGCGGACTTCTGGCAGTATACGGAGGAAGGTTATTTAATCTTTGAGGGGAGCTATTTTTCAGATGAAAGTTATATATTGACATTAAGCGACACACCGGAACATACGATGCTTCGGATTTTGCCTTTGGATGAAAAGTGCAGGGAATATAACCGAAAGTATATCCTGCCAGTTGGTTATGAACAAAACAACCTGTTTCTCTGTAATTGGAGCGAGGACGATTTTGGGGATTTGGACTTTTACGATTTATTTGACAGGTTCTATCCAATGTCGCACAGCCAGCCAGTGCCTTACATGGCGGATGAAAATTTAGGAGTTGGCGCTGTTTACCAAATACAGGGAGAACTATTTGAAAATGTGATTGGGGCATATTTCAATATGGATCGTGAAACGCTCCGTTCTAAAACAACATATCTTTCAGAGCTTGTAGCCTATGAATATAGACCACGAGGATTTTACGAGGCGGAATATCCGGAGATTGCATATCCGGAAGTAGTGAGTTATACGGAGAACGAGGATGGGACAGTTACGCTTTATATCAATGCAGTATATCCGGGTGGAAATATGTCTAAGGAGTTTGCACACATAACCGTAATCCGTCCATTAAGTGAGGAAAGTTTTCAGTATGTATCGAATGAGATAACCTTGCCGGAAGGAGACCATGATATTTGGTGGCATTCCAATCGGTTGACGGAGGAAGAATGGAAAGAGGTTTATGGAGGGACTTGAATCGTGGAAGATGTAAAATGGCTTTTAAAAAGGTATGGTTCTCTTATTGCGCTAATGGCAGTCATTGTTATAATAGGCAGTATTGCTTTGGGGAAAAGAGATACGGAAAGGAACGCAGAGGAAGTGTGGGAACCTCCGGTTGTAATCGAAAGTACAGAAGCTGTAAAAGAAGATGAACCAATAGAATGTTTTGTGGAAGAATCCCCAAATCCTGCCGAAACTCCCATAGGAGAGAAATCGGAACCTGTCAGTATCTTGACAGCAGAAGAAGAACAGAATTTGCAGGATGAGGCAATGTCGGCAGCGGAGCAGTGCATGGAGCTTTATAAGGAGATTAAAATTACATATCCTGAAACGGAGTATTCCCACACCCGGAGTTTTTCTGAAAAGCAGAGAAAAGATGTGGTAAAGCGGTTGGGCGAACAGGGGTTTGTAAGTGTTTCTGATGATATGAACATGGAAAACTATCAGAACATGGAGGATTTTTATTCTGCTTATATTTCCGGCAGCGATGCGATGGTTACAGTGTTTGACGTATACACAGAGGGGAATATAGGTGCGTTGACATTTATTCATAGAAACGGGAAAATACAGTCCTTTTATGTGTCGGTAGGCTGGCGGGAAGGTGGCATACCGGAAATAAAAGGTTTTGGGAGCAATGATCTGGAGGAGATAAGGCTGACAGAGAAAGGGTATTTTATTTATACAAATACCGAAACAATCGCACATGGAAATCTGCGGGAGTATTACAGGGTAAAGCCATTATCGGATGAATGCAGGGAGCTGACAAGAAAGTACATATATGGACTTAGCTTTGTGAATTATAATATGCTTGTAACAAACTGGGATGCCGACAATGTGGAGAAAATTTTAATGCCCCGTATGTTTGAGGATATATACCGGGTATACACAAATGAGCCTTTCAGGGCAGAAGGAGGTCTGATTCCTGCGGAGATTTATGAGCGTGTTATGACCACCTGTTTTCCGGTATCCGTAGAACAGGTGAGGGAATATTGCGGTTATCATGCAGATGCGGGCGGTTATGAATATGAAATGATATTTGCAAGACAGTTTCCGCCTTTTGGGGAAGTGGTAGATTACAAACAGAATGAAGATGGGACAATCACCCTTTATGTAGATGGAGTCTGGATTGATTACAATTCGGATTATGCTTTTACAAATCAGATTGTAGTCCAGCCATTCCCGGATGGGACATTCCGGTATCTGTCTAATACGATTGAACAAAAGGAACTGGAACTGCCACAAATAGGAAAATGAAGGAGGGACATTGGAATGTGGAAGAAGAAAATTATTTTACTGTTTCCTATGCTGTTATGTGTTACCCTGTTTTGTGCCTGCGGAGAGGAAGCGGAAAATCAGTATATCGTACCAGAATGGGAAGATGCCTATAAGGAGATTGTTTGCAATATGGAAAGCTATTTGGCAGATCCATATGTCCTCCGGCAAGAACTTAAACAGGTAAACAGTGATTCTTATATCGGCTATATCGGGATACATGATTTTGATAATGACGGTGTGCCTGAATTGATAATAGGGGATACTGTGTCGATAGGGATATTTACCTATGAGGATGGCATGGTAAAAAAGATTGCAGATTTGTATGAACCAGAGGATTGGGGCGGTATTAACGGAGTGCATTACAGGGAAAACACGATTATCCTTGTAAATAACGGTTCGGATGGGAGTTGCTATGTCTGTCTTTCATACCACGATGGAGAATATGTAACGGGGGTTTTTGACGAATATAATCCGGATACGGCGACTGTCAATGGAAAAGAGGTTACAGAGGAAGAATTTAAAATGCGATTCGATTTTGTGGGATTGTCAAGGGATAGTTCCATTCCCCGCAGCAGGATGAAAAAAGAGGATGGAATCGTCACAGCTCTTGTAATAGATGCAATCCGGCAAGAAGATGAATATATCCTGATTGAAGACTTGGATTTTGGTGCAATAAAGTGGTGATGCATCGGGTGTACATAAGGGCAAAGATTTGAGGTGCGATTATGAAGAAAAAGAGGGTATTGCCGATTATCATGCTGATGTGCATTGTTTTGTTATGCGCCTGTAATTATAACAGGAAAAGTATGAAAAACGAGTATGTTGAAAAAGACGGTGAAAAGGAATACGCAGAAAATACAGACAGGGAAGCAGACACAGACAGGCAGATAGAAAAGGGCTATGATCTTTCAATAGATGCAAGGCAAAGAGCAGAAGCGGAAGAAGATTGCAAGGAAATGATGGGGCTTATATTGGAGCTATATAAAAATGCAGATAAAGGCTGTGCGTCCAATGTTGTCATTGCAGATGAAGTCATAGATCAGATGGTGGAAAAGTTGAAAGTTACCGGATGCCCGGTCACAATAACGGAAATATATTCTAACATGGAAAACTACACGAAACTGGAAGATTTTTTAAATGCTGCCGCAGCAGGCAGAGGAGGTTCGGCAGTTGTTTATGAGATACATTCAGACGGCGGTATCGGGAGATATAAATACTCTTATGATGGAAAGGATATGTACGTTTTATCTGCAAAAGCCGCATGGAATGATGATAAGCCTGTGATAACCTATATTTCCTATACCCGTATCAAAGAGTGGAAATTTACGGATAAAGGATATTTCTGCTATGAGTTATGCGTACCGGAATATCCGGAAGTTACTGAAATAGTAGATGGGAGCTGTATGGTCAGGGTAAAGCCCATTACCGAAGAAAACAGGGAAATATCGGAAAAATGTGTGCTTGGATTAGCCTATCAGGGAAATAATCTTTTATGTTCTGACTGGGATGCAGACCATATGGAACATTTAGATTATAATGGGATGTATGAATATTTATATGCGATGAAATATCAGGAGCAGTTTCCTTCAGGGGATTATCCGGACGGGATACCAAAAGGCGAGTTTGAGCGCCTGATTATGGAATACCTTCCGGTAACAGCGGAAGAAATACAAGATTATGCGGCATTTGACAAAGAAAAACAGACTTATGCATGGGTAAGGCTTGGCTGTTTCAATTATGCCCCTACTTATTTTGGAACTTCCTTTCCAGAAGTTACGGATATTAGGGAAAACGAAGACGGGACAGTTACTTTAACTGTGGATGCGGTGTGCAGCATGGTTTTATGTGATGATGCGGTGATAACACATGAGCTTACAGTGCGGTTTTCAGAAGATGGCGGCTTTCAGTATTTGGGAAACAAAATTCTGGATGATGGGATTTCAAATATACCGGATTATCAATACAGGATTGTCAGAGAGTGATTATGGGTATCGCTTAACGTTGAAAGAAGAAGGGATATGGAGCAATGAAAATAATGAAAATAATAATGAAATTTGTATTAGGCTTTGTGGCTGCTATTTTTATCATAATCGCTGTGTTTTGGGGGAGCCTTGCCTATGTGTCAAATTACAAAATAACAGAGGCGGACACATCTGTTTCACCGGATGGAACTTATGAACTGGTTTTGCAGGCTGTCGGAGAAGCTGATTTCCCTTTTGGATCGGCTTCCGGCAGGCTGGTTCTTTATGAGGGCAAAAGCAGAATATCCAAAGCAGACTTTGAACTGTTTGATGATGGTAAAAGTATACACAGTAGTATATGGGAGGTCACATGGCATGAGGACTCTGTGGAAGTTATTTTGTCCGGAGATGAACAGTTCGATGAGCAGATTATTCTATACTTTGATGGTAAGAAAGAGAGAAAGCAATTAACAGATAAAGAAAAGCTCACAGAAAACGAGAATGTAAATGAAAATGAGGTGATAAATTCACAGGCAGCATATGTAAGTGAACCAGAAAATCAAGAAAATATTGAAAAGGGTGAGATAGATACGAATTTGGATGATAATAATTCAATAGATGGCGATGTTCTAATAGATGAAATATATAAGTATATGATACCGGAGCAATCGTTTGATGTTACGTTAGATGACTGGGGAGAAGTTACCTTTGTATCTTGTAAGCCGACTTATGATGTCGAGCATGAGTATGCTTCATTTTATCTGCTTAGGGATGAACAGATATTATATAGATTTCCTTATCGTTATGAAGATAATACAATGGGGCATGAAGGTTCTTTTGCCAGTGTTGGCGCTGTTGCTTTTCAGGATATCAATGATGACGGGAAAAGCGACATAATTGTCATAGTATATTATTATTCTGGAGCAGGACCGACAGGTATGGTTCCACGTCCGGATATCAGAATATTTATAGCTGAGGAAAATGAATTTTATCTTGCAGAAGATATGGCAGCAGATATTGAACAGCATATATTGGCAAAAGATATGACTATTGAAACTATATGTAATTATCTAAAAGACAATAACTGAATTATGGGCGAAATAATGCCCCTTTTTAAGTAACTGCATTTTACATGGGTTGCTTAAAAGGGGCACTATTTTATTCAATGAGATTTCGCAAATCAGATTTTACTCTTTCCATATACCCATATGGGACAGGATGGAGAGAGAGATTTCAGATGCTTTACCGCCTGTGGCATTTTCTGCGGCTTGGATGTTGGTGGCAAAAAAGTATGTGTTGCCAGTGGTTTCAAGTAAGCCCACAAACCAGCCATTTACATCTTGACCGTCTACACGTCCGGTTCCGGTTTTTCCGTAAAAGTTTTTGTCTTCCGATGAAAAAAGGCAGATAGAATTTTTTACAGCATTTATATTTTCCGGGGCAAAGTCAAATCGGTTGTTGTGCAGGGAGGTTAAAAGTTCTACCTGTTCTACCGGAGAGATTTTCAATGCGCCCTGCATCCAGTATGTGGAAAGATTTGCATTTACAATCTCATTCCCATATCCGATTTTTCGGATATAATCCTGAATGGCAGATGAACCGATCTGCTTATCTATTTCCTCAAAATACCAGTTGACGGAGGAGTGCATGGCAGAAAGTAAATCCTGATTTCCGTTCCATGCTTCAAAGGGATGATTTGTTCCGTCCCATGCCATGAAAGAATCATCTGGCGCAATCACACCTTCTTCCAGTCCAAAAAGCGCATCATAAATTTTGTAAGTAGAATTTGGGGCTGTCCGTAAAGTGGCTTGCTCCATGTCATAGACATTCCATGTATCGCCGTTTAGATCATAGAGTACAAAGCTGCCCTCATATCCACTGAACCAGACAGAAAGGTCAATCGTGGAAACTTTGTCGGAGGGAATATTCCACTGATACCGGCGCTGCTCTGCAGCATAGGTTGAGAGCATTGGGGCAAGCCCGAAAAGTATAACGCCAATCGTGACAAAAGCAGTAAATCCCTTTATCTTTCTGAAAACAGAAGGCTTTTTATAAGAGGAGATATTAGCAATTCTTTGCTGCATCTGTTTCATGCTTCCGCTGATTCCGGCAGCAAAGGGGAAAGGCGTAAGTGAAACTTTCTCCGCAAAATTGATGAGGGTATTTCCGTAATCTTCATAATCGCTTTCATCGAGCAGCTTCAGGACGGAAGTATCACAGGCAACCTCCCGTTCATTCCGCATTTCTTTCAGTGCATACCAGACACATGGGTTACACCAGTAGAGTATACCGAAAAAGTTCATAAGATAACTTGCCAGTGCGTCTTTGTGCCTGTAATGTTGTAATTCATGCAACAGCATATACCGCA
>OFFW01001411.1_pt1 | contig 14473 bp, 9 predicted proteins | sample 1521501 | NCBI WGS metagenome assembly OFFW01 (sample SAMEA3504107, study PRJEB24116) | mouse gut metagenome | biome: mouse gut; feature: mouse-associated habitat; material: faeces | place: Denmark | collected 2011
GTAAAAGATGCCATATTATACTTGAAATAATAAAATATTATATATAACTTGCATATGAATATTACAGCAGATGAGACAGCAAGGAGGTAAGAATGGCAGGAGACAAAAAGAAAACGAAAGTCAAAAGACGCCGCTGGAGACGTGACGACACCGAACTTACGCTGTTGGCTTTGCCGACAACAATATGGTATTTTTTATTTTCTTTTCTGCCGATGTTCGGTATTATTATCGCATTTAAGGTATACAAGTTGCAGCCTGGCGGACACGGATTCATTTACAATCTGTTACATAGTGAATGGGCCGGATTCGGCAACTTTTCGTTTTTCTTCTCTTCAAACGCGTTTTCGATGCTGCTGAAAAACACGATTCTTTATAATATCGCGTTTATTATCATCAGCGCCAGCGTGGCGGTAGGAGGCGCTTTAATGTTAAGCAACATGCGTAACAAAAGAGGGTCTAAAATCTATCAGACGATGATGTTCCTGCCGTATTTTATGTCATGGGTAGTCGTTACCTACTTCGTGTATGCGATTCTGACACCAGAAAGAGGATATCTGAACGGGATTATCAAAGCGATGGGCGGAGATCCGATTATGTGGTATCAGGAAGCGAAGTACTGGCCGTTTATTCTGGTACTGCTGAATACCTGGAAAGGTATGGGATATGGCATGGTGCTGTACCTTGCAAGTATTACGGGTATCGATCAGTCGTTATACGAGGCGGCGGTGATGGACGGAGCTACCAAGTGGCAGCAGACGATACATATTACACTTCCTTCGATTAAGCCGGTATTTATTATGATGCTGATCTTAGACTGCGGTAAGATCTTTAACTCAGACTTCGGGCTGTTTTATCAGGTAACCGGAGGAATTCCGGCATCGTTGTATTCAACGGTTTCGACGTTTGATACGTATATCTACCAGGCGATCAAGTCTCCGGCAACACCGATTGGCCGGACGGCGGCAGCGTCGTTTTTCCAGGCGATCTGCAGCTGTGCTACGATCCTGCTGGCCAACTGGGTGGTAAGTAAACTTGACAACGAGAACAGGATTATATAGGAGGAGGTGCACAAAGTGACAAGTAAAGAAAAAAGCGGACAGTCGCTGAACCAGATCAAAACTTCTACCAATATTGTTTTTAACGTGGTCTTTCTGATCCTGGCAGTGCTGTGTGTGATTCCGCTGTTGTTTGTATTTTCCATATCCATCACGGATGAGGAGGCGATCCGGGCCAACGGTTATCAGCTGATCCCGCAGGCGCTTTCCTCCTCGGCCTACAACTTTCTGTGGAATGAGCGCATGACGATCCTGCGCGCGGCATTTATGTCCGTGCTGGTGACGGTTGTCGGTACGATCATCTCGATCGCCCTCAACACTTCCATGGGATATGTGGTTTCCAGAAGGAACTTTAAGTTAAAGACAATCTATACGTGGCTGATCTTCATTCCCATGGTATTTAACGGCGGTATGCTGGCAAGCTACGTGGTGGTAAATAATATCCTGGGATTGAACAACAGCATCTGGGCGCTGATCCTGCCGCTGGCCTGCTCCGCGTTCAGTGTGACGATCTGCCGGACGTTCTTTCGGACGACAGTGCCGGATTCGATCATCGAATCCGCCAAGATAGACGGTGCGGGACAGTTCAGGATCTGGTCGCAGATCGTGCTGCCGATCTCCAAGCCGGTCATGGCGACGATCGGTATGTTTGCGGCTTTCGGCTACTGGAACGACTGGTTCCAGGCATCCCTGTACATACAGGATACGAAGAAACAGACCCTGCAGTCATTGTTGAACAATATGCAGAAGAATATCGAGTACATTGCCAACAACCCTTACGGCGGCCTGTCTCTGCAGCAGTACAAACTGTCCATGCCGACAGAGAGTGTGAGAATGGCGATCGCGATCGTGATCATCGTGCCGATCGCATGTACCTATCCGTTTTTCCAGAAGTACTTTATTTCCGGTCTGACAATCGGGTCGGTGAAGGAATAAAGCAGGAAACAATTTGGTAACCATAAAAAGTTCAATATAACAAGGAGGAAGAACATGAAATTGAAGAAAGTTTTAGCGGCAGGAATTGCGGCGGCGATGACGGCAGGAATGCTTGCCGGATGCGGAAACGGCGGCAATGAGAATGCTTTCGGCGCTTCAACGAGCGGGGGGGGGCAAAATGAAGCCGGCGCAGGCACGGAGTCTGCGGCAGCGTCAAGCGGCGAGATCGTAAACCTGAAATGGGTGACCATCGGAAACGGCATGCCCACCAACTACGACACATGGGTGGCAAAGGTAAATGAATACGTGGGTGAGAAGATCGGCGTCAACATCGAGATGGAAGTCATTCCCTGGGGAGACTGGGACAAGAGACGTAACATCATCGTCAGCACCAACGAACCCTACGACATTATCTTCGGTAACGGCAACAACTATATCGCGGACATCAATCTGGGCGCTTACTATGATATCACGGATATGGTGGCCGACAATATGCCGGGGCTGATGGAGCTGATGCCGGAGAAATACTGGGACGGCGTGAAGGTGAAAGACAGGATCTACGGCATTCCTACTTATAAAGACAGCTCGATCTCCAACTATGCGGTCTGGGATAAGGAGATCGTGGATGAGTATGGTCTGGATCTGGTAGCTACCGTGGACTACACCAGCTCGTCGACACCCATCAGCGGCATCACCAAGGACGCATTCGACGCCTATCTGTTCAAAGACGGCAAGCCGAAAGGCCTTACCTCAGAGGACACTTCCGACGCAGGCGTGCTTGCCGCCGACGGCACCATCGACATAAGCGCTCTACTCGCAGTGCGCGACGGACGCCTTGCGCAGACCATCGACGACCGCGTGTATTTCACCGACCATCCCTACAAGCGCCCCAACTCCATGCCCATGACTTCGGTCACCGGCTACGGCGTCAAGAAGTTCGTGAATCCCGAAATGGACCACACCTACACCACCACGATATGGAACTATACCTGCGCTCCCCTCTACTGGGGCGCCCTCGTGGCTCTTGACTATGCCGAGGCCAAGGCCGCATTCCTAAGCGCCACAGAAGAGGTGGCCATGACCGCCATCAGCGACTATTTTTCGCTGCTGATGGCACGCGAAAACATGGAAATAGCCCGGCAGAACCATGAAAACGCCTCGCGCCTCTACGAGGTGGCCCGCGAAAAACGCGCCATGGGGCAAATCAGCGAGAACGACCTCTTGCAGATGGAACTCAACCTGCTCGACGCACGTTCCGACCTGACCGCACGCGAAAGCGATCTCAAGAACGCCATGTTCACCCTCCGGGCATTCCTCGACTATGACGAAGACACCGAACTGGTGCCCGAAGTGCCCGACGAGGTGCCACATGTGTCGCTTACCTACGACGATGCCCTGCACCGTGCCCTGACCAACAACAAGTTCGCACGAAACATACGCCGACGCCAGCTCGAAGCCGACTATGCCGTGGCAAAAGCAAAAGGCGACCTGAGGCAAATCACACTTTTCGCCCAGGTAGGTTATACAGGTACCTCCAACGAAATCGCCCGATCATACCGCAACCTCCGCTCCAACCAGGTGGTGGAGGTGGGTGTGAAAATCCCTATCCTCGACTGGGGCAAACGGCGCGGTGCCGTGAAAGTTGCCGAAAGTAACCGCCGCGTGGTGGAAAGCCGCCTGCGCCAGGAAACCATGGATTTCAACCAAAACCTATTCATCCTTGTGGAGCGGTTCAACAACCAGCAGATGCAGCTCGACCTGGCAATGCGCGCCGACACCATTTCACAACGCCGTTACGACACCAACGTGGAAACATTCCTCATCGGGAAAATCTCCACACTCGACCTTAACGACTCGCAGGTGAAAAAAGACCAGGCTCGCCGCGACATGGTAAACGAGCTTTACCTCTACTGGTCATACTACTTCCAACTCCGTTCACTCACCCTCTGGGACTACTCCCGCAACCGCGACATCGATGCCGACATCGAGCGGTTGGTGAAATAAAGAAGTTGAGAAGTTAAGAAGTTAAGAAGTTTAGAGGTTAAGAGTTTAAGAGTTTAAGAAACCAAAACCTTTTCCACCCATACCCCTTATCACCTTACCCACTACCTACAACTTCTTCTTAACTTCTTAACTTCTTAACTTCTCAACTTCTCAACTTCTCAACTTCTCAACTTCTTTCTTATCTTTGCACTATGATTCTGATTGTTGATGACGATAAGGTTGTGAGGCTGTCGTTAAGCCTGTTGCTGAAAACGGCAGGTCACGAGGTAGTTGCCGTTGAAAGCCCCGACGAGGCTGTAGACATTGCCCGTGGCAATCACTCACTACGGCTTGTAATCACCGATATGAACTTCACCCGCGCCACAACGGGTGAGGAGGGGCTGGAGCTGTTGCGCCGCCTTAAAGTGTTGCGTCCCGAAGTGCCGGTGATGCTGATAACCGCATGGGGAAGCATCCCCCTGGCAGTGGAAGGGATGCGCTACGGGGCTTTCGATTTCATAACGAAGCCTTGGAACAACCGTACACTGCTGCAACGGGTATCAACTGCATTATCCCTTTCAGAAACCACCCCGCAGACCAACTCCGGCACATTCGACCGCTCGGCCATCATAGGCAACAACCCTGCCCTGACCGAAATGCTCGAAACGGCCGCACGCGTCGCCCCCACCGATGCCCCGGTGCTTATCCTTGGTGAAAACGGGACCGGGAAGGAACTCGTCGCGCAGGCCATACACCGGAATTCACAGCGCCGCGCTGAAGCTTTGGTGATGGTGAACCTCGGCGGCATCTCACAGTCGCTTTTCGAAAGCGAGATGTTCGGTCACGTAAAAGGCGCCTACACCGGTGCCACCGCCGACCGCAAGGGGCGCTTCGAACTTGCCGACAAAGGTTCCATATTCCTCGACGAAATCGGCGACCTCGACCTCAGCTGCCAGGTGAAACTGCTGCGCGTGCTGCAACAACACACATTCGAACGCCTCGGCGAAAGCCGTCCGAGGCAGACCGACATACGCGTCATCGCCGCCACCAACGCCGACCTTTGGGCAAAAGTGCGCGAACACACCTTCCGCGAAGACCTTCTCTACCGCATAAACCTAATAACACTCCGCCTCCCCCCGCTGCGCGAACGACGCGACGACATCCCTCTCCTTGTGAAACATTTCTCGGAAAACTTCACTCGCCAAGAAGGCATACGCATGCCGGAGATAACAGCCGATGCGATGGGGTTCCTTTCACGTCTGCCCTATCCCGGCAATATCCGCGAGCTTAAAAACCTTGTGGAGCGCACAATCCTGGTCAGCGGCTCCACGCGTCTTGACGCATGCGATTTCAGCAGACAGTATAATCCGGGTAACGCCACGGCCATGGCAGGCATGCAAACCATGCAGCCGGCCTCACTCGAGGATATGGAACGTGAGGCGATTGCCGACGCGTTGAGACGCTTTCGCGGCAATATCAGCAAAGTTGCCGCCGAACTGGGCGTGACACGGCAGACCCTCTACCGCAAACTCGAAAAATACGGTATCGACCGATAACCTGAATAATCCCGACAGACCGAGGGATTGTCGAACAACTTTTTTCCAATACCGATGCGAATACGAACCGCCTTCCTGCTAATTGCCATATTCGTTGCAGCCATGATTGTGCAGCTTTTCATGACTGCCGGGGTGTCGCTGTGGTGGAAAACAGGCATAGCCTCAGCCCTGGCAATATGCCTGCTGCTGTTATACATATCGGTTGTGCGGCCTATGACAACCCTGGCCAACGGAATCGACCTTCTGAAAGGACAGGACTTCGGCAGCCGCCTGGCAAAGGTGGGGCATAAGGATGCCGACCGGCTGGTGGAAATGTTCAATTCAATGATGCAGAGCCTCCGCAACGAACGCCTCCGTAAACATGAGCAGAACTCATTCCTGAGCCTGCTGATAGAAGCCTCGCCGATGGGTATAATCACCTGCGATTTCGACGGCAATCCCACCGGCATGAACCCGGCCGCCAGCCGGATGATGAAAGGGGAACTTGCCGAAGCCGTGCAAAAAATAAAGCCCGGAAGCACCGACACGGTGCGGCTAGGCGACAACAGCATCTTCAAAGTTTCGCGGCTATGGTTTATGGAAATGGGCTTCCGGCGCCCCTTCATACTGGTTGAAAGCCTTACCGACGAGGTTTACCGCGCCGAAAAAGAAGCCTACGGCAAAGTGATACGCCTGATTGCACATGAGGTGAACAACACCATGGGCGGGGTCAGCTCGATGCTCGACACCTTGGCTACCGTAATCGCACCCGGCTCTGAACTACAGGATATTATCGAAAGCTGCAACGAACGCTGCATCGGCTTGAGCCGGTTCATAACATCATACGCCGACGTGGTTAAAATCCCCGCCCCGGTAACCTCGCCGCGCGACCTCAACGAATGCCTGCGCCGCCAGCTACCGTTCCTTGAAGGGCTGCTACCACAAGGGATAACCCTTTCCTTCCACCCTGCCGATGATGCCGCGACGGCAATGGTCGATGTCGTGTTGTTTGAGCAGGCAATGGTCAATATTATCAAAAACTCGGTTGAAAGCATCGGGCATGCGTCCGGGAAAATCACCATCTCCACCGGCACAAACCCATCGTCGGTCGACATTGACGACGACGGCCCCGGCATCAACCCGGAAATTGCCGGAAAGCTGTTCACCCCTTTCCTGTCGACCAAGCCACATGGGCAAGGCATCGGGCTGCTTTGCGTAAGCGAGGTGCTGCGCCGCCACAACTGCCGCTTCTCACTCGCCACCATTGCACCCGGCAAAACCAGGTTCCATATCGAATTTTAACATGTTTACATATATATTCCTTTTGATTTGGGTAAAATTTAAGCATAATCCATAAACATTGCTAATACTTCACCCCTCGGCAAACTTATCACCCCGGTTCCACGTTCGATATATTGCAGTGATTGCAATTATAGTACTAACAAAAATAACAACAACAAAAAACAGAACAAATGGAATCAATTATCAACACCCATATCCCTGAGTTCAAGGTGCAGGCATACCACAACGGTGAGTTCAAAACAGTTACTGACAAGGATGTGCTCGGCAAATGGGCCGTGTTCTTCTTCTATCCTGCCGACTTCACCTTCGTGTGCCCCACCGAGCTTGAGGATATGGCTGAGAAATATGAACAATTCAAGCAACTCGGCGTAGAGGTTTACTCCGTAAGCACCGACTCGCATTTCGTCCACAAAGCCTGGCACGATGCATCGGAAAGCATCAAGAAAATACAATATCCCATGCTGGCCGACCCCACCGGCGTTCTCAGCCGTGCTTTCGGCGTGATGATCGAACAGGAGGGTATGGCCTACCGTGGCACTTTCGTATGCAATCCCGAAGGGTTGATAAAACTGGTAGAAATCCAGGATAACAGCATCGGACGTAATGCCGAAGAACTGCTGCGCAAGGTGGAAGCAGCCCAGTTCGTTGCAACACACGACGGCGAGGTATGCCCCGCAAAATGGAAGCAGGGTCAGGCAACCCTAAAACCGAGCATCGATCTCGTTGGTAAAATCTGATAAACGCCATAGCGACATATCGGATTCCACGAAAAACCTCAAAAGGCGGTGTGTCAGCATGGAAAAACATGTGGCACACCGCCTTTTTCAAAAAAACAACCATCCAGATAACAACACACAATGCTTGACCAAGACATAAAAGAACAACTGAAAGGCATATTCGCCTCCTTGAAAACCGGGATTTCCTTCAGGATATATGCCGGCGGGGATTCCACACAGGCCGCCGAAATGAAAAGCTTCCTGGAAGATGTGGCCTCGACCTCGCCAAAACTGTCGGTGGAACACTCGCAAGCCGATGCGGACGCCCCCACATTCGAAATCGTAAGGAACGGCACACCGACAGGTGTGAAATTCTGCGGCATTCCCAACGGGCATGAATTCACAACCCTCCTGCTTGCCGTGCTCAACGCCGACGGACAAGGGAAAAACCTGCCCGACGAAGCTTTGGTGACACGTATAAAGGCATTGAAAGGCCCCGTGACGCTGCGCACGTTTGTTTCCCTAACATGCACCAACTGCCCCGACGTGGCTCAGGCTCTGAATGTGATAGCCCTCCTCAACCCTTCAATCGAAAACACCGTTATCGACGGCGCCGTGGTGCCAGCGCTGGTCGAAGCCCTCAACATCCAGTCAGTCCCCACGGTATATGCCGGTGACATGGTGCTGAACGTAGGGCGCTCCTCGCTTGGCGAACTCTTGGAGAAACTCGAGAACACCTACGGGGTCGACGAAACTGCCGAGGCAACACCGGTTACCCGTGAATATGACGTAATAGTGCTGGGGGGAGGCCCCGCAGGGGCAACTGCCGCCATCTATTCAGCCCGCAAAGGGTTCAACACAGCTGTGATTGCGAAGACAATCGGCGGCCAGGTACGTGAAACCATGTCGATTGAAAACCTTACCTCCGTGCCTGAAACCACGGGACCTAAACTTGCAGCCGACCTCAAGGAGCATATGAGGAAGTATCCAATCGACATGTTCGAAAACCGCACGGTCGACAACGCCGATATAAGCGGACGGGAAAAGACCCTTGTATGCGCACATGAAACCTTCAAGGCGAAAGCAATCATAATCGCCACCGGCGCAGGATGGAGAAAACTCTCTATCCCCGGAGAAAGCGAGCACATAGGCCACGGCGTGGCATTTTGCACCCACTGCGACGGCCCGTTCTATGCAGGCAGACGCGTGGCGGTGGTAGGCGGAGGCAATTCCGGCATAGAGGCGGCAATCGACCTTGCCGCAATCTGTCCCCATGTCGATGTTTTCGAATTTATGGATTCACTGAAAGCCGACGATGTATTGCAGGAAAAGGCCGGGTCGATGGGTAATATCGACATCCACCTCTCAACCCAGGCTCTTGAGATAATCGGCGACGGCAAAAGCGTTTCGGGAATCAAGGTAAAGAACCGTGTCACTGGCGAGGAAACAATCTTCGATGTTGCAGGTGTATTCGTGCAAATCGGGCTGCTGCCCAACAGCGCCCCGTTCAAGGATTCGCTTGCCATGACCAAAGGTGGGGAAATTATCGTTGACGAACGCTGCCGCACCTCCGTAAAAGGGGTTTACGCCGCAGGCGACGTAACCAACGTGCCTTACAAACAAGTAATAGTCGCTATGGGCGAAGGCGCCAAAGCCGCCCTCTCCCACTTCGAGGATGCCATGCGCGGCGACCTCGCCTGACCCCTCCATTACTTAACCTCCTATCGTGTTACATCCTAGAGATTGAAGTCACGATGACTTCAATCTCTAAGGTTAAACACAGAAGGCGGTGTGCCAAAATATTGAATTTTGACACACCGCCTTGGTTTTCGCCCGGATGGCGAGGGTGCTGTCAGAATGGTTCAGATAGTAACTGCACCCCCCTTAACACACCTGCATCACATGACAACGACCTTCTTCGACACCGAACCGCAACGCTCTATGTACAAACCGGGGGCAAGTTCAGGAATCTCACCGGAAGACAACGTTGCCCGCAAGTTGCCGGAAAGGTCGTAGATTCTACGAGAAGCCGCACTTTCGAAACCAGCAACCGGCACCACATCCACCGATGCCTGCGTCTCTTCCAATATATGCTTGAAATTAGACCATGGTGCGGTTGAACTGTACGCCTCAAGGCTACCTTCAGGAACATAAAGCACACAATCCTCATAAAGGAAATCCCAATAACCGTCAAATCCCTGCCCTAACCCATGCAACTCCAAGGGAACAACCGATGTAGCATGAATCTCCCGCAGATTTTTGTTTCCTTCAAGTTCACACAACTGCCTGGGATATCCCCATACTTCAGCCCCATTATCAGCATTATTTCCTTCTGACATAAAATTCCGGGTATGCTTTGTCACATCCGAAGCTCCCTGCGCATCATAACCCCATAACACCTCCGTATGCTCCTTACAAAGGGTATATGGAAAATCATCATAATCCATATAATAATCCCCCAGACAGCGATGCTCGACATAGGAGTTTCCTTCTCGAATCACCTCCTCTAAATAGCAATGGAATGATTCCTTATGCCATCTTTTGGGAAGATAAATTTTCTCAAGCGCCTCACACTGGCAAACAACCGCATCGGCTTCATATTCGTAATATTGAAATTCGCATTCGGAAAAATCCAAGTCCTTAAGCGCCTTACACCCATAAAACGCACCTCCGCAAACACGCACACCGGCAGGAAGATTGATTTCGGTCAACGATGTACACATGCTGAAAGCCCCATATCTTATTTCACGTATCGACGAAGGAAGATTTATGCTTTTCAAACCGTCGCACCATGCAAAAGCACCATATGCAATCCGCACAACAGTATAGGTCTTCCCATCATGTTTCACCGTGGCAGGAATCTCAATCTCACCCTTATAAGCCCCCCCAGGCCAAGAATAACGGTCATACTCACTGATATTATCATCATCTATATTAGCGGCCTTAAACCTATACTCAGGAGGAAGGGCACCTATTGGCTCCACATCCCCATAAGGATCGCAATATATATCTATCCGGGGATTCATCACATGCACCTCGCCTCGCGACTCACTAATTATGCCATAATAAATCCCTCCTGATTCAAAATCATATGATTCAGTACTCAAATCCCAATCCCACTTTATAGATGCACCGAGCGATGTGAATACAAGCATCCCCAGCAAACCCAATAATAACCGTTTCATAACTATTTCCGTATTAAGATTGCTTTCTTATCAATTATTTTATTTCCACAAGTCAACGTCAGGCGCACTATATCACCATTTTTAATCTCAGGTAATTGAACCACAGCAGGAGTTCCAGACAAAGGCGCTTTCAAAGAGGAAATCAAGACTGCATTAGCACCTGATTGTATATAAGTATTTAATTTCCAAACAGATTCAGACCCAAACGAGACATCAAAATCCACTATCACGTTAACTAATAATGTATTGCTAATCAACTCATAAGATTCTATGTAATTGTCTTTAGGATTATCTGTTCCCATTGTACGAATTTGTCCATAATTTCCTATTAGCGGAACCCATCCTGGTCTAGTAACCGATATAAAGACATACTCAGGATTTGTTGTCTCAAAAGTCGCATAATTACCATATACTCTCTGTTGTTCCTGCGTTAATGCATCAAAGAACGATATATAAGCTTCATAGCCATTCATATCAACAGTTATATATCCACCGAATTCCGTTATCGACGCATTTTGTTCTAGAACCTTTGACGAATACCAACAAACCGCAAGACTCGGGTCGCCAAAACAATGGTAACGTTCACGTTGCTCACCATTTAGCCCCAACATATCATTAGAATATTGTCGTTCCATATTTAGCAATCCGATATTTAACATTTCTCCAATAGAGGATGCCCGACCATTAAAAAGTGAAGCATTACTATTTATATTTGGATTGCCATTATATGAAAATTTTTCCTCTGGGAAAAGACTACCAAACATAGAACATACCATCGCATCATTTTGCCCCGAATACGTATTTTCTGAAGCTGCTATTATAGTAGCACAACCAGCATTCGGCATGCAAAGCATTGTCTTTGCAAAATTTTCCTCCTTAGTATATTTACCTGTCAAGCAATCAATACTTAGAACTATCGGATAATTTGTATTCTTCAGTTTAGCCAAATCCGAGGTTTTAAATGCAGGGTCACCCCAACCTTTAATCTCCCCATGATCACGATGGAAAAATAAATTACATCCATTATTAATAGCCGATATTATGTCTTGTGCATCACCATCCCAAGCAAAACCTGGTTTACGCAATTCAGACGGTATCGGAAGCCCTGTGCTAAAACGCAGTGACCATCGAGTAGGATTAACCATCGGATGACAATAATATATCCTCTGACGAGAACCAAATCTTGTAGGAAACGCATTATAAATCATCTCCGTTGTTCTAGTAAAATCACGGTCTTCAATGCCATCACTTTTGCCTTCATCTTGAAAATATGTAGCATATACCACTTTTGTTTCAGTCATATCTCCAAGAGGATTAGCCTCATATGCACAGATTTTATTAACTGCATTAAATGCCTCCAAAGTATTAGTTGCCGGGATACGTCCTATGCAGAAATCAGGTATAATATCGTCTTCCCCATCCATACATGCATATTTAAAGTCTGATGGTGCTATAAAATTTGTATGTGGATTTATATGGTCTGCATCTCCAAACAATATTACATAACAAGGATTCGCTGATGAGCTATACCATGAGGATATTGCATTACTTACCATATCTTTACTCCAAATTGCTTCTGAAAGTAATGTCACATTATAGCCTAAATTACGTTTCCAATTGGCAAATTGAATAGCAGGAAGACGCAACACATCTGCGGTTAATACCAAGTAGTCAATCTCAGCCGGGCGTGAATACAAGGAATCCCAAACCTTTGCTTGAGCCTTGTTTGCCGCAGAATTATCTGTAGGCTGTAGTGTTATAGATTTTAAAAAATAATCAGTCTCTATATCACTCTCTAATTCGGATGATGTTCCATTTTCAATGAATTCGATTTCAAAACAAAGCTTATCACAAATTCTTACACTGTTAAGAGCTGAATTATATGCGATAGGCGAAACACGTATGTTAGCTATCTGTTGCTTTTTGAAAATTTGTGGTCCGCAATCGGTAATCACACCAAAAGGCTCATACCTATCGCTGATAGCGATAGGCTCCACCGGAACAGTTAAAAATGTATATGGTGATGTTTCAGATATTGCAGGCCGGGCTGGAGCCAACTTTATATTATTATAGGTAGAATATTGCTCCTCAATAACATTAACTGAATATGTACAGTTTGCAGGAATAGCGAAGCGTTCTAGCAAAATTGGCAAAGCCGGTTTGGCTTCTTCTGATGAATTTCCAAAGCCAGCGATATTCAGATTCAACAAACCTGCAAAAACCGGATCAGGTATTATGGCTAAAGAATCAAATGTGTAAGTAACACGTAGCTTGCTACCCACCTTATCCACATTAACTGAATAATCAGGATTGTTTACCTGATTCGTTAAAACTGCTGCCTGCACATTTAATTGGATTACAAACAGCAAGAAGAGTAGAATTTTCTTTTTCATAGTCATATGATTTATGGTAAACAATCCGTATGTTAACGATAGCCGGTTGCAAGATAGCAAAATTTCAGCCTAAAGTCAAGGAAAATCAAAAAAAGTTTTACAAAAATTTTACAAAACACAAAATCCAAGGCAATTTGCTAACTTTGCAGACCGAAACGTGGAATTTGTGTAGTTTCCGACTGCAAGGTTTTCAAAGGTTGGCATATTGATTATTCCAAGGACAGTTTTTCTTCAAGGATAGTTTTCTAAAAATATGAACAAGGGATTGTTTGCGCTGGCCCTGGGCACTTTCGCCCTAGGGATAGCGGAGTTTCTGATGATGGGGATTCTGGGGAATATAGCCGGTGACATGGATGTTAGCATATCGCAGGCCGGATGGTTTATCTCGGCCTACGCCTTAGGTGTTTGTTGCGGCGCACCGGCGCTGCTGTTCGCCCGCAGGCTGCCGCTTAAACGCCTGATGCTTCTGTTAGCAGGAATTATAGCGTCAGGGAACCTGTTGGCATGCATCGCGCCTGGATTTTGGACTTTTATGGCAGCCCGTCTGATTTCGGGACTGCCCCACGGGGCATACTTCGGCGTCGGGGCAATCGTGGCACGCAAGCTCGCCGCCCCCGGCAAGGAGGTAAGCGCGGTGGCCATGATGATTGCGGGTATGACGGTGGCAACGCTCGTAGGAGTCCCCGCCGGGACGTTAATCACCAACACCATGTCGTGGCGTATGGCGTTCCTGATTGTAGCTATGTTCGGTGTCATTACCCTGCTCGCCATAAACCGCTGGGTGCCTCAGGTGCCCGGGCTTGAGGATTGCGGCTTCAAAGGGCAGTTCCGCTTTCTGCGCACATTGCCGCCATGGCTGATTTTCGGTGGGGTTCTTTTCGGCCAAATCGGCATCTACTGCTGGTATAGTTATATCGACCCCCAGCTAACCGACGTGGCGGGCTTCAGCCAGGACGCCCTGTCGTGGCTCATGGTGCTGGCGGGATTCGGCATGTTTGCCGGCAACCTCGTTGCCGGACGCCTCGGCATACGCTTCAAGCCTTCAGCCGTGGCCGTATGCGTCCAGGCGAGCGCCATCCCCATCCTGTTGCTGTTCTTCTTTTTCGCCCACATCCAGGCAGCCGCAGCCATCCTCATGGTATTGGGAACAGCCGCCCTGTTCGGTTCGGGAAGCCCCCTGCAAAGCGACATCGTGGGCTATTCGCGAGGAGGCGAGATGCTCGGGGCGGCATGCATCCAGATTGCCTACAATGCAGGCAACGCCATCGCAGCCTGGATTGGAGGGGAAGTAATCCGCGCCGGTTACGGCTACACCGCCCCGTCGGTGGTCGGCCTCCCCATAATCCTCACCGGCTGCATCCTTCTCTT
>OFFW01001422.1_pt1 | contig 14420 bp, 15 predicted proteins | sample 1521501 | NCBI WGS metagenome assembly OFFW01 (sample SAMEA3504107, study PRJEB24116) | mouse gut metagenome | biome: mouse gut; feature: mouse-associated habitat; material: faeces | place: Denmark | collected 2011
GTCCCAGGAGCGCTTAAAGAACCTTAACCAGCAGCAGGAAAAGATCAAGCAAAATGTTTCTGCAACCAAAACGGAAATACTGGGCACGGTTGGAGCCTATACCGCAGTTGCGGCGGCGATCTACGCCGGGCCAGTCCAGGCGGCCCAGAAATACGAAGCGGCGCTGGCGAAGGTGAACACTATAGCGGATACCACGCAGGTTCCGCTTGAAAAAATTTCGCAAGAGGTTATGGCCCTGTCCAATAAAACGGGCGTGGCAGCCAGCGCCCTTGCGGAAGACGTTTACAACGCCATTTCGGCGGGACAGCAAACCGGGGATGCCGTCAACTTTGTTTCCTACAGTACGAAGCTGGCGAAAGCGGGATTTGCGGAAACGTCACAAACGCTTGACGTATTAACCACCATTCTAAATGCCTACGGAATGAGCGCGGACAAGGTGGGGAACGTCAGCGATATGCTGATCCAGATCCAGAACAAGGGCAAAGTGAGCGTGGGGGAATTATCGTCCGTCATGGGCAAGATTATCCCCACGGCAAACGCCTATAATGTTTCGCTGGAACAGCTGGGCGCTACATACGCCATAATGACTTCCAAGGGTATTGCCGCAGCCGAAACAACCACCTATGCAAACTCCATGCTGAATGAGTTGGGCAAGAGTGGAAGCACGGCGGACAAGATTCTGCGGAAGGTTGCGGGCGGCGGTTTTTCCGATCTGATGGCGAACGGATCAAGCCTTGCGGAAGTGCTGGACGTTCTCCAAAAGGAAGCACAAAAGAGCGGGAAAACCATAGCTGATATGTTCGGCAGCGCGGAAGCCGGAAAAGCGGCTATGTCCATCCTGTCAAACGGGGTGGACGGCTTCAACGAAAGCGTTGAAGGTATGCTGAACAGCGTAGGCGCAACGGAAACCGCGTTCGGCATTATGGCGGACACCACGGAAAACAAAATGGCAAAGGCCAAAAACAGCATAAACAACCTGCAAATTGTGCTGGGCCAGAACCTTTTGCCGATCGTTGGAAACGTGGCGGACAAAGTGGCCGGAGTGGTCACGAGGGTATCAGAATTTGCCCAGGCAAACCCGCAGTTGGTGCAAACCGCCATGAAGGTGGTTGGAGCGCTGGCCGCGCTGAAGCTGGGCGGATTGGGCCTAAAGCTGGGCTTCCAGGAATTAAAACTGGGAGTTGTAAACGTACAATATGTGCTGGAACTGCTGAAAAGTAAGTTTCTGATAGCACAAGCTGGAAGTATAGGACTTGCCGGGCGGCTGAAACTTGCCGGGAAAGGGGTATTAACCTATTTCGGAAATGTGGGAAGCGCCCTGGGGGGCGTTACTTCCGCGCTGGGCAATATCCTGACAAACAACCCGCTTGCGAGGGCCGCAGGCGGCCTTTTTACGCGGGTTGGTAGCATATTCACAGCTGGGGCGCAAAGCCTGGCAGGAAGACTTCTGGGGCCGCTGTCCGGCGTTGGAAGCCGGGCCGTTCCCCTGATCCTTGCGCCGTTTAGGGCGCTGGGTGGGCAGCTGGGCGGCGTGCTGTCCGGCCTGTCCGGCGTTATCGCAAGAAGCCCGCTGGGAACCATAGGGCGCGTTGTAAGCGGTGCGTTTGGGAAACTGGGGACTTTGATAGGCCCGGTTGGAAACGCGCTGAAAACAGCCATGGGGCCGCTGGGAAAGCTGGGATCAACCCTGCTGGGGCCGCTGGGCGGCATAGCCGGAAAAATCCTTCCCGTGGTGGGGGTTGTCACGGCGGTTATTACCGTTGTCCAGCTTCTGCGGAAGAACTTTGACAAGGTACGGGAAGCGGTAGGCCGGATTTTCGGGGACAAGGGCCTTGAAATCTTTGACAAGATCGTTGCGGCTGTAACGGCGGCTGGGGACGCGATCAAGAACGTATTTTCCGGCGGCAACATGGACGCGGCCCGCCAGAAGATAGAAAGCATTTTCGGTGCGAAGGGAACGGCGGTTTTTGACGGCTTCATAAGGGCCGCCCAGACCGTAGGAAGCGCGATCGGGAGCCTGGTGGGCTTCATCACGGAACACGTTGTGCCAGTGGCGGAACAAGTGCTGGGCGTAATCGTGTCCGATGTGATACCGGGAATTGTCGGCGGTATACAGCAGGCGGCCCCGGTTATCATGCAGATCGTGCAAGCCATAGCGAATTTTATAGCGGGAATTATTCCGGTTATCGGCGGATTCATTGCCGGGATCATGCCCGTTATCAGCGAGATCATAACGTTTGTGCAAACGAACGTTTTCCCGATTGTCCAGCAGATTTTCAGCTTTATTGTTTCAACCGTCCTTCCGGCAATCGTCAGCGGCGTTCAATTCCTGGCAGCTACTATTACGGCGGTGCTGTCCGCCGTGCTTCCCGTGGTGCAAACCGTATTTACAACCATCTGGAATATCATACAGCCGATCATGCAGCAGATACTTTCTGTAGTTCAAGCTGTCTTGCCGTCTGTGCTGGCACAGTTCCAGAACGTATTTAGCACCATAGGCAGCATTGTAAGCGGCCTTGCTTCTGTTTTGTCCGGCCTGATCCAGTTTATCACGGGCGTTTTTTCCGGCAACTGGGCGCAAGCCTGGGAGGGGATCAAAAGCGTATTTTCCGGCGTATGGGAGGCCCTGACGGGCATAGCAAAGGGCGTTATAAACGGCATAATCAACGTGATCAACGGCGCTATTTCTGGCCTTAACAGTATCAAGATCCCGGATTGGGTGCCAGTTGTCGGCGGAAAGGGCGTAAACATCCCGACAATACCCACGTTTGCGCGGGGCACGGCCAGAACGCCCAGCACATTTATAGCGGGTGAGAAGGGGCCGGAACTGATCACCAACGCGCCCGGCATGACCGTATACACGGCGGAGCGGACGCAAAAGATCCTGGAAACCAGCAACCGGGCCGCCGCAGCGGTAAAGGCCGCGCCAGCGGCGGTGCAGGTGGGCGGCTACGGGGGAAACCCCGTGGCAGAAGTGAAGACCGCGCCGGAAGTCACACGGAACCCCGGACGCGGCGGCGGTACACAAAACATAACTGTAAACAATTCCCCCACGATCGTTGTGAATGGGGACAAGCCGGACGATCTGGAACAGAAGCTGGAAGCAAACAACCAGAAACTGATCCGGGAAATCCGAGAAATGCAGCGGCAGGACGAGGAAGACGAAAGAAGGGCGGTTTATGAGTAAGACATACAGAACCATTCAAGGCGATATGTGGGACAAGATCGCCTATGAGCAAATGGGGAGCGTCTTATACACGGATCAGCTGATTAAGGCAAACGCCGATCATGCCGCTATTGTTATCTTCCCCGCCGGGGTGGTTCTGACCATCCCGGCGGCGGAAGATCCCGTAGATGTGCAGTTGCCGCCGTGGAAAAGGGGGATACTCGAATGAGCATTGCGCGGCGGGTTGAATTGCGCGTTGTGGCAATCGGCGGGGCGTTGCCGGAAGACCTGACAAACCGCCTTTTGTCCGCAACGTACACGGACAACGAAGAAGACGCGGCGGACGATTTTCAGCTATCCTACGACAACGCCGTAAACAGCGGGAACAGTCAATGGGTGGAGGTAAAAACCACGATTGCGCCGCCAGAAACGGGGAAGCTGGTACAGCGGGAAATAGCGCCAACAGAAACCATTGACTATATCGTGCAGCGCGGGGATACTCTTTCCGGCATAGCGGCAAAGTACCTGGGCAGCGCGTCAAAGTATACGCAGATCGTGCAGGAAAACGGGATCAAGAACCCGGATTTAATTTATCCTGGGCAAGTGTTCAAGATCACAACCGGGGGACAAGTCACAGCAACGCCTACAGAAGCCGTACAGGCCGTGCAGGCGGCGGGGGGTACAGATACCCAGGGTGGAGCCGGAAACGCAGACAGCGGCGGCGGAAACGGCGCAGGGAGCGGCCCGGCGGCCACGTCCGTTAAAATGGTGCAGGTACAGCTTGCACAACTGGACTGGAACGGCAGCGGGCGTTCCGGCGTGCTGAACTGCGGCACGTTTGAGATCGACAGCGCCAGCCTTGCGGGGCCGCCGATGAAAACCACATTAAGCGGAACTTCCATTCCGTATACGTCCACGTTGCGGATGCAGAAGAAGTGCCGCAACTGGGAGAATACAACCCTAAAGGCGATCGCCGGACAGATCGCCGGGGAAGCTGGCCTGTCCCTGCTGTATGAAAGCAAGGAAAATCCGCAGTACACAAAAAAAGAACAGGTGCAGCAATCGGACATACGGTTTTTACAGACGCTTTGCCACGCGGAAGGGAAAGCGTTGAAAATCACGGAATTAGCCGTGGTTATCTTTGACAAGCAGGACTATGACGGGAAACCGCCGATTAAAACCATTACTTATGGAAGCAGCGATATTCTTTCTTTCCGGCTGTCTACGAACATGAAGGATACAGCATACACCAGCTGTCATGTCAGCTATTCCGATTCCGAAAAGAAAGAAACGATAGAATACACGTTCACGCCGGACAGCAGCGCGGGAACGGGGCAAGTGCTGGAAATCAATGAAAAGGTTGCAGACACGGCGGAAGCCATGCGCATTGCAAAAAAGCGCTTGCGGGAAAAGAACGAAGGGGAAATAACGGCCAGCTTTTCTATGGTTGGGGACGTTCAGCTTGTGGCGGGCGTGGTGGTTCAACTGCGGGGCTTCCAGTCCTTTGACCGGAAATACCGCATCAAGAGCGCAAAACACAAGCTATTGGGCGGCTACACAACCGACATTGAATTAGTGCAGATATTGGAGGGGTATTGATGGCGGGACAAAACGGCGCTTCCCTGCAAATGGACAAAGATATACTGGACGCGCTGAAACGGATAATCAGGATCGGCGTGGTGCAGTCTTTTGACGCGGCAACGCGGAAGGGGCGCGTAAAGTTCGAGGACAAAAACGGGCTGAAAAGTTCGGAACTGAAATTTGTTGCCCGGCCCCGCCACATTGCGCCGAACAAGCAGCCGCCGGATCAGGAAGACGATCTGGTAAAAATAGCGTGTGACCATTGCCCACACCAGCATGAAGCCTATGTAATGGACTGGAACCCAAAACCGGGGGCGTGGGTGCTGTGCATCATGCGCCCGGACGGGAGCGGGGACGGGTACGTTGTAGGGGAGGTGTAAGCTGTGGGGAAGCTGGGCGGTTTTGGTTCGCTGTCCTTTGTCGTGTCCAGCAATACCATAAGGACGTTTGAAAAACTGCAATGGGACGTGGGCGCAAGCTACGCCACGCACGACCGGCATATGATGCCGGATCTTCTGGAATTTCTGGGGCCTGACCTGGAAACAATCAGCCTGCCCGTTAAGTTTTCTGTCTTCCTGGGCACGAACCCGATACAGGAAGTGGAGCGGTTGCGGGCTATGATCAGGAGCGGGACGGTAGAACGGCTGGTGCTGGGCGGCCACGTCTACGGTGATTATAAATGGGCTATTACCAAAATGTCCGCAGAATTGAAGACCTTTGACAACCGGGGGAACTGCTGGGCGGCGAATACCACGCTGTCACTGAAAGAATACGCCAGGAGGTAGAAGCCGTGTCGTGGATTTTGAAGAACAACGGGAAGATCCTGGAAGACATTTGCCTTGACCCGCAGACGGTGGAAGAAGAAGTGCTGATAAACGGCGCAATCATTCTGGACAGCTACTTAAAGTCTGTAACGCTGATCCGGGGGCTGGGCATGAATACAGACCGCTTACACCGCCCTGTAAACGTGGTGGCAAATGAGATTGTGGCAAACATTCACGATCAGTTTGAGCAGTACGAACCACGGGCGATCCTGGGGGAGATTACGGTTGACGCAAGCAACGTTCAAGGGATGATGGACATAACGGTGGAAATCGTGGGGGTGAAGAAGGGATGATCAGACGGGAATACCCGGACATTGAATTTGTGGAAACCGACACGGAAACCATAGAAAACAGCATGATCGCGCTGTTTGAATTGATGTACAAGGAAATGACCGGGAAAACGAAAAAGGTTTACCCGGCTTCCCCGGAACGGCTTTTCATTGCCTGGGCCGCCAGCATTGTTATTCAGCAGCGGATCATAATCAACGAAACCGCAAAAAAGAACGTGCCGCGCTATGCGAACGGGAAATACCTGGACAGCCTGGGGGAACTGTTCAAAGACACGTTCCGGTTGCCGGAAGCAAGGGCAACCGCCCTTTTCCGCTTCTACATTTCGGAGCCGCAGGAACAAAGCGTGATCGTGCCGCAGGGGACGCGGATCAACTTTGACGGGGAAATCGTCTTTTCCACAACGGAAGAATTGGAGATCCGCGCCGGGGATGCCTATGGGGACATTCTGGGTGAATGTCTTACGCCGGGCGTTGTGGGGAACAACATAGCCGCCGGGCAGATCAAAGAAATCATGGATACTTACGACTTCTTTTGGAAGGTGGAAAATATCACGCGGACGGCGGGCGGCGCGGACAAGGAAAGCGATCAAAGCTACTATGAGCGCTTGCGGGAAAGCATGGAAAGTTTCAGCACGGCGGGGCCGGAAGGGGGCTACAGTTACCACGTCAAGAGCGTTTCCACGGCCATTACGGACGTTTCGGCCACGACACCGGAACCGGGGGTGGTTGACATACGGGTGCTGATCAACGGCGGGGAAATGCCAACAGAAGCAACCATGCAGGAAATACAGGACGCTTTGAACACAAGCAAGGTTAGGCCGCTGACTGACAAAGTGATCGTGAAGAAGCCGGAGGAAGTCCCGTTCCACATTGACGTGACCGTATATCTTCCCAGCTACAGCCAAACCAGCAGCGCGATCATTGAGGAAGACGCAAGAAAGGCTGTGGCCGCGTATGTCAAGTGGCAGACCGGGAAAATGGGACGGGATATTAACCCGTCCTATTTACACCGCCTTTTGATGGACGCAGGGATCAAAAGGGTCGTGATCCGGCAGCCGGAATTTGCCGTTGTGCCCGGAACGTCCGTTGCGCGGCTGGAAGGGGCGGAAACGGTGCTGAACGGGGGCACGGAAGATGAATAACGACATTTACCAGATCGACTTCACGCAAATATTTCCCACGGCCCTACAGCATGACCCGAAAATGATCGCGCTGGCAAAAAGCCTGACGGCGGAACTGCTGACCGTCAGCGGACACATGGAAGACGTGCTGATCTATTCCAGGATCGACCAACTACCGGAAGAGCTGGTGGACATACTGGCCTATGATATGCACGTTGACTGGTACAGCTACGAAGACCCGCTGGCGGTGAAGCGCCAGACGCTGAGAGACAGCGTGAAAGTACATAAGCACATGGGGACAAAATACGCCGTGGAAACGGCGATTCAGGCGTTCTTTCCGGGGGGAACGGTTCAAGAGTGGTTCGACTATGAGGGGGAACCGCATCACTTCCGCATTACGATCCCACTCCCGGGAGGGATAACGCCGGAAGTGCTGGACGATTTGAAGCGGCGGATCTGGCACGTCAAGCGCCTGTCAAGCTGGCTGGACACGATCATAACGGAAACGCAAATGGAAAAAACCATATACGTTACGCCGATCGTGGGCCGGGGGCTTGCCATTACGAAACTGCCAGAACTGGAACCCGCTATGGAGCCGATGCAGCTATACATTACGCCTGTGCTGGGGGACGGTATGGCGGTTACGCGGCTTCCGCCGCTGGAACCGGACTTCCCGGCGGCGGCGGTTCTGGCCCGCGTTTCGGCGGCCATGCACAATATCATGGAAACGGCCCTGCCAACGCTGGCGGAACCCGAATTAACGCCGTTTCCGCCGATTCTGGGCCGTGTTTCGGCGGGGGTACATTCTATATCGGAAACGGCATTGCCGCCGCTGTATGACCCGCTACAGCCCGAATTAAGGGTATATCAGCCGATTGCCGCAAAACAGGGCGCGGCTATCATGGAAACCAGACTGCCAGCGCTGGAAGACTTCCTGACCACCATTCCGGCGGTATGCCGGGCGCGGGCTTTTGGAGCGTTCACCACGGTAACAGAAACTAAACTGCCAGAACTAAAGGAGGAAAATAAACTATGAGCCAGTACGGTTGCACCATTCCCCGGCGGGGCCGGGCGCTGATCGCCAAAATCCTTGCGGAAAAGATGCCGCTGAAAATTTCCCGGATCATGATGGGCCAGGGCGTTTGCCCGGAAGACGTGTTCCCCGGCGATCTGGAAGACCTTGTGGAGCCTGTGGCGGCGGGCACGTCTACAGAACCGACCTATGACGGGGACACGGTTCACATGATGGTGGAATACCGCAGCGACTTAAACGGCGGCCTGGATCGGGGCTTCTGGATCAGGGAGTTCGGCGTATTCGCAAAAGACCTGGACGGCACGGAAGTAATGCTGTATTACGGCACGCTGGGCGATTATCCCCAGTGGGTAAGCGCCTATTCGCAGCAGGGGCTTGACACGCGGCGGTATCCCGTGGATATTACGATTGGTGAGGGGGCCACGGTCATTATTGACTATTCCCCAGAAGCCTTTATGACCAGCGAGGACGTGAAGGGCCTTTGCACCACCACCATTCTTCCCATGTTCCTGACGGAAGCGCAAGGGCTGATTGACGCACACAACGCGGACGAAAACGCACACCAGGCGATCCAGAACGCCGCCGCAGATATTAACAGGCGGCTTGCCCTGATCGAACTGATGTATAACACGGAAGTAAAGGGCAACCCGTTTGTAATCAGCTTTGACGATCTCTCGAAGCTGGTTGTAACGGGCGTGTGGAACAAGGAACAAAGGCGGCTGGAATTTTAATGGACACGATCCGCTTTTATCTTACGCCGCCGCAGCTGTCTTGCCTGATCGGAAATCTATTCCGGCATTTAGACGCGCCGTGTGGAGCGGGACAGCTTGAAGCGGACGGGATCACGCTGTACGGCTGGACGATAAGCGGGGAGCGCGGGGAACTGCATATTTTCCCGGATCACTGTACATTCACGGGCCGCCTGGAAGACTACCAGACGGCCCGTTTCGGAGCCTGCCCGGAAAGGGGTTGCAATGGCAGAATTTAAGCTGGGCAATAAGGCCGTTGAACTATACCGCTACACGCTACAGGTAACGCGGCCCGTGGCGGACGATAAGGTAGACGCGAAGGACGCGGCAAAGGTCATGAAGACCATTGCACGGGCGGATACCATAGAGGAAATGCGGGAACTTCTGCTGAAAACGGCGGATCGCCTGGATAAGAAGCCGGGCCGCCCGCGCTTCCCCAAAAGTGAAAGTTTCGGCATGATCGCCGATCTGCGGGGCGCGGCGCGGAATATCGTGCGCGGGGTACACGCCGCAAATGAAACAATTTTTGTGGAGCACCCGGAAGCGCGGCTGAAAGAAATTAAGGCCGTGATAGATGAATGTAACCTGATATTGCAGCTTGTGGCATTGAGCGAAGAACTAAAGTACGCAGACATAAAGAGGGTTGAAACCTGGACAAACAAGATCCTTGATGTGAAGCGTATGTGTTTGGCCTGGATGAAGAAGGACGGCGAACGGGCTAAAAAGATTCTTGCCGAAAAAGACCGCGAGAAAATGACCGTCATAATTGCCCTTGTGCGGGACATTATGGCGGCGGAAGCAGCCGGAAAAACAAAAATGGATACAGCACGGCGGCAGCCGTGAAGTATTGGGGTACAGCCCGGAAACGCCGTGAATTGGTGGTTGCGCTCTCCGAACCTGAACAACTCTACCAACGCCTGGAACGTCAATTCCAATGGCAATGCCAACAACAACAACTGTTCCTATACCGGGTATTATCTGCGGCCCGCTTTGATGGATACGCCAGACCAAGTAGGCATAAGCCGAACGCCGCGCCCCATCTTCAAAGGGGACTGTATCCCGTCCAACTTCTGCGCGTGGAAGACGGATAAACACAAGGCGTTGACGCTGGCCGCCGTTGGAGCCGTCAGCTATCAGCAGCGCCGGAAGGAATGAGGGGAAGCCCGGCGCGGGCAAAGCGCCGGGCTTCCGAATTACCAGGGGTAACGAATGAACTATGAACAGCTTTGCTCATTTGAGGTGCTATATGCAGCCTATAAGACCGCCCGGCAGGGCAAACGCGAAAAACAAGGGGCCGCCCAGTATGAAGCAAACGCGCTGGCCTGTACCGCCAGGCTGTCCCGTCTGCTGTTAAGCGGGGCCTACAAGCCGGGGAAATTTGAGGTATTCACGGTATACGAACCAAAGAAAAGGCTTGTACAAGCGCCCGCGTTCGTTGACAAAGTGGTACAGCACGCCATAGTTGATAACATTCTGTACGAAGCCATAACCAGCAGCTTCATACAGGACAGCTACGCTTCCCAGGTATGGAAGGGTATGCACGTAGGCTTGAACCGATTAAAAGAACAAATGCAGGACTACTTCCAAAAGCGGAAGGGGCATGACGAAGCCGCCCGCAGGGCCGCAGGATTGCCGCCGCGCCCGCCGGAACAGTGGGACTACGCGGACGGCTGGATCTTGAAAGCGGACGTGCATCACTTCTTTGCCAGCATAGACCACAACATTTTGAAAGAAAAGTTGCGGCGGAAAGTGGCGGACGATCGGGTATTTGCCCTTATGTGTACCTACATTGACAGCACGGACGGGTTGCCGCTGGGGTATCAGACTTCACAACTGCTGGCGCTTATGTACCTTGATGAATTTGATCATTGGGTGAAAGAAACACTACACGCCCGCTATTACGGGCGCTATATGGATGATTTTTATATTATCCATGAAGACAAGGCATATCTGAAAAAATGCCTTGTGGAGATCCGGGAAAAGATGGACGAATTGAAGCTGGAACTAAACGGAAAAACGGCCATTTTCCCATTGAAGAACGGGATCAACTTCCTGGGCTTCCACACATATTTGGACAGCGGCGGCGCGGTGGTCATGAAGCTACGCCGGGACAGCATACGGCGGATGAAAGACCGGATCAAGGGCTGGAAAGAAGACTTTCCGGCGGGGAAAATCAGCCGGGAAAAGATCGTGGTATGCTGGAAAGCGTGGGACGCACACGCGGCCCACGGGGACACCTACGCATTGCGGCAGAAGATGGCGGCGGAAGTATCCGCCATAATCGGCGTGCGGCTGACCGCCCGCAGGAAGATCCGCAAGTCAAAATATGACGATGCCCGGAAGATGGTTAAAAAACTGCGGCGGCAGGGCCGGAAGAAGCCCGGCCAAAGGAGCAAAAAGGAGGAATAAACCCTATGGCAAGCGTGGCATTAGGTCAAAAGGCTGTGGGAAGCGTTGTTAAGCTGAAATTTAACGGCGCTATGCGGGAATTTCTGGTGGTTCACCAGGGCCGCCCGTCCACGCTCTATGACGCAAGCTGTGACGGCGTATGGTTGTTGATGAAAGACTGCCTGGAAGCCAAGCGCTGGCACAGTTCGGACGTGAACGACTACGCAAACAGCGAGGTAAACAGCTATCTTAACAGCACGGTTCTTTCCAAGTTTGACAAAGACATACAGGCCCAGATCAAGCAGGTAAAGATCCCCTATCGGCCCGGCAGCGGAACGAGCGGGACAGTGAACAGCGGGGCCAACGGGCTTTCCACAAAAATTTTCCTGCTGTCCGATCGGGAAGTGGGCTACACAAAATCCAACGTCAACAGTTATATTTGTGACGATGGCGCAAAACTGGCCTACTTCCAGGACGGAAACGGAACCAGTGAGAAGATCGCAAAGTTCAACGGAAGCGCCGTGTATTGGTGGTTGCGCTCTCCGGGCCTGGGCGGCTCTACCGGCGCCTGGCTCGTCGATTCCGATGGCTTTGCCAGCAGCAGCAACTGTTCCTATACCGGGTATTATCTGCGGCCCGCTTTGATCCTGCCCTCTAACCTCTTGACCTCTGACGATGGCACGATCAACACGAACACGGCCCCGACTACGCCCGGAAGCATCAACGTACCGGGGAATATCCAGGGCGGAAGCACGATTACGGTAAGCTGGGGCGCATCCACGGACGCGGAAAAAAATCTGGAAGGGTATGTGGTAGAACGCAGCACCAACGGCGGCGGACAGTGGACGCAGGTATACCAGGGCAGCGGAACCAGCACCACAAATACCGTCCCGGCAGGGACGGAAACGGTTATGTACCGGGTAAAGGCTTACGACAGCGAAGGGCTTTACAGCGGGTACAGAACCAGCGGCCAGATCACAGTAATTAACAACAACGCCCCCGGTATCCCGGCCAGCATCACGATCCCCAATGAGGTTTTAGGCGGAAAGCAGCTGACAATCACATGGGGCGCGGCCACGGACGTTGACGGGGATCTTGCTGGGTACAGCCTGGAACGCCAGGTGGACGGCGGGGACACCTGGACGGAAGTATACCGGGGCAGCAATTTGAGTTACACGGACACGGTAACGCGGGGCTGGGCCAGCGTGTGCTACCGGGTGCGGGCCTATGACAGCCACAACGCCTACGGCGGCTATGCCACGTCCCAAAGCCGCCCCGTGAACAATAATATTGCGCCCGTGATCACCTGTTCCCAGGGGAGCGGCGCTGACCTGGGAACGAAAGACGGCGGCTTTTCCGTTGCCTACAGCGTGGAAGACCCGGACGGGGACAGCATGACCGTAACGGAAGCCATTGACGGGGTGACAAAGCGGACGTTTACGCCGGAGCCAGGCGCAAACAACAGCTTTGCCGTAACCGGGGAATATTTTATGTGCCTGCTGAACGGACGGCATACCATGACCATTACGGCCAGTGACGGCAAGGGCAGCACGGTTCACACGCTGGTTTTCACCAAAGAGATCCACGCCGCTTCTATCACGCTGGCGGAACCGCTGGACGCAGACGCGAAAATTGAAATTTGCGTTATGTCCGTGATCGGGCAGATCCCCGCCGATGCAGAATACAGCGTGAAGGTAACGAACAACGCAAAGGACGCGGCCCCCGTGTGGGAAGACTGTACGGCGGAAGTCCGGGCGGGCGCAAACCACGTTTTCCAGAACGCCACGGCAACAAATGGCTTTGCGTTCAACTTCAAGATCGAAGTGGAGCGCGGGGCCAGCGGTGAGGGCGGCTATATTTCTTCTGCCCAGGGAGGTTTTCAATAATGAGTTTGCAGCACAGAAAAGACAGCGTGCGGGAACTGCGGCTGAAACAGCAGGGGATCACGCCGCCTAAAGACTGGAACAACGTGGAACAGGTGCGGGCCGTAGTGAAGCAGCAGATCGGCGCGGCCTGTTCCGCCGCCATTTATGCCGGGGTTGAAGTGGGCGGCGCACGCTACAGCCTGACCGAACACGATCAAACGGAACTGATGGCCCAGAACGCCGCCATTGCGGCGGGGGCGCAGGCCGTCCCGTACCACGCGGACGGGGAACTCTGCCGTATGTACACGGCGGCGGAATTTTCGGCGCTGGCCCAAGCGGCCACGGCCCACGTTTTCTACCACCGCACATACTGCAACCACGTCAACGCATGGATCGCACGCGCCGGGCTGGACGAACTGGCCGCCATTGAGTACGGCGCGGAACTGCCCGCCGATCTGGCCGCCAGTATGGCCCAGATCATGCAGGAAGCGGGCGGCGCGGTATGAAACGTGTAATTACCCTGTGGGCACTTCTGGGGGCCGCTTACGTGGCCCTGGAAACGCTGTGGCGCGGCTATAGTCATCCGTCTATGTTTATCGTAGGGGGCCTGTGCGGCGTGCTTGTGGGCGCGTTGAACCAGGCCCCCAGGTTTTACAACGCCCCGGTTGCCCTACAGGCGGCAGCCGGGGCGGCGGTTGTGCTGGCCGTGGAATTTGCTTCCGGGTGCATCCTTAACCTGTGGCTGGGCCTGGACGTGTGGGACTATAGCGGGCTTCCGGGGAATGTGCTGGGGCAGATTTGCCCGGCGTTCGGCCTGCTGTGGTTCCTGCTGATGCCGTTTGCAATCTGGGCGGAGGATACGGCCCGCTGGTGCATCTGGTTCTATGAAATGTCCCTGATGCCGCCGGGGGAACCGGACGTGAAAACGCCGTTGCCTGCGCTTTATTCTCTGAAAAGCATTTATTATGACTTCATCAAAGGAAAGTAACGGGAGCCGCCCGCAGCGGCGCTTCCCGCAAATTGTGCAAGGGGTGAAATTATGACGTGGGAATTGGCGGTTTGCCTGTTCGGACTTGCGGGAACCGTCTGTTCTATCTTTTTTGGGTATATGGCCTTTAAGCGGAACCAAAGAACAGACGAACAGCAGGACGGGCGGGAAAACGGAACGCTTTTAACTGAAATCGGCTATATCAAAGCCAACACGGATGATATAAAGCGGAAGCAGGAAAAGCAGGATGAACAATACCTGGAACTGACGGAACGAATGGCAGTAGTGGAGCAATCCACAAAGCAGGCACACCACCGCATTGATCGCCTGGAAAAGATCACGGACAGCCCGGACTAAAGGAGGGCGGCGGAAATGGAATTTACGGCCCCTATAACGGCGGCGCTGTGCTTTTTCG
>OFFW01001423.1_pt1 | contig 14419 bp, 13 predicted proteins | sample 1521501 | NCBI WGS metagenome assembly OFFW01 (sample SAMEA3504107, study PRJEB24116) | mouse gut metagenome | biome: mouse gut; feature: mouse-associated habitat; material: faeces | place: Denmark | collected 2011
TACGGGCTCCGGTATCCAGGCCTTTTTATTGAGCAGAACGGAGTCCCGGAGGTGCTCGGGGCTGGTATCGGAATGGATGATTGCGGGGGATGAGTGATGGCTGGAGCGAAAAAGGGCATCAGAAAAGCAGAGGTAAACGATAAAGTGGTCCGCTGCCGGGATCCCAGGGATTCCAGGGCGTACCGTGAGCTGGAGGAGAAAAACCGCAGGCTTCTGGCGGAAAAGAGGCAGATGGAAGTGCAGCTGAATCTGCTGCGAAAAAAAATCGGCAGCCTTACGGCGGAAAAAAATGATTTAGAGAAGCAGAACAGGGAACAGTCCGGAAAGCTGAGAGCGCATCTGACGGAGGAGTTTTTGCGGCTGCAGGAGGAATTTCACGCGATTGAGGCGGGCAGGTCTTATGAGACATTTTTTGATGATCATGTGCTCCCGCTTCAGATGCTTCTGGGGGTTGCGGAGGCGTATGATTCGCTGGACAGGGAAAAAGTGGCCTGCTATATGGAGGATGTGATCCGGACGGAACTCTCCGGGGCCGTGGAGCGCGCCGGGGGCTGCGTCTGCACGGGGCGGGAGATTGTGCTGCCGGAACGGGGAGAGAAGAACCCGCAGCAGGAAGGTCTGCGGCAGAAGCTGCGCGACGAGCCGCTTCCGGAGATTGAGCGCTATATCCGGGAGGACCGTATCCGCGCAGGGCTGGGCCGTATCGCCCTGAAAAAGCGGCAGATTGTATCGGCGCTCGGGGGAGTATTTGTGGCGCTGCAGGGTGCGGACAGAGAGCAGCTGACAGACAGGGAGTTTGTCTGCGGACTGGCAGCGGAAGTGCGCCGCATTTTTGAGGAAAACGGGATCTATCCGATGGCGTCGTCAGATGCGCGGCTGGACGAATTCCCGGAGCTGAAAAAAAGGTTTGGAACGGCCGGTGAGCATTCGATCCGTTATCCGGGGCTGTTTATCAGAAGAGAAGAAAAATTCGAAGTCCTTGGGGCGAATATCGGGACTGGCGACTGAGAAAGCGTGGTGAAGAGGATATGGGGCAGCAGGAGATGTGGAATGATTCGCAGACTGCCGTGATGGATCCGGAGGAAGCCGGAGTAGCGGGAATTGACTTCGGAGCCGGTGAGATCACCGGAAGCCGGGCTGTTTTCCGGTACGGCAGACTGGAGCTGCGTGATCTGGAGACGGACAACAATCACCGGAAATGGATTTATACCGCCTATAATGATGAGCACAGGGTGGTCGGGGAAGAGTGTCTGAAATATCCCGGAGAGATATATACGAATTTCAAGCGGAATCCGGAGGACGCGGAAGAGCTCTACGGGAAGCGGCTGACAGGGGCATATACCTACGGATACCTTATGGAAAAGGCGTTCTGCTGCAGTGTGCGCGATATGATCCGCAACAGGGATATCATCGGGGACTGCGGGGGAAAAGAGGAAAAAGATCTGTATCTGTTCGTCGGCCGCCCTGCGGGCAATGCCTGGGAGCTGCATGAAAAGGAATACCGGGAGATCCTGGAGGGAAGCCTGCATGAGATTGCGGAAAAGCCCGTCGAGCTGGAGGGCGGCGTATCGGTGCGGATCAGGCCGCATGTCATTGTCTATTCGGAGGCGGAAGCCGCGATGGCAAATGAATATTACCGCGGAAATATCGCGCCGGACGAGACGGTTGTCGTGATCGACGGGGGAAGCAGCACATTCGACTGTGTGATAGTCCGGAACGGGAGGGTGCTGAATGAGTACAGCCGTCAGGTGGGCGCCGGGATGCTGGAACGGAACATGTTCGATCTGTGCCTTCTCGGGGAAGAGGCCGCCGCTCTTTCATTTGACGAGAGAAGGAGCCGCCGGGAGGAGATGGCAGGATGGGTCAGCGACAGTGTGGGAAACCACATGATACAGCTGCGCCGCAGAAAAGAAGAGTATTTCGGGCCGAACGGAAATGACGGGAATCAGTATGACAGATATCCTCTTCTTGTGAAGGGGGCCAGGGTGCTCAGCGACATTGACGACGCGTTTATGAATACCGTGATTCACCGGATGCCGGTGCGCATTGACCGCAGTTATCTGGACGAGGAAGATGCGTTCGGGGGAAATCACACGCAGGATTATCCTGATTTTTACCACGCCGTGCGGGCGTTTTTTGAGGGGGCGCGGGCGCGCTGTGCGGATAAGACGACCGGGGAGCCGGTGCAGGCGGACCGGATCATTCTGACCGGAGGGGCGACCGTTATGCCGTTTGTGCAGGAGCTTGCGGCGGAAGTATTTCAGACGGACAGCAGGGGGATCCGTATGGAGGCCCCGTCGGGCGACCGCCGCTACTCCGTCTCAAGAGGGCTGGCCTATATGGGTTATGTGGAACTGACAAAATACCGCGAATCCCTGCGGACCCGCAGTGAGGTACATCAGACGTTCCGGCAGCTTCGGGCTGAGATGATCTTTCGTGTCCGGGCTGTCTGCGCGGAGGAGATCTGGAAAGAGTTTTATCTGAAAAATCTGGGACAGTGGGCGCTGGATGACGAAAAGCAGACGCTTAAGGACTGGCTGAACATGGGATATCACATTCCGGTCGATGTTGTCCGGGAGTGCGTCGGGAAGCTTCTGGCCGAGAAAGATGTGGTCGGCACGGTCAACCGTGTGCTTGCGGAGAATTTTCACCGGCTGTTTCCGGGGGAGGCGCGCAGATACGAGGCGGGCGTCCGCAGGGAAGAGATCCTGACTGCGTTCGGGGGCGAGCTCGGACAGATCACCGTCACCCTGAACAATCTTCTCGGTCTGCGGCAGAGGATGAGAAACTTTTTTCATTTTCTCGGAATGCGTGAAATCAGCTGGCAGACGGTTCTGACGCCGGAAGAAAAGCGGAAAATAAAAGATCATGTCCGCGAGAACAAACCGGGTATTATGAGCGGTCTGTCGGCTCAGATTGCGGAGAAGACGCAGACGGCCGTGAACCGCATTTACGACACGATGCTTGAGAATACCGACCGGTCGCTCGACGCCTATATGGAAGGTCTGATGCCATATTTCGTGCGCAGCGCGGCGGAGAGAAGGGCATTCGGGGAAGACAAAGCGCAGCCCGAAGAGGGAAGCGGTAAAGCGCCGTGGGAGCGCGCGGCAGAACGCGATGCGGCGCGCAGCCCGCAGAAGGGGGAGGCCGGTGCGGCGGAAAGGGACAGCCAATGTCAAGAATGATAGAAATAGAGAAAAAGCTTTCGATGATGGCGGAGAAGCACAAGCATGTGATGTACCTGATCACGGAGGACCGGGATATCCTTAAAGCTGTTTTTGCGGAATCGGCGGACACGCTCAAAGGCTATCTTCTGACCGGTGCGGGGGAGGGATTCGGGAACACCGCCTGCGGAAAAGTTCTGCAGACGGCCAACCGCGACTCCTTTTACCGCGTGGCGCAGACGAACGGGATCCTGGCGGATGCGTACGAAGTGTTTGATTTAAAGGAGCGCGACTATTTTGCAGATTCCGCCGGAGAATCACCTGTGCAGAAGATTTTCCATGTTCTGTCGCAATCCCGCAAAGCGTTTTATGGTTCAATAACTTTTCTGTGTATCCACGCCCTCCAAGGGGATACCAGCCCGCTGTGCATCCTGATCTTTGCTTCCGGCCCTTTACCCCTGTATTAGAAGCAGGTCTGGCCATTGTATGGAAAAAGTATCAAGTATTTTCCGCACCTGCTGAAAAGCTGTTAGAACAATTTCATAAACTGCTATAATATACGTTTTTATGCCTGTTTCATACTGGTGACATATCCCAAAATCCCTGAGATCATCACATGCTGCAATGGCTGCACGTTTCGTTGGAACACTGAAAAATCAAAATCTAATATTTTTGCGAAACAAAAAATGCCATGCAATCCGTGGAACTTTTGCATAGCATTTTCCATTTTTCCGTTTATCTGGCATAAATCATAAGTTTTACAATGTTTCCTTATGGGCTGATGACTTTTGCAAACGAAATTTTATTCTGTATAAGTTCTATAATGAAGTTTGTATTCTCATCAATGGGCTTTGTTCCATCAATCCGTATAACCGAGCATTTCAAAGACTTTACCCATTCTTCATAATTATTCCCATAAAATCTCCTTCGGCAACTTCCAATCCTGTTTTTGAATCGGTAAAATGTTTACTTCTTCCACCACTCTTTATTCAGCACCTTTCAGCGCATAAATCTGTTTCAGGTCATCAATGGCCATCTCAACATCAAAAGTATGAAAACCAGGCCAGCATTCATTCATTGTTTTGGCATCCGCCGTCTTATAGATTTCACGACTGCACTCATTCGTATAATAATGCCAATAACGGTAAGTATATCCCGCCCAGTACATTACTTCCTGAGAATAGGTTATGCCGGCTTTCCCTAGTCCTTTCACTTCATCGTCCAATTCTTCCAGAATATATTCTTCCCCTGCCCATTGCAGGCGGTCATAGACATCATCAAGAGCGGCAGCGGTTTTGCTGTTCATAAAAGCTTCTATAAAGGCCGGACAATCTAACCCCGTTTTCAACGCAAGTTCAAACAATCGTCCCTGTATATCGCAAAGCTGGCGCTTTTCAAGCGTAAGACTTTCCATCTTTATTACCATGCCTCCTTCTCAGCGAATACCTTCCGTTACTATTTCATCAAAAAAACGACCTTCCCGACGATATCGCCGGCATATCTCATCTGCCATTGCAATGCCTTTAAAGCGGTTGGCTTCACTGTCCTGTTTTAATTTCGCACGATTCTCTTCGGTTAGCGCCTTTTCCTCAAGAATTTTTATTTTTTTACATGCCGTCGCTGTTAACGCTACATACTGTTTACCAAGTTTCAACGCCGAAAGGCTGTTGATAAGCGCCAGATCGGTAATCTCCCCGTTGAAAAAGCGATCCAGAACGACAAACATTCTGTCATTGGCAATATAACCGATGATCATATCACATCCTTTGCCCAAATTCGCGTATCGCTCATGGATCTCCGAGTGCTTTATGGATTCCATCTTGCCACGATGATATGCGATAAGCAACGCCCAATCCAACCCTGCCTCTACATCAAGAATTCGTAAATCCGACAAATCAACCTCTAACGTGTATATTTTGGCGGCCGGATAATTACAGATCAACGTCAGCGGCTGGCTTCGATCCGTTCCCATATAAAAACCTTTTCCAAAATCGCAGCGTTCCCGGCTTACCGGCGCAATAGCACCGTGAATTCCCGACTTTGAACCATGATAAAGCGTTACCAGTTCATTGGTACTGATAATATGGCAGGAACAGATTTCCTCTGTCATTTCGGAACTTTTCATAGTATTCTCCCAAATTTACATTATAACATTTGAATATTTTGATTATACCATGCGAAAAAACAGAATACAATACAGCGCCACGCCTTCAGGCATTCAGCCTCTCCTCCACCCTTCTGTATCTTTCCCCGTCGAGCACCTTTTTCAGGCACTGATATGGATCCAGCTCATTGGAAAGGACCATATTGCAGACATTGACGGAAAAGCCGCTGACCAGCCCCACGCCCAGTTCATTCTCCCGCACCGGGATCACATTTGTCCTGCTGTTCACATTCCAGAATACCAGCTTCGGCATCCGGTAGCCATGAGCCGCAAAGCGTCTGCCGATCGTATCAAAAAGCGTTCTTTTGCCGTTGCCTCTTACCGCCATGTCAAACTCCATATCCGAGATAACAAGCACCGTCCCCGGAAGTTCCTGCTGCCCCAGCCGGCCTCTTACCGCCGTCTGCAGGATCAGTTCAAAAGTCGCCTCTATATTCGTATTGGTACAGTCACTGTATGCAAGCGCCAGTTCCAGCTTTTCCCGAAGTGTCCTGCTGGCCGACAGATCCACATACTTCGGGCTTGCTGAAAAGGTAATAAACCTGTCATGATATGCGCCGCGCAGCTGCTCCGCAAAGTAGATGCCAAGCGCATTGGAAACATGCAGCGCCGTGAGATTGCCGTCGCCCACCGGACACAGCATACTGCCGGAGCCGTCCACCACGCAGAGAACATTTGCGGCCGCTGTCTCCATCGCCGGCAGGTTCTTCCACAGGGCTTCCAGCGTCGCATCTTCCGCACCTGTCTGCAGTCTCCACCCGGAACGCACCGTATACTGCGCCACAATCTCATGCGGCATCAACACACCTGCATGGATCGTCGCCCGGTTGTTCTGCACTGCCTCCAGATACGCTTCGCGCCGCTCCTGATCATGAAGCATAAAGGCCTTCCGGTAAATCACATTGGCCCTCGAAGCCACCCCCGCATACGCAATCTCGCCCCAGCGGTTGTCGCTCATATACACTTCCGTCACATTCAGATGCGCCCGCAGAGAAGACAGCATCTTCCTGTACTCTTTCGCGGTCATTCCCAAGAAATGCTGCAGCTTTGCCGCGTCCCGGCGGGATTCCGGGGAAGACGTATTGTTGCCCGGCATCCACTTCGCACACAGGGAAACCTTCCCTGTCGTCTCGCTGTTTATGACGTCCCGTTCCAGCTGCCGCATCAATGCCGTCAGCGCCGCTTCCTCAAGCGGCGTATCAAACAGACACAGCAGATCGTCGTATCGTCCATATTCCGCCATCAGGTCGATCAGGCCGCCTATCAGTTCCGGCACGCTTTCCGCCAGATAACGGATGATAATACGGAAACTTCTCCGCTCCCCCAGACCGCCCCTTACATCCCGCAGGAAAAACAGCCACTTGATCGCCAGTACTCTGTCCCCATAGAAGGCCGGAATAAACCCTCTGACAATCTCCGCTTCCGTCCTGCTCCTTAAAGACGCTGCCGCAAAATTCAGATCCACCAGTGCACTGCCCGTGGCAGCATAGCCGCGCGCCCCGTTTTCCGTCAACTTTTTCTCGTCATTTATCGCATTATGTAATCTGTCCATAAAGTTCATGCCCGCTTCCTCCTGTCTTTCTTACCCGTTCCATCTATCTGGCTGTCCGTTCTTTTCGCTTTCCCTTTTACGGCACCTTCTACGTTACTTCTTACCTGACCCTTTGTGTTACTTCTGCGCCTTCTCTTACACTGTGCCAGCCACCAAAAACAGCCTTACCGGGGCAGGATTCGAACCTGCATAAACCAGTTTGCATTGCTGTGAAAGTCTTTTGCAAGACTTATTTTTCCACGGTAAGGCGCTTTTTTGCAGACGCGGGAAAGATCCGAAGGCGTTCGCCCAGACGGGAGTCGAACCCGCGACAACGCACTTAAAAGGTGATCAGGATTGCTGTGAAAGCCTTTTGCAAGACTTATTTTTCCGCGCTCTACCAACTGAGCTACTGCGGCGTCCCCTCCGGATCGTTTTCCTCTGTCTGTAACCAGAATACAGCATTCCGGCAGAAGAATCATTTCAAAAAAGTTGCGAAGGTGGTACAATAAAGCAAACTGATAACTCCACTCTCAGGCGGTGATCCCATGTCAGAATTCCATGAACTCATCAAATCCTTTGCCAAAAGCAGAGAATACGTCCGCGACTTCTTCGTGTACGGTTTTAAGACCCGCGACGAATTCGACGGCTGGAGCGGCCGCACCTACGATAATGAACGCCGCCGGCTGGAAAGCTGGCTGTCCGGCTATGTCAGGCAGGAGTACACCGGCAGCGGAACGACGAAGGGCAAGAATATCTATCTGTCCATTGACAGCAACCTTCTCGACACCAACCCGCTGTATCGGGTATGGAAGGCCAAAAGTTTCACGGACAACGATATCATGCTGCATTTCTATATCCTGGACTATCTGCGAAAATTCCCCAACCGCACGGCCGACGAGATCACCGACGGTCTCCTTGCCGATTACGGTAAAATATTCGATCCCCAGAGTGTCCGCCGCAAATGCAACCAATATGCTGCGGAAGGTATGCTGGTCAAAGAGAAAAAGGGCAGAGAAGTGCTGTACCGGCTCAATCCGCCTTTTCAGGAACTTACTGGCGCACACCCCGGGCTGAAAAATGCCATCAAGCTGTATCAGCTTTTCTCACCCCATGGCGTAGTCGGGCACACCATTATGGACACGGCCTCTTTCCGAAACGATCTGTTCCGGATCAAGCACAATTTCTTCGTCCATACGCTGGAGGACGAAGTGCTGCTTCCCCTCCTGCAGGCAATGCATGCACACAGGTCCGTCCTTTTGCACGTCAAAAGCACGAAGTCGGACCGCTTTCTGGACACCGAAGGCATTCCGCTGAAAATCTTTATCAGCACACGCACAGGCAGACGCTATCTGTGCCTCTATCTGCCGTCCAAAAAGCGCTTTGCCGCCATTCGGCTGGATGCGGTCAAGACGGTAACGGCGGGCGCTCTCTGTCCAGACTACACAAATATCCGGGAAAAGCTGGAGAAGCACAAATCATCCGCCTGGGGCGTGTCTTTTCAAAGCGCCCCCTCATCATGCACAGCCGGCCATCCGGCGGACCGCGCGGCTCTCCATGCTCTGAACAACCGGGACTTTCACCGTAAAGGCAGCGGACGGCGCATCGAACATGTGAAGCTGACGCTCCATATCCGGGAAGGGGCCGAGGCCTATATCCTGAACCGTCTGCGGCGCGAGGGGAAAGGCGGCGTCATACGGCGAACCGCACCTGATACTTTTACCTATGAGATTGACGTGTTTGACGCTAACGAGATGTTGCCCTGGATCCGCACTTTTATCGGACGGATCGTCTCTGTAGAGTCAGACTGCCCGCAGCTTAAGGAACGTTTTCAGAGAGATCTTCTCACGATGTATCGTCTCTATTTTAAGGATGAAGATTGAAAAGGACAGAAAGGAACTTATGACAGAACTATTCTCAGAAATATACAACTGCTATTTTCAGGTGATTCAATCCCTGGTCACCCAAAACCCCTGCCTGTCGGAGAAGGAACTTAAGACCCGCATCCAGGACGCCTGTTTTGCAGAAAGCGTTCTCTACCTGCTGCCCAGACTGACCCGGCAGGAGTGGGGATTTTATGAGAAGCGGGACGGCTGTCTGCACACAAGGCTGTCCACCGACTTCTATGTCCCTCTCACCAACTTGCAGAAAGCATACATACGGGCGATCCTGCTGGACGATAAGATCGGCCTTTTCCTGGATGAGGAAGAGATCGACTCGATCAATCATGCCTTTGCCGACGTTCCACCCCTTTACCTGCCAGACGACTTCTATTACTATGACCGTTTTGCCGACAGGGACGATTACCAGGACCCGGCCTACAGGAAACGCTTCCGGACGCTCCTGTCCGCAATCCAAAATCACGTATGTGTGGATATCCTCTACGAATCGCGCTGCCACCGCAGACTGCATCACAGCTATCTGCCGTGCCGTCTGGAATATTCCGTGAAAAACGACTGTTTCCGTCTGCTGGCGGTGGATCTTCGTCGAAGCCCGAAGGTGATCACCCTCAATCTGAGCCGCATACGCGAAGTGATGTTGACTTCCAGAACCGTCCGGCAGCCGCCGGACTTAAACCGGCTTTTGCGGCGCGCCTACTATCAGGAGCCAGTGCGCATCCTCATCAAAAACCGCCGCAATGCACTGGAACGCGCCATGCTGCAATTTGCCAATTATGAGAAAAGCACCCGCAGGCTGAGTGACGACACCTACGAGTGCTTACTATACTATAATAAAGAAACGGAAACCGAACTTCTGATCGAAATCCTGTCTTTTGGCCCCATGATCAAAGTGCTCGGCAATGAGGCTTTCCTGGGACAGATCAAAGAACGGCTCAGGCGGCAGGCTGCGCTGTGACGCCCTTACTTATTTTTGTCTTTTTTGCTGCGGTCATTTCTCTGCTTTATCACTGCCGCACTGCTCACAGGCAATAATATGATCGCCGCAATAGCTGATGTATTCATGCGAACCTCCTTTTTACTGTGATATTTTTCTACCCTGTAGATTATACCATATCTAAAAAGGTAAGTCTATCAACCGTCCCGTTCTTTTGCGCAGTGCAAAAAAAGGCTGATTACATCCCCACACTTTCATAGTGCCGGATACCCCTGTAGAATACGGCCCGCGCCAGCAGGAAGAACCCTGCGCTCATCCCCGCCACGCCAAAGCACCACGGCCATGCCATGCTGCCCCGCAGGATCTCCACCGGCACGACGCAGATAAATCCGTACGGCACAAGGAACAACAGCAGGAAGCGCACCACTCCCGGGTAGAGTTCCAGCGGATATCTTGCATACTGCCCCAGCTGGGACAGCGTATAGGGCAGCGCCGTCCTGCCGCCTGCGTCAAACCAGAACACCACGCTGTTGCCAAGCAGGTAGATCGACATGCACAATACCGTTCCGCACAGGATCAAAAACAGGCTCATGGCCACGCCCCACGGATGCAACAGCCCCAGCCTCCGCAAAAAGACCGGCATACTGACCGCGCCCACCAGAAACACGCTGATACCCTGCAGTCCCATCCCGTAGGACAACACCTGAAACAGCGGGGAGACAGGCCGCGACAGGATACAGTCGAATTCGCCCGCAAAGACCATGCCCGGCATCTGCCATATCCCCTCGAACAGCACGCTGCAAAGCCCCTCCGCAATAAAGAGAAACGACAGGATCAGATAGATCTCATCCTTTTGCCAGCCCGCGATATCGGGAATATTGCTGTAGATGACAAAGGGCGCCGCCATGCTCACCACACGGCTCAGCACGCCCGACAGAATCATCATCCAGAAATTCGCCGCATATTCCATTTCCGTCTTGATATACTGCGCCTTCATGCCCAGAAAAATCCTGATCATCGTTTCCTTTCCTCCTTTTTTCCTGTTCTCCTCTCTCCTGATACCTGAACTCATCTCATCCGCCTGCGATCGTCAGGTTTCTGCGCGCCAGGCCGTACAGAAGGACATGCAGCGCCAGAAACACCAGGATCCAAACGATCTGCAGCCCGTATATCCCCGGCATACCGAACCCGGCCACCGTTTCCTGTCCCAGAAGCACCGCCACCGGAACCTGCAGCATATAGGGGAAAGGCGTACAGCAGGCGGCCGTTTTCAACCACCCGGGAAACAGGACCACCGGAATCATGGCCCCGGAGAAGAAGTCGAACAGCGCTGCCCTCGTCCAGGCGATCCCCAGATATCCCGTGGTGAAAAAGCAAAGCAGGCTGAATACATCGATCATCAAAAGCCGCAGCACCACCGCCAGAAGCAGGCAGGGCACAAAGGCAACGAGAGCAGAAACTGACGGCACTGTCATATATTGCCCAAAACAGGCAAAACCTGCGAAAACCAAAAGCAGATTGACCGCCCCCTGTGTCAGCAGCGTTCCCAGCATCTGTGCCATATACTGTGTCAGAAAGAAAGCCGGCCGGATACATCTGGCCACCACCAGCCCCGTCTTGATCTCTCTGGCCAGCGTGTTTTCCCCCGCCCAGTTCAACAGGTTGCTCATGGCAAAAGCCAGCAGGATATAGGTAAACATCTCCGCCCGCTCCATCCCGCCGATGGCGTCTTCCTGCTGCGCGTAGAGCGCCGCCCACAGCAGATACTGCCCGCCAAGCAGCGCCAAGGGACTTAACAGATTGATGAAAAAACTGGTCCTGTAATAGAGATGACTCTGCATGGAAATCGCAGTCAGCTTCCAGAAAGTCCTCATAACGTGTCCTCCCCTGCAAAAATACGGGAGACCACCTCGTCGATATCCGGCTCTTCGATCGTGATGTCCTCGATCGCAAAGCAACCCGACACCGCCGCCAGCACCTCGGCCGAAGAATATTCCCTGACCGGATACACGATCCTGGTCACCCGTCCCTCCATGGTGATCCTGGCAAGCGGCAGAAGGCTGCGGATATCCCGCTCCTGCTTTCCCGTCACCTGAATCATCTTATCCTGCACGAACCGGTGTTTCAGCCGGTCCAGCGTACCGTCATAGATCAGCCTGCCCCCGGAAAGCACAATGGCGTCATCACAGATCTCGTCGATATCGTCCAGATCATGGCTGGTGAGGAAGATCCCCGTCCCCGTCTCCTCATTCATCTGCCGCAGAAATGTCCTGATGGTATGCTTCACATTGATATCCAGCCCGATCGTCGGCTCGTCCAGAAACAGAAGTTCCGGACTGTGCAGAAATACCATACCGATATCCGCCCGCATCCGCTGCCCCAGAGAAAGTTTCCTGGCCGGAACGGAAAGCAGCGGCTGCAACGCCAGAAGCTCCACCACCCGGTCATAATTCTTCCGAAACATCCCCTCATCCAGCCTGTATAACGTTTTCACCGCCTGATAGCTCTCGATCACCGGAATGTCCGTCCACAGGTTGGTCTTCTGCCCGAACACCACCCCGATCCTTCTCAGGTAACCGCGTCCACCCCGGCGCGGATCCGTCCCGAATACCCGGATCTCACCCGCAGTGGGCGTGAGGATCCCGATCATCATCTTGATCAGCGTCGATTTCCCGGCGCCGTTCTCCCCGATACAGGCCAGCGCCCTGCCCTGCTCCATCTGAAAAGACAACCCGTCTACAGCCACCTTCTGTTCCCATTTTGCATGGAACAGGTTGGCGAAGGCGCCCTTTAAACCGGGTTGTTTATGGTTGACCTTATATACTTTTCCAAGCTCTCGTGCCTCGATCATGCTGTCTGCTCCTTAACTCCTTGTCTGTCTTACCCTTTTCCTGCCCTTCTGTCTCCCGTACCGCACCGGTATGCCGCCCGCTTCCCCGTACTATGGTGATATCGACTTCCTGTACTCTCTCGGACTGATCCGGTAGTAACTGCGGAATGCAGAAGAAAAGTGCTCCGCCGAAGAATAACCCAGTTCTTCCGCAATAGAAGCAATGTTCCTGTCCACGTCGGACAGCAGGATCGCAGCTGCCGACATGCGGGCTTCCTTCTTTTTCTGTTGAAAAGATTTCCCGTAATAATTAAGCAGCAGACGCTGTGTCTGCCGCGCACTCAGCTTAAGCCGGCCGGCAAGCGCATCCAGAGAAAGGGCCTGATACTCATACAGAAAATATTCTTCTATAATAACGGATTTGGAATCCGTCAGATTATTGGGTGCAAAAGATGTCCGGGAAATCTGCCTGTGCTGATAATTGCGGACAGTCATAAGAATCAGCTGTGCCAGCAGAAGCCTTACCTGTTCCTGATACCCGATATAATGGCATTCCAGTTCGGCAAACAACTGCTGCATGAGATGATGTATACCCTGCATATCCTGTCCATACCAGAAGCGCATACCGGTGAAGGCCTCCATGACGGGAGCCTTCTCACGGATCTGATCCTGTCTGTCAATCTTAAAATAGACACAATACTCCTGCATGGGATCCGGTAAGATCGGCGCCTGTGCGTGCTCGACGTGCGGCCCGGTAACAAAAAGAGTATTCGATGTAATGTCATAAGATTGCCCTTCTGCGCTCAGTTTTCCGTTTCCAGAGGGAATATAATGGATCTCATAGCAGCCGCTGCCATGCATATGGGCAGGAATCGTGCGGGTAAATTGTTCAAACACGATATTCAGAACACGGACAAAAACACCTTCCATCCGAAAACAGATGTCCATATCGTTATAAAGTCTGCGCATAGATCTCCCTCTTTATCTCCATGCCGAAGCATTTTCAGTACAGATCACCAGATAGCCGATAACCTGATTATACAACAAAATACCTGCAAAAACACGACATATTTGCCTGAAAGTCGGCATATTTAAAACTGGTTTTTTTCTGCTGCCGTTCTATACTATAGATAACGATAATCAGAACGAGAGGAGTTCAGATTGAAAAATCACACTGATGTGCTGATTTTTCAATCCAGAGTTTGTGCCGAAGCGCCCCAAACTCTTTGATCGCAGCGCAGAATTTGAGATTCTGCACGCGTTCCTCAGCAATAACACTTCGGAATGGAGGAAAAATTATGAGCAATTCCACAAACACAGCGAACAATTTACTCACCGTCTCCACCTGGCGGCAGATCATTCTCCCCTACGAGATCGCCTGCGACTTCGCCAACCCTTTTCTGGACGTGAGTATCAAGGCAACTTTCACCGGGCCGGATGGACAGAGTATTGTCCGCGAAGCCTATTGGGATGGCGGACGCACCTACAAGATCGCTTTTGCCCCCACAGCGCCGGGCACATGGCACTGGTGCATCGAAGCCCCGGAGGAAACCGGCTTAAACGGTGTCACCGGCCAGTTATGCTGCACGCCCTATTCCGGCCCTCTGGCCATCTACCGCCACGGTTTCCTGAAGACCGATTCCACCGGCACCCATCTCACCTACCAGGACGGGACGCCTTTCTTCTGGCTGGGCGATACCCACTGGGCCTTCGCTTACGGCGAGCGCTGGGAGCAGTCCAACCACCCACAGATGCAGAGCATGTTCCGCGGCATGGCTGACCGCCGCGTCGAGCAGGGCTTCACCGTTTACCAGACCAACCTGCGGGCCGACTTCACGGCCGACGGCACGCCGTCCCCCTATTGGGCCAAAGGGCAGGAAGGCATACTGCCTGAC
>OFFW01001424.1_pt1 | contig 14417 bp, 6 predicted proteins | sample 1521501 | NCBI WGS metagenome assembly OFFW01 (sample SAMEA3504107, study PRJEB24116) | mouse gut metagenome | biome: mouse gut; feature: mouse-associated habitat; material: faeces | place: Denmark | collected 2011
TGATTGTTCAAAGAGCCGTCTTATGGTATGATGATTAAAAATTGCAGTGATTGCTGGAAAAAGGCGTGACAAATTTAAATATGGCATTGTTTGGGTATTGCAAATCATTAAAGAAGATAATATTCAAAGGAAAAGCGCCTAAGATGGCAAAAAATGTGTTTTTCAAAATGAACCCAAAGGCAACGCTAAAAGTTCCCGAAAAATACAAAGCTTCATACCGGAAAAAACTAAAGAAAAAACATGGATATAAAAAGACAATGAAGATAGTGTAATGTATGAGTTGCAGAGTTAGACGAAGTAGAAGTAAAAGAACTTAAACAGAATGACAATAGTTTTATCGGGGAAGATTTTATCCGGACGGCAAACGCATTAGAGAATGATGGTCTGGAACTTTCAGAAGAAGTGAGACGCATGAAAGAGGAGCGGTTTGCAAAAAAAGAAGCAAAAGAAGAAACACAGACAAAAGGCAAGGTTAAAGTGGCGGTTTTGGATTTCGGCGAGCGTGTGATTATATTGTCAGGTCAATAGAATAATTGAGTGATTGATGAAAGCATCTAAGCCTTACATTAGGTTTAGGCGCTTTTTTCATGTAAAAGGAGAGGAGAGATATACAAAGTGACGTATCCTGCGCTTTTCCTATTGGGGAACTGAGACGTCATTCCGTAAACTGAAATATACCGTTGGTTCAGCAGTTTTCACATAAAAAAGCGCAAACTATTCCCTAAAAAGAGCCTTTTAATCCCAAAAGGGTTGCTGTCCTCTGAGCATTTGATATAATTTTTTCAAATTATGTTTTACTGCCATTCACACGGATTTGTTGGTGATGACGGAGGGGTTTGAACTGTAATGATTGAAAAAACAAAGCAAGAAAATTTATAATTTTGTTTTTGACAGTTTAGCAGTTTAGAGAGGATAAAAAATGAACGCTATATTTTCACATGAAGAAACAAATACCAAAAGACAGAGGGAGTTTGATTACCTGAAAGGGGGTTTTATGCTGTTTATTTACCTAATCCATGCTTTTCAGGCAACCATGTCCACGGAAGATTCCATTACCCAGTGGATTTATATGTTTGCAACGATGTCTGGCGCGGCCATTTTTATTTTCGTTATGGGAATTGGAACTGTTTACAGCAGGAATGCAACGCCAGTGGGAATGGCAAAAAGCGGTGTCCGCATGGTGGTTTATCAGTATCTAAATAACCTTGTCTATGTAATCGCCCTACTAATCCCTTATCCTTTCGTTTCTGGAAACCTGACGGAAACCGGGAGGGATAATTTCAAATATTTGATAGAGGTATACCCTCAATACATCAATATCTTTTTTATTACCGGAATTATTTATTTTGTATTGGCATTGTTAAAGAAGCTGAATATGAACATTGCGGGGTATGTGATAATCGGCGCCGCCGTGAGTGTCATTGCGCCATTCCTTTTTGGAAAACCTGTAAATGCGCCAGCGCTTGGATATATTATGAAGCTATTGATTGGAGATGCAGAGTTTGTTTCCTTTACGCCGCTCTATTTTCTGTCCTATGCGATGTTTGGAGTTGCTTTTGGCAAAATCCTGCGGCATGTGAAGGATAAAACCAAATTTTACGGCATTCTCGCTGTTCCAAGCATTGTGGCCGTTATTGTATGGTGGGCGCTGGCATTCAGAAAATATGGTTCGGATCTATCCCAAATGTATGTTGCATTCAGTGAGGCGTATCCACAGCCGGGCCCGTGGCATGTGGCGGCAAGCATGGCGCACATATTTATTTTTGCCATAGTATTTTTCTTTATTGAAAGAATCCGCAGAAAAGATGGCAAACTGCGTGAGCCAAAGAATCCTGTTGCAAAACAGATTCTATATTATAGCGAACATATATCAAAATATTATGCGCTGCATATCATTGTATATTTTGTTGCTCTCGGAATCAATGGTTATGAGAGCTTTCAAAGTTATCAATGCTGGCTTCTTGCATTGGTTTCAATCCTGGTGACAGAAATTATAGTAAGAGGATACAATATGTTGCAGGCAAAGGACACAGTATGACAACTATATTTGCGTAAGCAAAAGTATGGTAGGAGGATATTGAGATGGAGCAGATGCATCAGAGGAATGAAAGGCTTATAGAGAATAAAATTTGGAAGTATCTTTTACCGGGAATTATGATGTCGCTGGCTTTGCAGTTGGGGAATATCGTTGATACAGTATTTGTGGGGAACTTTTTGGGAACGGAAGCAATGTCAGCAATCACTATTGTTCTTCCCATGGAAACTTTAATACAGGTGACAGGCTATTGTCTTGGTATGGGAGGATCGATTGCAGCAGGCATTTTGCTTGGCAGGCGAAATAAAGAGGGCGCATCACAACTATTTTCGCTCACATTATGGATAACTGTTGTTGTGGGACTTGTCATTGCGGCAGCGGCGCCTTTTTTGGCAATGCCCATTGCAGATGCTCTGGCAAAGGGTGGAAGCCTGAATATTCCTGCGGGCCAGTATCTTTTTGTAGGGATGCTTGGCGCTCCGATTATTGGCGTCGGGCTTCTGATGTCCAGTTTTTTGGGTGTGGAAAACCATCCTGGGCTTGCGTCTGCCTATCTGATTATTTCTAATGTTATCAATCTGATTCTTGATTACATATTATTAAGATTCACTCATATTGGCATTGCGGGCGCCGCCCTGTCTACGGTGGCCGGGTTTTTACTTGGAATGGTTGTTTTTATCTTTTATATCCGTTCCCCGAAGCGCATGATAGGCTTTGTCAGAATCAAATCATTTGCTCCTCTGAAAGAAGCGGTCATATCAGGGGCGCCGGTTTTTGTATTTATGATTATGACCATAATAAAATCCTTTGGGCTGAATGAAATTATTATCCGTTTTATTGGAGAAGGCGGGATGGCAGTTTATACGGTATGTGACAATGTCCTTATGATTGTGGAAATGATTACGGCCGGAATCATAGGCGTAATACCAAATATAGCGGGAATTCTTTATGGAGAAAAGGATTACTTTGGTATCCGCGCGCTGTGCAAAAGGGTTCTTGTATTAAGCGCGGTTGCAACGCTGTTTATTTTTGGGCTTGTTATGGCGCTTGCAGAGCCGGTTACCGTTATGTTTGGCGTGGATGATTCAGCTCTTTCCTCCATGATGGGGACAGCGCTCAGGATTTTTATTTTGTGCCTGCCGGCATATGTATGGAATAAATTTCTTGTGGGTTATTATGAATCCATTGAAGAGTCAAAACAGGCAAGTATTATTACATTCTTTCAAAATGGCATTTACGTGCTGCCCGCTGCAGCTTTTGGGATCATTCTGGAAGTAAAAATGGGCGGCAGCGGTATAAACGGTCTGGCGTTTAGTTTTGTATGTTCGGAAATCCTGACAGTTCTTACGGCATATATTTACCGCAAAATCAGGTATAAAGGTACGGATTTTTATCTGATTCCTGAGGAAACGGGAATATGTTTTGATTTTACCGTGAAGGCGGATATGGACGAGACTGCGCTGGTACCCAGAGAGGTAAAAAAGTTCTGTCTGGATCATGGCATAAGCGCTAATAAAGCCAATATCGTGGCGGTGGCTGCGGAGGAAATGATCGTAAATTGTATCAGATATGGCGGCAGGCTGTCTCATTGGATTGACGTCAGCCTGGTGATAGAAAAGCAAAAAATGCTTCTTAGAATCAGGGATAATGGAGTGCCTTTTAATCCAACTGAGTATGAATTTGACAGCAGGAAATTTGATATACATGGGATTGAGCTTGTGAAAACAATCTCATCCGGCATCAGTTATATGCGTACAATGGATTTGAATAATACCGTGTTAGAATTTGACATAGAACAGGAGGAAGAAAGGTGAAAAAAATTAACGACACGATTTATGAAACTGATTTTGTATCGGTAGTAAGTATGTTTGAGAAACAGGTAGAAATGCATCCGGACAAAACGGCAGTCATTTCAGGCAGCGAGAAGAAAACGTATGGTGAGCTGAATGCTGATGCAAACAGGGTGGCAGATGTTCTGATTAAAAATGGGGCAGAGGCAGAAACGATGGTAGCTGTCCTTTTGGAACGCGGCGTAAAAGTTTATACTGCGACACAGGGAATATTAAAGGCAGGCGGGGCATTTACCTGTATTTCTGCCGAATATCCCAGGGAGCGTGTGCGTTATATATTAGAGGATAGTGGCGCAAAGTGGATTATTACAGATGAAAAGACCAGGAATCAGTTCAGGGATTTGTGGGAGACATCAGAGTGTACGCCTCTTATCATCGACGAGATTTTGAAAGGTGAAAATACGCAAAATCCCAATCGGGAAATTCATGAAAAAGACTTATGCTATGTTATTTATACGTCAGGTTCTACAGGAAAGCCTAAGGGCGTTATGATTGAACAGGGGAATCTGTCAAATTTCGTAAATGCAAACCCAAAGAACCATGAAACCCTTGGATTTACAGAAAAATCATCGGTTGTTCTTGCGCTTGCGGCAATGACATTTGACGTTTCAATTATGGAAGAGTTTATTCCTCTCACAAATGGCATGACAGTTGTTATTGCAACAGAGGAGGAAATACATAATCTGGATTTGCTTGCGGACACCATTCTGCAGCATGGCGTTGATAATATAACGACAACGCCATCTTTTCTTTCTGTTATGCTGGAAATTCCGAAAATGCGGGAGGCATTAAAGCAGGTTCGCTCCTACGATTTAGGCGCTGAAGCATTTCAGGGAGGATTGTATGACAAAATATGTGAAATCAATCCGGAAGCATATATCATGAACGGATATGGGCCTACAGAGACAACGATCAGCTGTACTATGAAGGTGATTACGAATAGTGAGAATATCACCATTGGCATACCGAATGCCAATGTGCTGGTATATATTATTGATGAGAATAATAAAGAAGTGCCGGATGGGCAGGTTGGCGAGCTTCTCATCTGCGGAAAGGGTGTGGGACGTGGATATCGGAACCTTCCTGAAAAGACGGCAGAGGTATTTATTGAGTATCATGGTATGCGTGGTTACAAGTCAGGAGACCTTGCCCTGATTAACTCTGAGGGGGAGATTGAATTTCATGGAAGAAAGGATAATCAGGTAAAACTCAGAGGCCTTCGGATTGAGCTGGGTGAGGTTGAGGAAGTGATTCTAAGCCATGCAGATGTTTTGAATGCAGCAGCGGTAGTTATTGATGAGCAGCTTTGTGTATACTATACCGCCGCAAAAGAAATGGGACCGCAGGAACTTTCTGATTTTGCCGCAGAGAGCCTTGCTTACTATATGGTGCCAGATATCCTGATTCAGCTTGAGGAAATGCCGCTGACGGCAAATCAGAAAATAGACAAAAAATCCCTGCCGAAACCGGTGTTGAAGCAGGGCGATCATGAGGTGCCTAAAAATAAGATGCAACAAAAGATTTTTGATATCGCAGCATCCGTTACCAATAACAGCAACTTTGGCATAAACACGTCATTTTACCGTGCAGGGCTTACTTCTCTGGGGGCAATGAAATTAAATGTCCTGCTGGCAGAGGGATTCGGCATAGCGATAAAGACCAGCGATATCATCCAGTATAATACGGTGGCGCTTATGGAGGAATTTATCAGGAATGCAGAAGCGCCTGATGAAAGGGAAATCCGCGGCGTTTATCCTTTAACGGGTTCCCAGAAAGGGATTTTTGCGGAGTGTGCGAAGAATCCGGAAACAACGATTTATAATATACCGTTTTTGTTTACCCTTGACAACAGTATTGAGGAAGAGAAACTTGCCAGTGCAGTTGCCAGAACCATTCGGGCACATTCCTATATGACGGCGCGTTTTGGGATCAGTGAAGAGGGAGAAATGGTTCAAAAACCCTTTTCAGAAGATTTTGTGCCTGAGATTATAAGAACAACAGACAGTGAGTTTCAGAAGAACAGTCTTGTGAAGCCATTTCAATTAGAAGGGGGCAGGCTGTTTCGGATTACAATCTACCTGACTGAGACGAAGAAATATCTGTTTGTAGATTTTCACCACATCATGGCGGATGGAAATTCCTATGATATTTTTTTCAGGGACTTGAACCGCGCCTATATGGGTGAAGAACTGGCAGAGGAAGACTATACAGGTTTTGATGCGGCTGTTTCAGAGGAATATGCAGTGGAGAGAGGCGGTTATAAGAAGGCGGCTCTTTATTATGACAATATTTTTCAGGGGCTTGAAGTCGAGTCGCTTCCGATTTTTGACAAAAAAGAAGATACGCCCAGGAAAGGGCTGGCAGAATATAAAATGTCAGTTTCAGAAGAAGAGGCCCTTAAGCTCTGTGAAAGACTGGGAATTACGCCGAATACACTCTTTACCGGAGTTTTTGGAATCCTGATGTCCCGCTGGTCAAATGCAAAGGAATCGTTATTTGCGACCATCTATAATGGCAGGAATGATTCGAGGCTTGAAAATACGGTATGCATGCTTGTAAAAACGCTTCCTGTATATTGTAAATTTGATGATAAGACAACGGTGGTATCCTATATGGTTTCTTTGCAGGAACAGTTAATGAATTCCATGGCAAATGATATTTTCCCGTTTTCCGATATTGCTGCAAAATATGGGATTACTTCTGATTTGATTTTTGCATATCAGGCAGAGCTTACAGACGATTATCCGATTGGAAATACCGTTGCCGTTGGTGAGGATTTGTCCCTTGGACTGCCCAAAGAGCCACTGTTGCTCCAAGTTCGTCTCTATGACGGGGAGTATTATCTGACGGCAGAGTACCGCAGTGATTTGTATCAGGAGGAAACGGTTCAGAATATTATGGATTCTTACAATGCCGCTTTCAAATCCATATTCGGCTGCCGCAATGTATCTGATGTGACAATCCTTTCCGAGCAGCAGGAAAAAATGCTTGACAGTTTTAACGAGACAGAAGAGCCATATGATGACAGCAAGACGGTTGTGGATATGTTTGAGGAGGCGGTTGCGAAATATCCCGGCCAGACAGCCGTTGTATACGAAGATGTCAGATATACATACAGTGAGGTTGAAAAAATAACGCGTAATCTTGCGGGCGATCTTATCCGGAGGGGATTAACAACAGGCGACGTAGCTGCTGTGCTGATTCCGCGCTGTGAATATATGGCAATCTGTTCGATGGGTGTTGCCCGCAGCGGCTGTGCCTGCCAGCCCCTTGACCATACATATCCGCAGGACAGACTGCTTTTCATGCTGGAGGACAGTGGTGCGAAACTGTTGATTACGACGCAGAAGATGCGTGAATTGGTGTCTGGCTATACAGGACAGATATTGTATCTTGATGAGATACCAGACCTGCCGGAATATATGGAAAAGCTGCCGTCACCAAAGCCGGAGGATTTGTTTACGCTGATTTACACATCGGGCTCGACAGGGGCGCCGAAGGGATGCATGATTGAGTATGGAAATATCACTGCATTCTGCGCATGGTATCACAGACAATATCAGTTTGACAGTTCTGCCCGCTTAGCCGCCTATGCCTCCTATGGTTTTGACGCATCCATGATGGATATTTTTACGTCTCTCACGGCAGGCGCGCAGTTAAATATCATTGCCGAGGAAATACGCCTTGACCTTTTGGCGCTCTGTGATTATTTTGAAGAGAACCAGCTTACCCATTCCTTTATGACAACGCAGGTGGGACGCCAGTTCGCAATGGAAATAAAGAGTAAAACATTAAAACATCTTAGTACGGGTGGAGAAAAGCTGGTTCCTTTAAATCCGCCGGAGGGTATCAGGTTTTACAATGTCTATGGGCCTACGGAATGCACAGTTTATACAACGATCTTTGAGATGGATCGGTATTATGATGATATTCCAATCGGGAAGCCGCTGGATAATCTGAAACTCTATATTGTTGATGACAAAGGACGCCGCCTGCCGGCAGGGGCGTCCGGTGAGCTGCTCGTTTCGGGAAGGCAGGTAACGCGGGGGTACCTGAACCGTCTGGAGAAAACAAGAGAGGCATATGCTAAAAATCCTTATACTGATAAGGAGGGATACGAGCGGATGTACCACACAGGTGATGTGGCGCGCTACTTAAATGATGGAAATATTTCTTTTGTGGGCAGACGGGATTCCCAAGTAAAAATAAGAGGATTCCGGATTGAGCTTACGGAAGTGGAGGAAGTTATCCGGCGTTATCCGGGGATTAAAGATGCTACAGTTGCTGCATTTGATGAGGAAGGCGGAGGTAAATATATCGCAGCGTATGTTGTGTCAGATGAGCAGATCGATACAGAGAAGCTGAATGCTTTTATTATGGAAACAAAGCCGCCGTATATGGCGCCGGCTGTAACGATGCAGATTGACCGGATTCCATTAAATCAGAACCAGAAGGTCAACAGGCGCGCTCTGCCAAAGCCGCAAAAGGCAGTGGAGGAAATGATTCCGCCGAAAAATGAAATGCAGCAGCGTATTTGTGACTGCATTGCTGAAGCAATCGGGCACAGGGAGTTTGGCGTCACGACTGATATTCAGTTTGCGGGACTGACTTCTATCAGCGCGATAAAACTTAATGTACTTCTGGCAAAGAAATTTGACGTGGCGATCAAGACAAATGATATTAGGGAAAATCCAACTGTCGTCCAGTTAGAAAGATTTCTTCTGGGGGCGGAAAAATCTGAGATACATGAAGCGCGAAAGGTGTATCCTCTTACCAACGCGCAGGCAGGCATCTTTGTAGACTGTACGGCGAATATGGGGACAACGGTTTACAATATTCCATATTTGTTCCGGCTAAGTCCCAAGATAGATTTAATCCGGCTAAAAGAAGCAGTAGAGCAGACAGTGGAAGCGCACCCATATCTGAAAGCGCAGCTTTTTATGGATGAGGACGGTGAAATACGCCAGCGCAGGAATGATCATTTGGAATACGCCACTGAGATTATTGACGGCATGGACAGGGAAAAACTGGTAAGGCCATTTCCGCTGTTTCAAGAGCCGCTGTTCCGAATTGAGATACATAGGACACATGAGGGAAGTTATCTGTTCCTTGACGTGCATCATCTGATTGCAGACGGCACATCTCTTTCTATTATTTTGACGGATATTGACAGGGCATATCAAGGCGAAAAACTTACGGCAGAGGCATATACTGCCTATGATGCAGCGCTTGACAACGAAAAGGCAATACAGGGAGAAAAGTATAAAAAAGCGGAAGAATTTTACGCTTCTGTATTGAAAGACTGCGGCTCGGACACCAGTCTTTATCCTGACAAAAATGGAGAGGCGCCGGGCGTTGGGAATTTGCGCAGAAAGAGTGAGGTCATCAGCAAGGAAGCTGCGCAGGCGTTTTGTGAGAAATATGGCATAACAGAGAATGTATTTTTCACAGGTATATTTGGCGCAGCGCTGGCAAGATACCATTTTGCCTCTAAAAGTGTATTTACAACCATCTATCACGGCAGAAATGACTCACGTCTTTCTGATACAATCGGTATGTTTGTCAAAACATTGCCTGTGGTGTGTGATGCAGCGAAAAATACGGAAGATTATTTTGTGACAATCAAAAACCAGCTAATGGGAATGATGGATCACGATATTTATCCGTTTCAGGAAATCAGCCGCAATTTCCATATTAAGCCTGATACGATGTTTGTGTATCAGGGCGGGAATTTTGCATTTACGAAAATCTGCGGAGAGGATGCAGAAGAAATCCCTCTTGGCTTAAATGCGGCAAAGGAGCCGATCTCGCTTATGATGAGCATTGAAAACGGCGCATACATCTATGAACTGGAATACAGAAGTGATTTGTTTGAAAAGGAGACGGCAGAGTATCTGATAGAAAACCTTGAAATCACCGCAAGGGCTTTCCTTGAAGGAAAGGAACCGTCAGAGATACGCCTTCTGTTTGATGAGCAGGATAAGATGGTAAATACGCCGCGGTATATGGGGAAGACTTTTATCGACCTGTTCCGGGAAGCTGTGTCAAAATATCCGGACAATACTGCCGTAAAAGATGAGAACGGTACAATCACATATGCAGAGCTTGACGCAGTCTCGGAGTATATAGCTGATAAACTGAAAAATAATGGTTTTGGACGGGAAAATGTTGCCGGAATTTTATGCGGCAGGACAAGGGAATTTGTGGAGGCGTTTATAGGAATTATGAAAGCGGGAGGCGCATATGTTCCTCTTGATCCGGAATATCCGCAGGAGAGAATTGAATATATGCTCTCTGACAGTGGCAGTGAAAATCTTCTTCTTATGAGGAAATATCAACCACTGACAGAGGGCTATGACAAGAATGTAATTTATCTTGACGAGATAGAAAAAGACGGACTTGGCTTCACAGGAAAGACGGATTTGACGCCGCCGCTTCCGGAGAATCTGGCATATATGATTTATACCTCCGGCTCGACAGGAAAACCAAAGGGCGTTATGCTGGAACACCGCAACCTTATGACATTAATTGAGCATACAGTCACTTTCCATAAGACGGTTCCGGAGGATATGTACGGTGAATTTTCTTCTTTCTGCTTTGACGCTTCGGTACATGACCTGTTTATGCCTTTGGCGGTGGGAGCCTCCCTTTATATTTTCCCGGAAAGTGTCAGGAAGGATGCTGTCGCTGTCTGCCGTACCTTTGAAAACGAGCCGATTACGGTAGCGACCATGCCGACGCAGATGGGTGAGCTTGTGGCGGAAACTCTGACAGGGGATTGCGCTTTAAGGATTCTCACCCTGGGAGGCGAAAAGTTTAAGCGCTACTATGACAGGAAGTACATGATGGTAAATGGCTATGGGCCTACGGAAAATACCGTTTCCTCCACAGAGTTTGTGGTTGACAAGGAATATAAAACGATTCCCATTGGCAAATCACAGCTCAATGTAAGGAGTTACATCGTAGATGAGAATTTAAAGCGCGTACCTGTGGGAGCGCCAGGGGAGCTTTGCGTGGCAGGGCGGCAGGTGGCAAGAGGCTACCATAATCTGCCGGAAAAAACAGCATCCGTATTTGCGCCAAATCCTTTTGCCACATGCAAAGATGAGGAAAGACTGTATCATACAGGCGATATGGCGCGTCTGAAAGGTGACGGAAATATTGAATATATCGGGCGGATTGACTCACAGATTAAGATTAATGGATTCCGCGTGGAACTTGGCGAAATCGAGGGGGCAGTCCTGAAGCGTGACGGCGTTTGTGAGGTGGCGGCAATCCCGGTAGAGCAGGGCGGCGTAACCTATATTGCGGTTTATTATACTGGAGCAGAGCGCAAAGAGGAGGATTGGAAAGAATTTTTAAGTCCATTGCTTCCGGAATACATGATTCCTGCGTTCTATACACATCTGGACAAAATGCCTGTTACGCCTGGCGGAAAGATTGATAAGCGCGCTTTGCCAAAGCCTGCCATTATGGAAGAGCGCACCAATTATGCCGCGCCTCAGACGGGAGCGCAGATAAAACTGTGTAAGCTGTTTGAAAAGGCATTAGGGCGGGAAAAGGTAGGAATTGATGATGATTTCTTTGGAATTGGCGGTACATCTCTTGCTGCTTCCAAGGTTGCAGTAATGTGCCTGAATGAGAAGATTCCTCTGGTATATGCAGATATTTTCAAATATCCTACGGTGCGCGCGCTTGCCATGGCATTATATGGAGATGAGGCGCAGAAGGAAACTACAGATGAATTTGCAAATTATTCCTACAATGCAATCGATACGCTGATTGCTGCAAATGACAGGCGGAATGTTGACTGTGTGGAGAAAAAGGAGTTAGGCGATATCCTGATTACGGGCGCAACAGGCTTTCTGGGGATTCATGTGTTAAAAGAATTTCTTGACAACTACGATGGCAAGGCATATTGTATGGCGCGCAAAGGCAGATATGAGTCAAGTGAGCGGCGTCTGATGAATATGCTGATGTATTATTTTGATTTGCCATATACCGAACTGTTTGGCGGCAGGATTATCTGCATTGACAGCGACATAACGGACAGGAAAGAGGTAGACAGGTTAAAAGACGTACCTTTTACCACATTGATCAACTGCGCTGCCTGCGTCAAACATTTTGCAGCGGGTGAGATGTTAGAAAAAATCAATGTAACAGGCGTCAGATATCTGATAGATCTCTGTTCATCAGCAAATAGAAGGCTTATACAGATTTCAACCATATCAGTAGGCGGCGAGGGTATGGACGGCACGCCGCCGATGGAGCGAATATTTGCTGAAAATGATCTGTATTTTGGCCAGAGGATTGCCAATGAGTATATACGCACGAAGTTCCTTGCAGAACGTGCCGTGCTCGAAGCGGCTGCAAAAGGTCTTGATGCGAAAGTAATCCGTGTCGGCAATCTTATGAGCCGCCACAGAGATGGGGAGTTCCAGATTAACTTTATCACGAACGGTTTTCTAAGGAGTTTGCGTGGGTACGTTGCAGTTGGCGCATTTCCAATGGACAGCATGAATGAAAGCGCTGAATTTTCCCCAATTGATGAAACAGCGGCGGCAGTGCTCTGTCTTGCGGGAACAGACAGCAGGTTTACGGTATTCCATGCCTGCAATAATCACAGGATTTTTATGAGTGATGTGATATATGAAATGCGTGAGAGGGGCTTTGACATTAAAATCATGCCCGGAGATCAATTCATTGAGACGGTCAATGCGTATGCGGCAGAACATGAAACAAGTGATGCGGTATCGGGGCTTATAGCTTATACTTCTCATGATGATGAGGAACTTTACACGATTGATTATGATAATGCCTTTACAACAGAAGCGCTTTACCGTTTGGGATTCAAATGGAATATAACAGATAACAGATAACAGATACCTTGCAAATGCAATCGAAGCATTGGAGGGGCTGAACTTTTTTGAGAATGAATTTTCAGATACAGTCTAATACTACGAAAATTTTATGCTGATTTTATATGGAGGAGACAAAGTGACGATTACAAAAACAATGGAAAATAACAAAGCCATTCTCTCAGTCGAGGGATGGCTGGACACAAATTCAGCGCCGGAGCTGGGCAGGGAAATTGAGGCGCTTTCTGATGTAGAGAGCCTGATACTTGATTTTGATAAACTGGAATATATTGCATCGGCGGGGCTCCGTATAGTTGTGTTAGCATATAAGAAACTGAAAAGTATGAATGGAGAGTTTTCCATAATCCATGTAAGCAGCGAAGTGATGGATGTATTTAAGCTGACTGGATTTGACCAGAATTTTGATATACAGGCAAAATAATTTCATATCAAAATTCAATTTAGCCGTAGCGCAAAGAAAGCTGCAGCTGAATGCCCAGTAGATACAGTTGGATAATGGACACAAAATTTATTTGCCCAGAGGGACTTGCCGCTGTCTGCGGGAGAAATATTTTGAATATTATTGTGGGAAAGTATGAGGCGTTATTTTTTAGGTAGGAGGAAAACATTATGATTATCACTAAGACAACGGATGGGACGTCATTGACGCTTGCGCTGGAGGGAAGGCTTGATACGATGACAGCGCCTCAGTTGGAGTCGGATCTGAGAAGCAGTATTGACGGCATAGATAAGCTGTTTTTAGATTTTACATCATTGGAATATGTATCATCGGCAGGATTAAGGGTACTGCTTTCAGCGCAGAAAATAATGAATAAGCAGGGCAGCATGGTAATAAGAAATGTAAATGAAAATGTGATGGATATCTTTGATATTACGGGATTTGTTGATATTTTGACAATCGAGTGATGGTTTTTGCTGGAGCAGATTTTATTAAAACCGATTGCCATTATCTGGCAGATGGAAAAAGGCGATGCGTCATAGTTTGACGATATCACAATGCTTTGTCTTGAATAAATGGAGAGAATGGAGGCGAATTGATATGAAAGAGCTTACGATTGACGCTACAATAGAGAATATTGCTGCCGTTACCGCTTTTGTAGACGAGCAGCTTGAGCAACGGGACTGCCCGATGAAAACAAAGATGCAGGTTCATATAGCGATAGACGAACTATTCGGCAATATCGCATACTATGCCTATAATCCCGAGATTGGCATAGTGACCGTTCGTGTTGAAGTTACGGACAATCCCCTTGCGGTGGTGATAACATTTATCGACAATGGCATTCCATATGACCCGTTTGCAAAAGTTGATCCCGACGTCACACTCTCTTTGGAGGAACGCGATGTCGGTGGGTTGGGCATTTATTTGGTGAAAAAGACAATGGATGACATTTTGTATGAATACAAGGACGGACAAAATATCCTTCGGATAAAAAAGAAGTTTTAGGAATTATCAATAAATGGTTGTCAAAGAAGTTATATTTTCCGATTGCTTCTGCCAAAACAAATTGCTGCAATAAGGCAGACATAGGCTAAAGCAATAGTGATTATATCAGTATCAGAAATTACAACAGAGTGATATATCGTTTTCTATTTTTAAAGGGGCTGTCGCACTAAGTAATTAGTGCGCAGCTCCTTTTCTATGCAAAAAAA
>OFFW01001431.1_pt1 | contig 14376 bp, 13 predicted proteins | sample 1521501 | NCBI WGS metagenome assembly OFFW01 (sample SAMEA3504107, study PRJEB24116) | mouse gut metagenome | biome: mouse gut; feature: mouse-associated habitat; material: faeces | place: Denmark | collected 2011
CGCCGGCTCGTCCATCACACGAAGACCGCCGTACTGGAAGATATAGTCGCTAAGATCCACTGTCTCTTCCACCATCTGCTCTTCCTCAACCGGCTGTTCTTCCAAAGTTTCTGCTTCCGGCTCCTGTGCCTCTTTTGCCGGCAGACTGTCCTGTTCCTTCGGCTGCGTCTCATCTACCGGCTCTGCCTGATCTGCCGCTTCTTCCTCTTTTCCGGGTTCTGTCTCCGCCTGTCTTTCTGGATCTTCGCCAGGCATCTTCTCTTCCGTCTTGACCTCTTCTTTCTTGACCTCTTCTTTCTTGACTTCTTCCGCGGAAATATCCTTGCTCTCCCCATTCGCTGTCAGATCCGCGTCCTTAGTCTCAGAGGGTTCTTTGGCAAAAGATCTCGCAGACGGGACGTTCATAGAACTGCCCAGCAGGATCACTGCCACTGCCGCCGCCAGAATCTGTCTTAGCCGTTTACTCCCTTTTTTCATACATTTTCTCCTTAATCTATGTTTTTACTTACACTTTATTCCCGCGAGCAACGAGCCAAGCGGGCATGCTTGCATGCACATTTGGCGACTGCCGCGAGGGTCAAATACCCCGCTGCTTGCAGCGGAGCCTTTGACTCATTCTATCATAAACAGCCTGACGAAAAAAGTCTTTTTAAGGTTTTCTATCTGTTTTCTATCTTATCTGTCCAGATAAGACACCAAAACCAATCAAATCCGCTGCCTGCCAAGATCATGTTAAACTTGCATGTCTTCCACATCCCCTGCATATATATGTAAAAACTTCAAAGGTTACTGCTATATATGATGCAAAAAAAACGTTCTGTTATCATTACAGCGCTGCTTCTTGCCGCCCTCTTCATATCTTCCGGGCTGCTCCGCCATTTTGGCAGAGATGAAAACCATTTGTTCGAAGCCTATACGGATCATCTCTTCTGCCAGGAGGTTGCCGGAAGCACGATCTCTCTTCATTATACACTCAAGAATCCCTCGGCTTTTGGAATCGAACACACTCCCGTATCCTTCGGAGCCTATACCTCTGACACCGACGCCGTATGCGCTGCCTCTGAAAATGCGTTATCTGCTCTCCGTTCCTACGACCGCAGACGCCTGTCCAAAGAAAACCGTCTGACTTATGATATACTGGAATACTACTTCGAACTCTCCGCAAAGCTTGCTCCCTATACCCTGTACGGAGAGCCTCTGGCTCCCCTCACCGGCGCACAGTCACAGCTTCCGGTTCTTCTGTCAGAATACCAGTTCTACAGCCGCGCCGACATCGACACCTATCTGGAGCTTTTGACCAAAACACCGGAATATTTTCGTTCTATCCTGGAATTCGAACAAGCCAGATCCAAAGCCGGGCTGTTCATGGCATCCTACTCCGCAGACGATATCATCCAGGAATGCCAGGCTTTTATTGATATGGCTGACCAAAACTACCTGTACTCTTCCTTCGAAGAACGCTTAGATACTACCGAACTGTCAGAAGAAGAGAAGAAAGCTTACATAGATACAAATTCCGCATACATAAAGGATTATATCTTCCCGGCTTATTCCGAATTAAAAGACGGCATTGCCGCTCTGCGCGACACCGGGAAGAATCCCAACGGGCTCTGCCATCTGCCGGACGGCAGGAAATATTATGAACTCCTTGTCGCCTCCGAGACCGGGTCTTCCCGGACGATCCCGGAATTACAACAGCTGACCCAGAAACAGATGATCTCTGATCTAAGCGATATGCAGAAGATCCTGTCTCCTACTGCCGAAGACTCTTCTGTTTCTTCCGACCTCTTTAAGACACAGGGTACGATCCTGAAAGATCCCGAACCCGCGTCCATCCTTGCAGAACTAAAATCGAACCTTAAGGATCATTTCCCTGATCCGCCAAAAGTCAATACTCAGATCAAATACGTCCAGAAATCTATGGAAGAATATTTAAGCCCCGCCTTCTATATGATCCCTGCAATTGATAATTCCACCGAAAATGTCATCTATATCAATCAGGGACATCTGCCGGACGATCTGTCGCTATTCACGACACTTGCCCATGAAGGATATCCGGGGCACCTGTACCAGACAACTTATTTCGCCGGCAAAGATCCCGCTCTCATCCGGAATCTGTTGAATTTCGGCGGATATACAGAAGGCTGGGCAACCTACAGCGAGATGATGAGCTATTATTATGCTCCCATTTCCAATGAACAAGCAACGCTCATGCAGAAAAACAGTTCCATTATCCTGGGACTATACGCTCTTGCAGACATGGGTATACACTATGAAGGCTGGACCCTTATCGAAGCGATCTCCTTCTTCCGCAGCTATGGGATCACCGATACCGACACCATCGAGACGATCTATGACCTGATCATCGCAGACCCTGCAAATTATCTGAAATATTATATTGGATATGTCGAATTCCTGGAACTAAAAAAGGATGCTATAGAGAAATGGGATGATGATTTTACCCAGAAGAAATTCCACACTGCCGTGTTGGATATTGGTCCCGCGCCATTCGGATTACTGCATAAAAATATACTGGATGATAAATAAAATGGCACAGTCAAACACACCTATATGAAATAGGCGGTCATTGCGGCCGCCTATAAACACTTGCACATTTAACTTAACGATCCCCGCTGAAATCATCCCCCTCAGCAACCGATATTATAATCCATAGCGTTGATACATTTGCTCAAGATATCCCTTGTCTTCACTTACTCTTCTCAGATCATCCATAAGATTCTCATGCAGAAGAAGCTGGATGAGCGAATGCAGACGCTTCTCCCTCTTTTCAATTCTCTTTTTACTATCCGCTTCTTTTTGTAACAGTAAAATTTCCTGCTCCTGTAGCCAGGACTCCTTCTGCTGGATCTGGCTCTCCTTCTCCTGCATCTGAAGTTCTTTCTCTTTCCACTCATCCGCGAAGATCTCTTTTAATACATCACATACCATACTTCCATCCTCCTCCATAATTCCTTTATTCGCCTGCATGATCAGATCCATCGCCGATTGATACAATATAGATCCCTTATTCCGCTGATATTCTCTTAACAGCATCTTGGTATTCTCATTCATTGGCAAATTCCGTGTCAGGCTGGTAAGCCACCGGTTCTCTTCCGCCGAAAGCTGCCAGGTCACCAGTATCTGCATCGCGATCGAGTCATTTTTCAGCCTATAGATCCCATTCTCTATCTGTTCTGCTTCGATCTTTCTCTCTTCCTTCAAGATCTTCAGCATTTTTCTTGGATAATGGCTGCACACGAAAGTTATGGTCACATCCTTCATGGCGATCTCATGGGTCTTCTCTGTATTTGACTGATAGAGACAGGCATATCCATATACTTTGTAAAAATCATTGATGTTCAGATAATCACCAGGACTCTTATACTCTATTAAGTTGTATTTCCGGAAAATTTTCCCGATCTTCTTTTGTACAGGCGTATCATCAGAATTCTTTATGACCAGAGTATCGACACGCAGAGCCTTCTTATATAATTCATGCTCTGAATAGAATTCCAGTTGCGCAGCTTCTCCCCGAAGTTCGATCTGAAGTGAAGCATGAAACCCGTCATGCCACTGCAAGAGATTGTCTGCCATCCACTACCTCCATTATATTCAATTATCTGCCTGTATGCAAGGGTTCAGAGCCGTTAAACTCAGGTAAAATGAAACAAAAATAAGATTAAATACATTTCATGGCAAACACCACCTGTCCTTTGGGATTACATAATTTCAAATCATATAACGGGTAAATCCTGACGAATGTCAGATTAAGAAAATAAGATTACCTGGATTATTGATCCTCTTTGATGTGAAAATACTATAACACATTCTTTTCTGGTATACAACATGTTTCCTGATGTTCCGGCTTTGAAGAATGAATTATTAAAATCGAATCCGCATGAAAGATTTTCCGTTGTTGTGGTATGTGATGGCAGCTTGCATTTGAGACGTGCTGCATCGTGGGAGGATTGGGGTGAATGCGGATGTGCCTCGAAAGGTCAGACATACACACAAATGCCGGAAAATAAGGGGTTGAATTAAAGAGACAAAAGAAGGAGTGAGGTTGCTGCGTTTGCTGTGCAGCAGCCTCATCGTACTGGTTGATGATATATGCCAAAGGATGCGGATTATTTCAGGAACATCCGGATAAGCTTTTCGTTCAGTTTCTTATATGGCTGATACCGCATAGGAAGATCGAGCCATGTCTTTTTATCAACGATGCTCTTGTGGTGTGTAAAGGTATCGAAGCCGTCTTTTCCGTGATAAGATCCCATGCCGCTTTGTCCGAAGCCGCCGAATCCCATTTCGCTGGTGGCAAGATGGATGATCGTATCGTTGATACATCCGCCGCCGAAACCGCATCGCGACATCACTTTTCCGGCAGCAGGACGGTCGCCTGTAAAGATATAGAGAGCAAGGGGATGCGGCATGGAATTGATATTCCGTATCGCCTCGTCCAGAGAATCAAAGGTAAGGATCGGCATAACAGGCCCGAAGATCTCTTCCTGCATCACGGCGTCTCCAAAGGTCACGTTATCAAGGACAGTCGGTTCGATCCTTAAAGTACTTGGATCTGCCTTGCCGCCCCAGATTACTTTATTCTTATCTATTAGATTCTGGACTCTGTTAAAATGTTTCTTATTGATGATCTTTCCATAATCATCACGTTCCAGAGGCTGTTTGCCGTATTGCTTTTGAATCTGCTTTTTTATCTCTTTGATCAGCCTGTCTTTGACGGAACGGTCGCAGTAGATGTAATCGGGAGCGACACAAGTCTGTCCGCAGTTCAGGTATTTTCCAAAGACAATTCTTCTGGCGGCAAGTTTTAAATTGGCGGTCTTCTCTACAATGCAAGGGCTCTTTCCGCCCAGTTCCAGAGTAACCGGCGTCAGGTATTCGGCGGCATGTTTCATGACTTCCCTGCCTACAGACTGGCTTCCGGTGAAAAAGATGTAGTCAAAATGTTCTTTCAGCAGACAGGTATTCTCGGAACGCCCACCGGTAACGACGGCAACGTACTGCCTGTCGAAGCAGTCGCTTATGATCCTTCTGATGATCTCGCTTGTATAAGGCGAGTAAGCGCTGGGTTTCAGGACTATGGTATTCCCGGCGGCGATGGCGTCGACAAGAGGATCAAGTGTCAGTAAGAATGGATAGTTCCAAGGACTCATGATCAGCACAACGCCGTAAGGAGAAGGTTTCTTATAGCTCCGGGAATGGAACTGGGCAAGAGGGGTCAGGACAGTCTTCTCCCTGGCAAACGAGCGGGTGTGTTTCAACATATAGCTGATCTCGCTCAGAACGAGGCCGGTCTCGCACATATAACTTTCAAAGTTGCTTTTGCCGAGATCGCGTCTTAAAGCTTCCTGAATCTCGGTTTCATGCTTGATAATGCTGTCTTTAAGTTTGGTCAATGCCGCGATCCGCGTATTGACGTTCAGGGTAGAACCAGTGGAAAAATATTTCCGCTGGCTGGATAGGATGTTTTTGATCTCTTGTTCGTTCATTTCGCAATGTCCTCCATTTATCTCCTTAAATATTCGAAACAGGTTCCATAAGAGCGGTATAGAACTGCTCCAATTCTCCGGCATCCATAAGGAGCGGCACCGGATACAGCGGATTCGCCTCTTTGTCCGCATAGTGGGAAAGCTTTGGGATATCTGTCTCCTTAATCTCTTTTATGGTATCGCCGATATCAAATCGCTTTTTCATAGCTTTGACGGCGTCTATGAATTCTCTGGCGGCTACGTCATGGGGCGTATCTTCGGCTGAGATGCCTGCGGCTATGGACAGGCGGTGCAGTTTCTTGTGTATACAGGCTCCGTATGCTTCCAATACGAAAGGAAGCAGGATCGCGTTGGCAAGCCCATGGGGGATGTTGTATTCACCGCCCAGGGAGTGGGCGACAGCATGTACATAGCCCACATAGGATTTGGAAAATGCACATCCGGCGTAGAAGGAAGCATGGAGCATATTGCGCCGGGCTTCTATATTGCTGCCGTCCGTATAAGCCTTGTCGATATTCTCAAAAATGAGCCTGACCGCAAGGAGCGCGTCCTTTCTTGTACCGAAGGTGGTAGACCTTCCGATATATGCTTCGATGGCGTGAGTCAGGGCGTCCATACCGGTTGTCGCTGTGACAGACGGCGGAAGGCTTAGAGTAACTTTGGGATCCAACACCGCATATCTGGGAATCAGGGGGAAATCATTGATCGCATATTTGTGTCTTGTCTCGGCATCTGTGATCACTGCCGCAAGGGTAGTCTCACTTCCGGTTCCCGCCGTGGTGGGGATGGCGATCAGAAGGGGCAGTCTCTTGCGGACTTTTAAGATACCTTTCATCTTTGCCAGGGACTGTTTCGGTTTTGCGGCGCGTGCGCCGACAGCCTTGGCACAGTCCATGCTGGAGCCTCCGCCGAAACCGATGATAACGTCGCAGTGATTGGAAAGGTACAGTTCCAACGCTTCCGCGACATTGGCGGTGGTAGGATTGGCGACAGTCTTATCATAGATACAATAGGTAATGCCGTTCTGCGAGAGGACATTTTCCAGACGTCTGGTCAGTCCGAGCCTGCGGATCCCTTCATCCGTGATGATAAGCGCATGGCCGCATTTACGTTTTCGGATGATGTCCGGGATTGATCTGACGCTGCCGGCAATGTTCGGTTTGCGGTATGGCAGAAACGGAAGCGCGATCTTCAATCCTGTCTGAAAGGTACGACAGTAGATTTTTTTAATTTTGTTCATGGTTGCTCATATCCTTTCCTGTTATTTTTCCCTGTGACTTTTCCAGTTCTTCACAGAATTTCTCCAGATTGTCGGAGATCAGGTACAGTACGCGGTAGAAGGTATCCCGCTCTTTCGCCGTGATATCCCGTCCGCCTTCTAAGACCGCGCGCAAGATCAGACGATTGACCTTCTTCGCTTGTTTTTTCCCGGTTTCGGTTAGAACTGCTTTCGAGCGGTATCTTTTCTTTGACGCGTCGGGAGAAGCCTGCCGTCGGCGGGCGTTATGCCGCCGGTAGGTTTCACCGCTTGCCTGGGCGTGTACATATTGGATAAATCCATGTTCTAAGAGTTCCGACAGGATCCGTGAGATCCCGGCTTTATCTTCCTTGCACAGAGTACAGAGATCGGCGGCGGTGAGCCCCTCCGGGTGTGAATATAAGAAATAGAGGCACATGACGTGGGTACCCTTTAAACCAAAGGATCGCATCTCTAGCTTTTTGATACGCTGGATATTCTTGTAGATCTGTGATACGCCGGTCGTGAGCTGTTCGAATCTGTGGATCATAGAAATCTCTCCTTATTAAAATACAGGAAGTTGATTTGTCAACTTCCATGCATTTCAAATATAGCAGAATAGAAGTTGATCTGTCAACAAATATTTATGCACATGAGGCAGAAATGCATGGGGGAGAAGCGTTTGCCGGTATGCTAGTGAAAAATGCTGCAGAGCCGTAGAAAGAGTGTAACAGTTCAGCACATTTTAAAGTTTGTTTGCGGAAAAGAGGCAGGGTTCTGGCTGCGAACCATGCAGCAAGTGCGAAGTTGCAGGCTTCACTGTTGTGAAAGTGTAAACTATAATAATAGAATTGGTTGACAATTTGGATGGATATATTATATAGTAGGGTCATAAAGGCAATTGTTGGGATAATGCACCACAAGAAAGCTTTTTTGGTGGTATGAAGGATGAAATTGATATTAGTGAATGTAGAAAATAGAGAGAGGTAAAAGCAGTAATTGATGATCGGATGGATTATTATAATAGCGAGCGCTATTAATGGTAAGGCTGTCACCTGACGAGTACAATGGATATATAACAACAGGAATATACTATTTAAACAGAATTATAAATGAAGATAAAATAGAACGCAGGTTCCCTGAAACAAATTAAAAAATGTCATTAAGGGGTGCAGTTTAGAGAGGGGATATGGGTATGAACCAGGAGAAGGGACGGAATATGAAGAAGGATATGAACCAGGAGAAGGAGCAGAGAGGGGATATGGGTATGAACCAGGAGAAGGAACGGAATATGAAGAAGGATATGAACCAGGAGAAGGGACAGAGAGAAGATATGGATCAGGAACAGGATAAAGGGTTGGCAGAGCAGCTGAAGGAGAAGGTGCTTGGAGGAAATCAGATTACAAGAGAAGAGGCGTTGAAACTATACGAAGAGCCTTTGGAAAAGGTTTGCCATGCGGCGGATGAGATACGAAGGTTTTTCTGCAAAGACAGATTCGATCTCTGTACGATCGTAAACGGCAAGAGCGGAAAGTGCTCGGAGGACTGTAAGTTCTGTGCGCAGTCAGCGTATTACCACACTTCTGCAACGAAATATCCGCTGCTTGATACAGATGAGATCGTACGGCAGGCGGCATATAACGCAGAGCGCGGGATTGGGCGTTATTCTATAGTGACCTCCGGAAGAAGCCTGAATGATACGGAGATAGAGCAGATGTGTGAAGCGATACGCGCAGTGAAGGCGAAGGTAGGGATAGAAGTATGTGTTTCTTTCGGGCTTCTGACAGAAGAGCAGTATTGCAGAGTCCGGGAAGCAGGCGTCCCGGGTACATAATAATCTGGAGACATCCAAGCGGAATTTCCCCAATGTCTGCACTACCCATACATTTGAGGACAAGATCCAGGCGATCCAAGCGGCGAGAGCGGCAGGGCTTGAAGTATGCAGCGGAGGGATCATGGGGCTTGGGGAGACGATAGAAGATCGGATAGATATGGCTCTTGTGCTGAGAGAGTTGGGGGTAAAGAGTATACCGGTGAATATGCTGAATCCGATCCCCGGTACGCCGTATGAGGAAAATGCGCGGCTGACTGTGGATGATATGAAACGGATCGTGGCAGTGTACCGCTTTATCCATCCGGATGCGGCGATCCGGCTTGCAGGCGGCAGGGGATTAATGGAGGATAAAGGGGAAGGGTGCTTTCGTTCCGGCGCTAATGCCGCTATATCCGGGGATATGCTGACGACAGCGGGATATTCGATTGAAACGGATATGGAGATGTTAGAAAAACTGGGATATAGAGTACAACTTACATTATGAGCCGGTATATAAGGCTTGCGATAGGTCTGCTGTAGTTTGTCCGGAAAGTATTTTCTTCTTTTTCAAGATATCATTTTGTGTTATGATAATAGCGCGGCGGCAGGAAGTGAAGATCCTGCGGATCGCGGTGTTAATGTGTGATATATTAGTTAGAAGTATAATGCAGAACGAAGAAAGAAGAGGGCATGGTATTATGGGAGAGCAGTTAACGCGAAGTGATGTGCAGAAGATAAAGGAAGAGATTGAATACAGGAAGCTCGTGGTACGGAAAAAGGAACTTGAGGCAGTGAAAGAGGCACGCGCGCAGGGCGATCTGAGTGAGAATTTCGAATATAAAGCGGCGAAGCAGGATAAGAATCGCAATGAAAGCCGGATCCGTTATCTGGAGAAAATGCTTAAGAATGCAAGAATCGTATCGGATGTATCGGAGGACGACGAAGTAGGGATCAATAATACGGTAGATATTTATTTTGAAGAAGACGATGAGACAGAGACGTATCGCCTGGTTACAAGCGTCCGGGGAAATTCACTGCAGGGGCTGATCAGTATTGAGTCTCCGCTGGGGAAGGCGATCCGCGGGCATAAAGCAGGAGACCGTGTAAAAGTGAAAACGAACGGAGAAAACGGTTATTATGTGGTGATCAAAAAGATAGATAAGACAACCGACGATTCCCAGGATACACTTCGGAAGTATTAAAATACAGAAGATGTTCAGACACGCTTTAGTTTCATTATATTTCGATTTATCCGAATCAGTTCATATTAAAATAGAGTGGCGGAACGAAACAACCGCTATCAATGTACTGAAGAAAATGGAGGTCGGAACGAAAATGATGTACGGATATGTGCGTGTAAGTACCAGAGAACAAAACGAAGACCGGCAGATGAGGGCGCTGTATAAGATCGAGGTGCCAAGAGAGAATATCTACATGGATAAGCAGTCTGGCAAAGATTTCGAACGTCCGATGTATAATCGGATGGTTAAGAGGCTGCAGGCAGATGATGTGATCTTTGTCAAGAGCATCGACCGTCTGGGAAGAAACTATGAGGAGATACTGGAACAGTGGAGATTCCTGACGAAGGAGAAGAAAGTGGATATCGTGGTACTGGATATGGAACTGCTGGATACCAGACGGGGGAAGGATCTGATGGGAACATTTCTAAGTGATGTGGTCCTGCAGATTCTGTCGTTTGTAGCGGAAAATGAACGGAAGAATATCAGGGAACGACAGAAAGAAGGCATAGAGGCGGCAAAGATGCGAGGGGTACAATTCGGAAGGCCCAAGCGGGATCTGCCTGATAATTTTGAACAGATTTGTTATCAGTGGAGAAGCGGGGAGATCCTGGGGAAAGAGGCTGCGAGGCTTTTGAGCATCCCGCTGTCAACTTTCTATGGAAGAGCGAAAGAGATTGAAACAGCGATGCCGATATCGGGTGATTGCGGTAATATGCTGTTGGAATAGAATGGAATCTAAATGATATGATCGACTAAAAAGGTGCATGGAGGGTAGAAGCTACAGTCCTTGCACCTTTTTACTCTGATTTATATTGTTCATTCAATCCTTATTTGTACTATTAAAGTAAAAAAACCATTACGAAAAAGTGTAGTTTTTCGTAATGGTTTTTTCTGTTGAAACCTTAACCATTCTATAATACTATCGGCAAAAAGTCAATAAACTTAACCCCTATTTTTTGTTATATTTGCATAAAAAATTTCTCATGGAAAATATTACGAAAACCTACACTTTTTGGTAATGTCCGCAAAGTACCATAAAACCGCGATATTTCGGGGATTTTATATCATTCATATGAGGAGACAGAGATGCCGCCCAATAAGATATGTAAGACAGTTCATCAATACAATAGAGAGCCAGTCTGTGACGGAGATATGCAGAAGCTTCTGGATATTGCGGAGGATTACAGAAAGGTCAAGAACTATGTGTATGGCAGGTTTGGCGGGATAAGCAGTCTTTCCAAGATCTATCCGGGGTATACCATTCAGAATGAGATGACAGCAAGCGGCTACCGGGAGACTCTGGGAATGCCGGCAGTCTATTTCTATCTTGCAGTCTTTGATGCGTTGGGAGATATCAAGAGCCAGTGGACACGGACAAAGTCAAAGCTAGTAAAGTTGGTCAACAAGAATGAAGGCTTTACAGAAGAAGAAAAGCATTACCTTCGTTTTTGCCTAAAAGTAAGTAATGTATTCGAGGCGATATTGAACCAGAAACCGGTCGAATTGCCGGCGAAGGTGAATAAACAATACTGTAAATTGGCAGAGCAGGTAGATAAGAAGAAGCTACATCGGTATCTGTGCAGGCAGGTGCGTAAGTATCATGTGAAGCTTTATACGGATACAGCAGATGTGTTTGCCATAGCAGAACGGGCATACCGTTACGCAGATCATGGGATCTATATTTCTATTAAGGAGAAGCGCAAACGTGTCTTCATATCGTTGACAGATCATAATCAGTATAAGTGCCAGCTGAGGATTAAGTTGTACCCGAAAGAAAAACGTATCGAGATCAAGGTTCCGGTAAATGTCTCTGTCCGACACCATGCGGATTATCTGAAGCAGGTGGGCGCGGCGGTCGGTTTCTATACGATGCTGACAACGGATGAAGGGCACCGGTATGGGGAAGAGTTGGGCGAGTACCAGTCGGATTATTCGGACTGGATAAGAGAACAGAACAACATCTACCGAAGAAACAAGGAAGATAACCCGGGGCGCAAGAAATACTTTGCGAAGAAGCGCAGGCTGGAGGAACAGCTCCACAGTTATATCAACCACGAGCTAAATCGTTTTCTTACAGAAGAGAAGCCGGAGACGGTTTATATTGTAAAACTTCCGAAGCCGCAGGCGGGGGGATATAACAAGAAGATTAATTACGCGGTTGCACAGTGGCAGAGAGGATATATCCGGAAGCGGTTGGTACAGAAATGTAAGGAACAGTCTGTTGAATTCGTTGAGGTTCTTGGAAAGAATATCAGCAACGAATGCAGCGTGTGCGGTGCGCTTGGGTCGAAGGCGGATGGGATGTTTAGGTGTCCGGCTTGTGGGTATCAGGCGGAGGAAAAGATGAATACAGCGCGAAATGTGAAGAACCGGGGACAGGGGGATGGAGTTTTGTATTAAAATCCGAGGATGCAAAACGAAATGGATATAGGATTGGTCATAGGAACAGCCATTTAGATAAGCAACGGTGATGAGCCGGGGTTTTACCATTGGGAACGGATAGGGAATGATGATAGGCAAGCTAGTTGCATGTGGGGTTCCCGAATGTTTACTGGGACTAGGAGGCGGGTTCATGATAAGGCGGGCGCGATATGCCTGCGATATAAAAATGAATGTATTGACACATTTATATATGGAGGATCTGACCGGATGGCGGAGTGTCAATGTGTCAGTACATTGGGTACGGCATTAGAAGGCGGATGGAAGAGAGGAATCTTGGAGTCTGCGGATTGGGTATGCCAGGACCTTGTGAACATGTGGAAGACAACATGATGTAGCAGGGAGCGAAGCGAGGAGACTTGCATCATCTTTTGAGAGAAGATGACCAATATGCCTTATTTAATGACAAATAAGTAGTATAAAGATTCAGAATGAGAAAATGAAGTATATGTATTATATTTATTATACTTCTTGTGCCTGTGGAAAGGATGATAGAGTGTTGTATCAGGTAATATCACCAAATCGGTGATATTATTTACATTATTAAATCAGGAGATAAGATGGAAAACAGGATCAATTCAATGGACATAATTCCGAGGGCAATGTCCGGCAAGGAATGTGAGGAATATATATTAGATTATGCAAATAATTACTTATATAAAGATTGTGGCAGTGGAGAGTGTGAATTTATTTCAGATTTAGAACTAGAGAAAGGATGTAATGGTTTTGAGTATAGCGAGATAATAAAATTAGGAAATGATATCATAGCAGTCCCTAATTATAGTAAATCCTTTTTAATCTATAATGTGGCAAAAAAGACTATAAGGCATATATATGTAGATAAAAAGCTATATGAGAACAATGTAGGCAAGCCTGGATTACATAAAATTATTCCGTACGGGAACAAAATATTTTGCATAAAGTATATATGCAATGCGATTGTCTGCATTGATAAGAAAACGTTAGAGGTCACTTACACAGATATTTTCGATGATATCAAACAGGACTGGAATTTGTTTAAGGTAGTGGGCGATTGTTACAGTTATGACGGTTTGTTATATATCCCTTTGATGGATACGAATATTTTTGTAGTGTTTGATATGGAGAAATGCACCCATGAAATCAAACAGTTATATGAAGACATTAACATGGCTACTGTCGGTGGCTGCGGTGATGAAATGTATCTTGTTGATACGAAGGGAAAAAAGGTATATACGCTAAGTTTAAGCAAATGGCAGATTCAGGATACCATGAATATTACTGAACCAGATGGATTCACTCAAGAAGTTCACAGCGAGGAGTGTAATCTTAAGTTTATTGGCAGTTTTTATTATAAGAAGCAGTTATGGTTAATCCCTTATGCCAGGTCAAATATGATTGTCCGGGCAGATTTGGTACATAAATGTACGGAATGTGGCTGTCAATATGATATGAGTCAAGTACTAAATTATTCAAAAGACGGCAATGTGCTCTTGTCTTATACCGATAAAGGGACAATTAAGGTGGATCTGAACACCTCGAAGACCATAATTATAGATTATTTTCATAGCCAGAAGAGCGCCAGGGCATATTGGGTTCATAAACTGAATTATAGTGATATGAGCATAATGATTAATGAAAGTTGGCTTCCGTTGGACAAATATATCGAACATGTTGTAAGGCATGAAAAGATGAAGGAAATATATGAAAACAAATCTATTAGAAATCGGCGACGCTTTGATTATTTGAGGTTGGAGAAAAGAGAATGAGAGAAACCTGGATTTTGGGAAGCTATCCGCCTCCGCACGGTGGTGTTGCTACTTTTGTAAAAAATCTGCATGACAACTTTATGTGTGACGGGATAAAACATCACATGATTGTACGTTCTGACAGAAAATATAGAGGGATGTGGCTGTTGGAGCAGGGTATTTTGCCGTATTTCTCTCAGATGTCCGAAATTGCAAAAGATAGTATTGTAATAGATTCCTGCAATATTTTTTTGGAATATCCGGAACCTGTTAACTGTAAAATGAAATTTCTGATTTGGAATTTCCTTGTAAAACGGAAGAAGATTACTTGGATAAAGATTTTTCATGACGGGACTTTGCAATATAGGTATAGAGATTTTGGATATTTAGAAAAATTTACATGTAGTAGCTC
>OFFW01001433.1_pt1 | contig 14369 bp, 12 predicted proteins | sample 1521501 | NCBI WGS metagenome assembly OFFW01 (sample SAMEA3504107, study PRJEB24116) | mouse gut metagenome | biome: mouse gut; feature: mouse-associated habitat; material: faeces | place: Denmark | collected 2011
TGCATGCGCCGGATAATATCCCCCATAAACTGAAAGCGCTGTTCCTCCCGGATAATATTTCCACCATGGAATCCATAGGCATGTTTTAAAATATGAAAAAAAACAGCGTGAAAGGTTCCGAAAGTAACCGGATATTTTTTACCCCCTGTCAGACGGTAAAACCGCTCTTTCATTTCTGTGGCTGCTGCTTTGGTAAAGGTGATAACGAGAATATGGGACGGATCTACATTCTGACCGGTAATCAGATATTTTGTCCGTTCTGTGATAACAGTGGTCTTGCCAGACCCCGGACCTGCCAGTACAAGCAAAGGTCCGGCGGTATGTCTGACTGCCTGGGTCTGAGATTTGTTCAGACTCATAGATTATAATTCCTTTTCCAGTTTTGCAATTGCTGCCTGAATTCTTGCCACCGATTCTTCTCTGCCCAGAACTTCCATAAGTTCCGTAGCTCCTCCCGGCGTCATCTGCTTTCCGGAAACTGCCGTACGCACCGGCCACATGGCATAACCATTCTTGCAGCCTTTTTCCTTCACATAGCCGCAGAGAGTCTCATACAGTGCATCATTGGAATAATCCTCCTGCTTTTCAAATACAGGCAGAAGTTCCCGCAAAACTTCCAGTGAGGATTCCGGTGTGGTTTTCATTTTTTTATGGGCATACATGGAAATCTCATACTCCGGCACACCGTCAAAGAAATCCACATGTTCCTTAATATCCGGAAAAACCTCAATTCTGGTCTTTACCATGGCTGCAATTTTCTTCAGATCGTACTCTTTATGAACCGCCTCTTTCAGATATGGCTCGGCCATTTCATAAAATCTGTGGAAATCCATGGCTTTCAGGTATTCCCCGTTCATCCATTTTAATTTGACCATGTCAAACACCGCCGGAGATTTGCTGATTCTGTGGTAATCGAATTCCTGTACCAGTTCTTCCAGAGAAAAGATTTCCCTGTTTTCTTCCGGGCTCCAGCCTAACAGAGCAATAAAATTCACCACTGCTTCCGTGACAAATCCCTGTCCCAGCAGATCTTCAAAAGAGGCATGACCGCTCCGTTTGGAGAGTTTCTTATGATTTTCATCCGTAATCAGGGGCAGATGAATGTAAACCGGAGATTCCCAACCGAACGCATCATACAGCCGCTGATACTTGGGGGCAGAAGACAGATACTCATTTCCTCTCACCACATGGGTAATATTCATGGTGTGGTCATCCACCACATTGGCAAAATTGTAGGTGGGATATCCGTCCGACTTGATTAAAATCATGTCGTCCAACTCTGCATTTTCCACGGTGATATCTCCGTACAGTTCATCATGGAAAGTGGTTGTCCCTTCCATGGGAATATTCTGACGGATCACAAAGGGTTTTCCGGCTTCCAGGTTTGCTTTTACCTCTTCTTCTGACAGGGACAGGCAGTGCTTGTCATACATCATGATCTCCTTGCCTTCCACTATCTCCGTTTTCAGAGATTCCAGACGTTCTTTCTCACAGAAACAGTAATATGCCTCTCCCTTTTTCACCAGTTCCTCTGCATATTTCATATAAATCCCTGTTTTCATCCGCTCGCTCTGGACATAGGGACCGAATCCGCCGTCTCTGTCCGGGCCTTCGTCGTGGACAAGCCCCGCCTGCTCCATGGTGCGGTAAATAATCTCCGTAGCTCCCTCCACGAAACGTTCCTGGTCCGTGTCCTCAATTCTTAAAATAAAGTCCCCGTCCTCGTGCTTTGCAATCAGATAGGCATAAAGGGCGGTTCTTAAGTTTCCTACATGCATTCTGCCGGTGGGGCTTGGTGCAAATCTTGTCCTGATTTTCATTTTACGGTTATTCCTTTCCTTTTTGCGGTACTTTCTGTTTTGCCACTGCCTTGAAACCGGCAACCTCTTTCATGGCCTGGGGAATTGCAATGTTTGTTCCCGCTCCGGCCACGCAGCCGCCGGGACAGGCCATTCCCTCAATCAGACAGCCGTTCTTTTTGCCGGCCTTGGCCAGCATCAGTATTTTTTTACATTCCGTCAGGCTTTCCGCGTGTTCAATATTTACCTCAACATCGGGATAGTATTCCCTGATACATTCCTCAATTGCGTTTGCCACGCCTCCGGCAACGCCATATCCTCTTCCCGCTCCGGTAGCGTCGCTCATCTCCTCCCCGGTATCGATGGCCTCCGGAACAATTCCTTTTGCCTCGAACATGCCGGCCAGCTCCTCAAAGGTAATCACGAAGTCCACGTCGGAGCGAATGGTGCGCCGGGAAGCTTCCAGCTTTTTGGAGGCGCAGGGACCGATGAACACCACGCTGGCGTCCGGATGGTCTTCTTTTATTTTGCGCGCCGTGGCAACCATGGGAGTTAAAGCGTTTGATATCTTGTCTATGGTTTCCGGGAAAAACTTCTTGGCAAGGACGGACCAGGAGGGACAGCATGATGTAAGCAGAAAAGGCAGTTTACCCGTGGCCACTTCCTTTACATAATGCTCCGCCTCGGCGATTGCTCCCATATCCGCGCCGATTGCCGTCTCATATACGTCAAAAAAGCCAAGTTCCTTGAGAGATGCTTTGATTTTGTCCGGGGTAACGTTCTTACCGAACTGTCCCACAAAAGCGGGCGCTACCTGGGCGATAATCTTCCGTCCCGACTGCATGGCGCGGATTAACTGGAAAATCTGGGATTTGTCCGCAATGGCGCCGAAGGGACAGCTCACCATACACTGTCCGCAGGAAACGCATAAGTCCGAATCAATATAGGCCCGGCCTTTTTTATCGCTTTTGATTGCGCCGACGCCGCAGTGGGCAAGGCAGGGACGAACCTGATGGGAAATGGCGTCGTAAGGACAGATTGCCTTGCACTTTCCGCATTTGATGCATTTTTCCTGGTCAATCACGGAATGGCCGTTTTTCATGGAAATGGCGCCCCTCGGGCATACCTCACGGCAGGGATGGGCCACACAGCCCATGCATTTATCCGTCACTTCATATTTATTTTCGGGGCAGGCGTTGCAGGCAGAAGGAATCACCTGCATTAACGGCGGCTCGTAATATTTTTCGTCAATATTGCTCTCCTCAAGCCCCTGCGTCACATGAACCGGCATATTTTCCGGTCGCAGCGACAATCCCATAGCCAGACGTATCTGCTCTCTTGTGATTGCCCTCTCCCGGTAAACGTTTCCGTATTCCGATTCATCATAATCCACAATTTTGTAGGGTAAGGCTTCCACATCGTCCTTCAGATTCTCCGAGGTGTAAGCCAGATTTGCCACTTCTTTGAAAATGCGTTTTCTGTTCTTGCGAACCTGAGTGTCTATTCCTCTCATATCCCATACCTTTCCGTCCGGCTCCATGCAAAAACACATAAGAATTTCCGCACGCCTTCCATGTGGTTTTATGTGTAAGAAATCTGATTTTACCTGTTTATTTTTACACAAACTCACACGGAAGTCAACAACCACGTTGCAAACAGCGGGGTTGCTTACCTTTGCCGGCGGACAGGGCCTGAATTAATTTTCCTCCTCTGCCAAATCCTCCGTTTCCGTCAGTTTGAAATCTTCTATTGACTTATTCAGCGAGTAATAAACGGAAGAATCCACCACATAAACGTCGGCTTCATCGTTTACATTCAGGTAATAGCCGCTGATAATGGAGTTGTAATCGCCCACCTTTATGGTATACATATTGTCATCCCACCTGAGGGTCAGATTGATGACCGGTTTATCCAGTCCGTACTCTGACAAATCCTCCGCGTTTTCGATTCTGGTGGAAGCCGTTATTTCCGTGGCGTTTGTAAGAAAATTTTCCACAAGGCTTTTGTCAATGGCAGTCCCTTCATCTTCCGCGCATTTCCAGTCATCGCCCTCCTTTACAAGGTTCACGTTTCCCTCGCTGCCGATGATTCCAATATCCGTAATCTGAGATTTGTCAATGGAAACCACACTGTGGCTCTCCTCCCCATCTCCCTCTTCTTTTGGCAAATTCTCCTTATGAAGCCGGAGGGCCGCGAAAGCCCCGGCTGCTGCCAGAAGCAGAATAAACAAAATTATCAGCCTGTTCTTTTTCTTCTTATTCATATTATCACCTCAATTCCTGCATCTTGTTTACCGGCGCTGTGTTTCGTACCTGCTTTTTCAGGCTTTCCTTCTTCTGAACCAGACGATAAAGCCTGTGATAAGGAAAGCAAAGGGAATTACCACCACTGCCAGAAGGGCAAGCAGGGTAATGCTGCTTTGTGTCATGGCCAGATAACTGTTTTCATAATCTTTCACCGGAATCACAATGCTGTTTGTATAGGATACGAAGCTTCCCAAAGTTCCCGTAAACAGCTTTAAGTTTGTTCCGGCCACAATTTCATTGGCGCTTTGGGTAAACAGGTATTCGCTGCTGTAAACAACGGCCGTGGATATCTCGTTTTCCAGCGTCTTTTCACATTTAACGCCTACATAAAAAGGTCCGTCCACGTCCCCCTCCTGTTTTGCGTAATCGCCTCCGGCGGTCATATTGTTCCTTGCATAGCTGCTATCCGAGGTGGTAAGAAGAGACGTTGCCGTCACATCCTCCATTTCCTGCACGGTAATTCCCTGAGCGTACGGAACAAAAACATAGCTCCCAGTGTCCACGGCGCCCTCTGTTACATCGTCATAGGCGACTTCGGGAAACAGATAAAATGGATCCTGATAATAAAAATCAGCATCGTCTTCAATTATCAGCCCTTTTGTGATTTCCAGTCCGTAAAAATCAAGCAGCCTGTTGAAATTCGGCATTTCCGAATCCGTAAAAGTGGAAATGAACAGAACGTCGCCCCCCTTTTCCATATAGGCAAGCAGCTTTTCCGTATCGTCGCCGGACAAATCCTGCGTGGGCGCATAGAGAATCACGCAGTCTGCATCCTCTGGAACGCTGTCATAATTCAAAAGGTTGATGGTTTCATAATCAATATTTGCCTTTTGGACCGCGGAAGTAAACTCCGTCTCAAAGGCCAGCTCGCCGTGGCCCTCAAGCATATAAATTTTAGGCATATCCTGCGTGGTCACATACACGATGGCGCTGGTAAGCTGCCCCTCGCCGTCGTAGCCGGTTACCGTGCTGGAATAATTGTAGTAATCAAATTCCGACTGGTAAATCTCGCTGTAATCTATTACCGTACTGCGCCTTGCGTTCTCCACAATCACACTGTTCTGCGAAACCAGGGAGTCCGTATATTTTGTAAAAAACTTGGGATTAACCGCCGGGTCCACATAAGAGACCCTGATATGAGAGTTATATCCCGCATAATTCCGTAAAGTAGCGTCTAACGTCTCGTCCGCCTGGGATTCATTTGCTAGGACATAGATGGAAATGTCCTCGCCTATCTCTGAAAGAACTTCTTTTGTGTCGTCGGTAAGAGAATAAAGCCTGTTTGCCGTAACGTCAAAAACCGTGTATCTGGACGGCAGTTCCGCCGCGATAAAGTTCACCAGAACTATGATTACCGCGCTGATTATCACCGTACCCGAGCTGTAGAACCCCATCCCTAAAGTCCTTGAGGAAATTTCATACCGCCGCTTCTGGATGGACTGTACCGTAAAGATAAGAAAAAGCACAACGACCGATAAAAAGTAGATAACGCCCGTAAGCTGAAAAGAGCCGTTTAGAAAACCTTCGAACCGGCCCACCATATCAAAGGCGCTTAATATTTTCGTCAAAAGGTTCCCTGTGGACGATATCATATTGCACAGCCCGGACATTACATAGCCTGTAAATAAAACGCCAAATGTAATTACCGCCGCAATCACCTGACTTTCCGTCAGAGACGAGACAAAAATACCGATAGCAATACCGGCGATTCCGTAAAGAAAAAATCCCAGAACCGCAAGATAAGATTCACTGAAGGAAACCGTTCCCCATATACTTAAAATAAGGGGATAGGCGCAGATAATGCCGGTGGGGATGGCAAATATCGTTACCAGCGCCAGAAACTTGCCCATCACAATACCGGTTATGCCGACCGGCGACGTAAGTATCAACTGGTCCGTCTTCTGATGGCGCTCCTCCGCCAGAATGCGCATCGTGAGAACTGGAATGCTGATGAGAAATAAAAACACGATGGACGACAAGGCATATCCTATGTAGGGATATCCCATAAACAAATTGTAAACGGAAAAATAAATTCCAAGAAGGAACATCATCGACCCGATAAAAAGGGCTCCCAAAAAGGAATGGAAGTAGGAATGTAATTCTCTTTTATAAATCGCTGTCATGGCTTTCTCCTCCTGTTCTGTGGTTACTATCATCCTCTTTCCCGGGTTCGTTTCCGGTCAGTTCTAGGAAAATATCCTCCAGAGATTTTTCCAGACGGTTCATGGACATAACAGGAAGCCTGTTTTCCGCCAGAGCGTAAAAAAGCGCTTCCCGGATATCGTCCTCTTTGTCCGTTTCAATAACCAGTTTCACGATACCTTCCTCATTTTCCTTTTCAAAACGATATCCCTGTATCCTGTCAAAGCCTTTGAGCACGGCTTCAACCTTTTCCTTTTTTCCCAGAATGGATATTTCCAGAGAAATGCCGCCGTTCATAAGCCCCATAAGACCGGCTGGCGTGTCGCTTGCCACCAACTGGCCTTTAGAAAGAATCATAATCTCGTCACAGACGGCCTGAACCTCCGACAAAATGTGGGAACTTAAAATAACCGTATGCTTTTCGCCCAGCTTCTTGATGAAATCCCTGATTTCAATAATCTGTTTCGGGTCAAGACCGGCCGTGGGCTCGTCTAAAATAATGACTTCCGGATAGCCGAGCACCGCCTGGGCCAGCCCCACCCTCTGCTTATAGCCCTTTGACAGATTCCGGATAAGCCGCCCGGATATGTCGCTAATCATGGTAAGGTTCATTACCTCCGCAATCTGCGTCTGCTGCTCTGCCCTTGGGATTTTCTTCAGCCTTGCGACAAATGTCAGATATTCCGTCACCGTCATATCCTGATAAAGGGGCGGTACTTCCGGCAGATAACCGATACATTTTTTCGCCTCCTCCGCGTCTTTCATAATGTCATAGCCGTTAATTTTAACGCTTCCCTCGGTTGCTGCTATGTAGCCCGTTATAATATTCATTGTCGTACTTTTTCCGGCACCGTTAGGCCCTAAAAAGCCGTAAATTTTGCCCGGCTCCACTTTGAAGGAAAGATGGTTCACTGCCAGATGACTGCCGTATTTTTTTACAAGATTTTCAACTTCTATCAATCTTTGCTACCTCCCGTCTTAAAATTGAAAGTATCATAACTCTTAAATGTGTTTTTTTCTGAAAGAAAATGTGAAAAGTTTGTGTTTGCCGGGAACCCGAAAAAACTCCCATCATACTATATTATTAAATAAAATCTGAATTTATGAGAGGATAATCATGCAGGATTCCAATTTTAACGAATACTTTGACCGTTTCCCGCTTGCAATGGCGTATGTTCCCTGGCAGCACCTTACAAGTGTTTTTCAAAATCTTGATGAAGCCTATAAGACGGGCACTATCTTCCCCGAGCTTGAAAAACCTTTTACAGGAAGGAGATGTGTGAAATGACAATGTCAAACGAACAGCGCAGACTTTTCCATGACATCGGCGTGATTGATTTCGTGATTGTTGAAATGAACGAATATTTAGATACCCATCCCACCGACAGGGAAGCCATGGACTATCTCTCCCACTATGTCCGCATGAAAAATCAGGCTATGCGGGAATATGCGGTGAAATACGGCCCTCTTAGAATCAGCGATGTGGACGGCTGCAATGAAAAAGAATGGAAATGGGCGACACAGCCATGGCCATGGGAAGGAGAATGTTAATTTATGTGGAGTTATGAAAAACGATTACAGTATCCGGTAAATATTAAAGAACCCAACGCAAAAATTGCACAGGTAATTATGTCCCAGTACGGCGGGCCTGACGGGGAGCTGGGCGCGTCCATGCGCTATCTTTCCCAGCGTTATTCCATGCCTTATAATGAAGTGTCGGCTGTACTTACGGATATCGGTACGGAAGAACTGGCCCACCTTGAAATGGTATCCACCATTGTCCATCAGCTTACCAGAAATCTGTCCATGGAAGAAATTGAAAAATCCGGCTTTGCAAATTATTATGTGGACCACACCGTGGGCATCTGGCCCATGGCCGCCGGCGGGATTCCTTTTAACAGTTGCGAGTTCCAGTCGAAGGGGGACGCAATTACGGATTTGTTTGAGGATATGGCGGCAGATGGGGCGATTTTGTAAGAGCAACATGAAAAAATATGATAAAACAGATCTGCTTCATTTTGAATCCATCAACGAATCAACTTCTTAAGTCTCAAGTCAGTCTCAAAATTATATGGAAAAATGAGACTGATTTGAGACTTGAAATGAGACTTGCTATAGTCCATTTCTGTAAACCCTTGAAAAACCGTGCTTTTTCAGCCTCAAAGCGGTTCCGGACTGTTTGAGACTGCATGAGACTCACTTGAGACTGAAATGAAACTGAGATTTTACAGAGTCCATGTTGAGGTGTTTTTATCATATGCTTCGCCTGTTACTCTTTTAATTTTTGCATAATCTTTGAACACGGTTGCCCTTGAAATATCCAATTCTGCCATAACCTGTTCCACTGACAGATGGATATTTTCACAAATCATATCATAAATTTTCTGTTCTCTTTTGATAATGTCTTACTTCCTTTGCTGACTCTGCCGCTTGAATTTCCAAAAACAGAACCCCTGTTTCTTGACATTTTTCTGTTTTGTGGTATTATTTATTTAACATCTCCCTCAGGCCTCTGTGGAAACACACGCACACTTGAGGGCGTTTTGTTTATAAGGAGCAATGATATGGCAGATAAGGATTTTAAGACAATTGAAGAACAGCTGGAAATCCTCCGTTCCCGCGGTCTCACCATCAATAATGAATCCCAAGCAAAAGATTTCCTGCTGCACAATAATTACTACCGGATCAGCGGCTATTCGCTTACCCTCCGTAAAAATAACGTCTTTTCCAAATCTGCAGCATTCCAAAATATTGTTGATATTTATCACTTTGACCATGAACTCAGGCACATCATCCTACAATATCTTGAAGTAATCGAAGTGCAGATGAAATCCGTATATGCTTATGAATTCACAAAAGTTCACGGGCCTGTCGGCTATCTTGACCTTAACTTTTTTACCAACAAAACCAAACACAAAGAAATCATCGCCAAAGCAGAGCAGCAGAAAATGAGCCGGCTCCCCCATGAAGCCTATCTGAAACACTTTGTGAATGATCTACAGCAGGATATTCCTTTATGGGCATACGTTGATTTATTTACTATATCCGACATCTCGTTTTTATACTCTATTTCTGAGCAGCCCATCAAGGATGCTGTTGCTCATACTTTTGGTCTGACTATGAACAAGGGGGCTTCTATCCTCGGAAGCTACATGCACAGTATGACGATCATCCGCAATCTGTGTGCACACGGAAGCCGGATCTATAACCGCCTTTTTGAGCAGAAGCCCTCCCTCAACAAAAGGGAAAAGGCGTTGCTGATGAGGGACAGTAGCGGAAATATTGACAATGCACATTTTTATGGTTTTCTACTCGTCATGAAACGACTGCTTTCTGCCGATAAATTTCATGAAATGAAGAAATCCGTCATTGCATTGACAGAAAAGTATCCCTTTGTCCGGATGGATTATTACGGTTTCCGCAGTGACTGGCAGCAAAAAATATAATAATATCTCCATAGCCGCATATACTATCTAGGACTTCTCCTACGAGCCGGTTTCCGGCGCAATACTGTGGGCGGTCTGGAGCCGGGGGTCTTCCCCGGCTCTCTTTTTTCAGTACTTCCTCACATCCGTGAATCTTCGACCTGCATCACAGATTTACCCCTGTCAAGGAATCAAAAGCCCCCTAGAATCATAAACGGATCCCCCTTTCTCATTCCCGCACCGGATCGCCCTGTCCAGCCCCATGATTGATGCAATGGCACTTTAACCCCTTCCAGAAAAAACTTTTTAAATTTCTTTCCTGCACATCTCAATCAGCTGCTTCTTGATCTTGCAGAGCATCTTGAAAATAGCGTTCTGCGACACGCCCTTCATCTTTGCGATCTCTTCCGGCGAATACTCTTCGATGTAATACAGGTGGTACAGTTCCTGGTCATCCTCCGGCATCTCAGACAGCTTCTCATAAAAAAGTTCCTTCTGTGGATCAGGCTCTTCCGCCGTCATCTCCTCGAGCTGCTTTGCGTAGGTACTGGTATCCGGATTCTCCGTCCTCATCAGCTCGTCCATAGACAGGTTCCAGTTTTTCTCTGGCTCTTCACCCGAATGCTGTGCCTTCCATTCTTCCAGAGCTTTCTTTTGCCTGGGCTCAAGCTGTGGCCAGCTGTTCTTAATATTGTTATAGATTTCCGCATCATCGAAGGAATGGAGCAACTTAATCCATACCTCACCCTCTGCGATGACAGATACCGTTCCGTCATTGAACCTATAAACATAGTTGCCCCTCTCACTTGTTGGTGTTTTTCTGAATAACATCTTTTGTCCTTTCTGCCTGAGCCAAACGGAGGGAGAAAAAAGAGCCGACCTGCCACCGATAACATACCGACTCCATCTGCAAAAAATGGCGCAGCAAAACACGGTAGGAACATCGGATTGCTGGAAACGGGTGCTTTTATTGCATCCGCTTCATCAGTTCCTACTAATCCCTCCGTCTTTGTGGCCACTCAGACTAATGAGATATTTCAGGATTATTCCTGATGATGTTATGATAAATCTAATTTAAAATAATTGATACTCTAAAGATATACTATTATTTTTTGAATGATTTTGGCTTTTACATATTGTTATTCTTATGTTTTTATGATATATATTTCTATAAGTTATACTTATAGTTTTTTTATAAGATATTTGTAACCTATAGTTATATTTACAATTACATTTGCCCTGTTCGAAGGATGATAAAATGGCAGAAATCAATGACAGTTTTTATGAGAATAATCTGTTCCGCTTTGACAACAGCCCCTGTAACTGTGCTGTAGACACGCATAATATCGCTCCAAATCAACCACCGGAAACAGTAATAAAGGTTCAATCTATTTCTGGAGAAAAGATTCAGTTTGCCTTTGCTCCCACGGAAGGTCTCGTTCGTCTCGGAAACAAAGGTGCTTTAATTGAGAAAAATCTGTTGGGAAAATTGATTGAAGTAAAGAATGGAGATACAAAAGCTCTCTTCAATTATTTTGAACGGAATGGATTTCTGTTCAACATCAGCGACATTTCATATGAGCCTATAGATACGCCTAAAATGTTTGAATTAATCAGAAGGCTCCGCACTACAGTAGAGCTTCTAAGCGCTCTCGGAGCAATAAAAAAGGATTATCAGAGGATTCTAGGATTATCACTCTATCTTATCCTCTCCAATCCCATAGAGATTACTTTTTCTTCTATGCATACGCCATACCGTACCTGTGAGCATTCCTTTTTAGACAAAATAAATGTTGCTTTCGACTATCCAGCACCAGAATACTTTCAGCAGCAATTATACACAGATGAATGCGTAACTATTCCAGACACTCTTTTGAAGCAGCCATATAAATTCGATATGCAGCTATATATGTCTATCCTTGAAGGTTCGGGCGATGAACATTGGATTCCAGGTTCCTCACATTCTCTGTTCCGCAGTACCGCTATACTCTTCGCTCATGCAATTAACGAGGATTCAGATACGCGTCGTACGGTAGATTTTCTATTTCATTATTTTTGTGATGTTGGTGTCGTAAAGGATGTAAAAGAAGATGGCTCTATTAAATACTACAAAGAACCAAATCTCAGGAAAATAACTTCAGATATGAAAGAGCGCATAATAGAAATTGCAAAGCATGTTATCGCTGAGGAAATAAATGCCAATATGTCAGATATCCACCCAGTCTACGATGCCGAAAAAATGACCCCTTCATGGAATGTAGATACTCTGCTCGGTGGACTATATTTTTCAATTTTCTACATGAAGCCGGATCTGGAATTATTCAGACGGTGCCGACAATGCGGAACATTCTTTCCTGTCCGGGCGACATCCACTCGAAAGGTATATTGTAGCGACGAGTGCCGGAACCGATATCAACAGACCATGCACCGCAAAAGGAAACGAGAAAAAGAAGAGAACAACTAAAAAAATCCCCTGCTTCCAGTTTTCTTGGTAACAGGGGATATCTTTCATTTCGGCGGTGGCACGGGATCTCGCGTTTTTACATTCTCAATACATTCTGCAAGAGCCGCCTTATTCTTTATTGAACTTCCAATATAGTGATACAACATATATCTGGTATCAATTACGATGCCTTGAATACGGTGATAATATTTGATGTTGGTCTTCCAGTCGCTAACCGCTTCTCCGATAGTTCCAAACGGCTCTATCAGTCCAAACACATTCTTCTCCATATTGTATGGCATCAGAAAAGCATTGAACAATATATCAACGGATATTCCGTGATACTGCTCCAGGTATTCACCGTAAGTGACCTGCTTGTTTATTGATGATGCATTTGGCAGATGATTCGGTACGCCCGTCCATCCGAACCGATAACACTTTGCATCCAACACATAATATTTCCCATCATAAATCATGATAGTATCCGGCATAAGTGGATGCTTTTCCTTGGACTTCCTTTTCTGATCTAAAAGCCATCTAGTACGCGGGAAATATTTATCTTTATTCTTTTCACCGAATGCCTTGTCGATGATTTTCTCCCATACATGATCAAAATCATCTGTACCAAAATAAAAAGTTCGCTCCGTTGTTTTTTCATCCATATATTCCAGCATATCCAACATGCCTTGGAACAGATTTCTTTTGCGGTCGTCATTGGTATTTGATATTCTACTCTTGACCACTGCAATGGATGCTTTTGTATCTGGAAAATAATCTGGCTTTTCAGGTAAATATGAGACATAAAGCCATCCCAGTTTTTGAAAAGCTTCGTAAACACACATCTTATTGATTAGAGTAATCATCTTATTATCATTTGGCATTGAGGATCTTACTGTAAAGTCGGTATAAATAAGAGAACTCACTCCATTTGCCTGTTGCACAAGAGGTGTCTGATCCTTAAATGTTTTCGGCCAATGTTGATTTCCTTTCGGACTCGTCCTGAATACCGGATCTGTCTCCTTATAGTAATTTCCTCCCAAGGAAAAGTAAAACTCCATAACTGTTCTATAAGCATTTATCGGAAAATCCACGGTCTGGTGAGCCTCAAATTTATTCAAGGCTATGACACGATCCTGCTTTGAGGTAAACTCTGAAAGAATATGTATCAGATGCTTTATATCAGTACGAATTTCCTGCTCCGTATCCGGCAACTGATAACCTATGGGAAAATAAACCATAGCCTGATCCGAATCAGCCTTTACTCCCACAAAGCGATCCCCATCTTCATTTGAATTAATATGGCAACGGTCGCGGATGTTCTCTTGAACTTTCGCAACAGCAGCTAAAGCAGATTCAGCGTCCATCCGCAATCACCACCTTTTACTCTTCATCTTCATCCTCTGGATTCTGTAAGGCATCAACAATATTCTGTTTAAACATTCTGAATCGCTGAATACCCTCTGCATACATAAATGCACGGATAACGCTTTCAAGGCTTCTATACTCGTTGGTATCAAAAACAACCTCTCGATTAAACTTAAAAGCATCGTCCCAAAGATACTTGATAACTTTCTCAGGGAATCTACGATTCTTCTTCATTGTTTCTCGAATTTCCATCAGCCGCTTCTTATCATCATCAGAAATTGCATCTGCGCTCTCTTTACGCCTGAGATCATCGTACTCTGTTTTTGTGAATTCAACGGCATTTTCATCTTTTAAAATGTCCCGAAGCCTCACAAAATATGCACCGAGGCGCTTATCTTCTGAAGATGACATCCTGACATTGTTGCTTACAATGACATCATTGATCTGCTTACAAAATACTTCCCATGTAATACCCGTATCCCATATTTCAGCATTTGCAAATCTCTGATCCACATTTTCAAAATTATTCTCAATAAGTCGCATCTCCCATCTTCTCTGAAATGCCGTATCCAAAGTGAACACGTTCTGGTCAGAAGTGTTCATAGTACCTATTATTGAAAGATTTGACGGTATCCTCACTTTTTGCACCGGGTCACCATATACAATCTTAGCAACATTTGGATTAGTGATGCCATATTCACTTGTTCCTATCGGATAGCCATCATCGTTTACATCATCAATCTCAACTTTGCGATCTAACAGCTGGAATACCTCTCCAAATATAGCTGGTGCATTTCCACGATTGATTTCCTCAATAATTAAGATATATTCCGTCTCAGGATTGTTATATGCATCCTTCAGAATATTAGTAAATGGACCAGCCGTAAAT
>OFFW01001435.1_pt1 | contig 14362 bp, 12 predicted proteins | sample 1521501 | NCBI WGS metagenome assembly OFFW01 (sample SAMEA3504107, study PRJEB24116) | mouse gut metagenome | biome: mouse gut; feature: mouse-associated habitat; material: faeces | place: Denmark | collected 2011
CCCGCCTCGTCGGTGTTGCCCGTTTTGCCGGCGATGCACTTTTCATAGATGTATCCGCTGTACCGCCATGTGGAGACCAGGGCGTTGGTGTTGTACATCTCCCGGGGACCGGACATGTCGGTGGCGTGGAGGGTGTATTTGGGGACCTTGGAGATTTCAAGGTAGGTGTCGTACTCCAGGGCGGCCTTCAGAATCAGGGCCAGATCGTAGGCGGTAGAGTAGTGGTTTTCGTTGTGGATGCCCACCGGGTTGGTAAAGTGGGTGTTTTGGCAGCCCAGCTCGGAGGCCTTCCGGTTCATATGGTCCACAAAGTCCTCGATGGTGCCGTCCACAGCCACAGCCAGCACGTTGCAGGCGTCGGCGTAGGAGGGGATAAGCGTCAGGTAGAGCAGCTCCTCCACAGTGAGCACCTCTCCCAGCTTGAGATTGGCGTTGACGTAGGACTGGGTGACCCCCTGCATCCGTGTCTCTCCGGCGGTGATGGGGGTGTTCAGGGAGAGCTGGCCATACTCGATGGCCTCCAGCACCAGCAGGGCGGTCATAATTTTGGTAATGCTGGCGGGATAGGCCTTTTCGGTGGCCCTCATATCGTATAGGATTTCGCCGTGGTTGGCGTCCAGAAGGACGGCGTGGGTGCAGAACAGGTCCAGGTCCTCCTGCCCCGGAACGACGGCGGAGGCGGGCAGTAGAGACATGGACAAGGCAAACAAAAGGATCAGGGAAAGAAAAGGATATTTTTTCATAGGAAAATCTCCATATGTATGTTATAATGAGGTGCATACCCCAGTGTATCGCACATGAGGGGAAAAGGCAATTAAGATTTTTTTAATTTTCGGTATAACCGCGATTGTACTGATTATAACAAAAAGCGGGCAGGACCGCAAGGGGGCACGGGATATGGGAGAAAAATCCAGATACGCGGGGGCGGTGCTGGCCCTGTTTGCGGCCTTTGTCCTGGTGTGCGGCACCTGGTATCTGGCCCGGTCTACCGCCCCGGAGCCCTGGCAGGTGTCCTCGGTCCGCCGGCCGCCGGCGGAGGAGATATCCGGCGAACCGGCCGCGGAGGGGGAGGTCTATCCGGACAGCCTTCTGCCCGGCGAGGTGATCGACATAAACGCCGCCGATGTCTACGAGCTCCAGCGCCTGCCTGGCATCGGGGAGAAGCGGGCGATGGACATTATCGCCTGGCGGGAGGAGCACGGCCCCTTTCAAACGGTAGAGGAGCTGACAGAGGTGTCTGGCATTGGGCCGGTGATTTTAGAAAATCTGCGGGAGTATGCAGCTGCAGGAAGCGAGTGAGGTTCAATATGGCAAAGATTTTAGTGGTAGATGACGAACAGGTGTTGGTGAAGGGCATCAAATTCAATCTGGAGCACGAGGGCTACCAGGTGGAGGTGGGCTGCGACGGGGAGCAGGCGGTGGAGCTGGCCCGGGAAGGGAGCTTCGATCTGATCCTGTTGGACCTGATGATGCCCAAGATTGACGGCCTCCAGGCCTGTATGCGTATCCGGGAATTTTCAAACGTCCCCATCATCATGCTCACGGCCAAGGGGGAGGATACCGACAAAATCATGGGCTTTGAGTGCGGGGCCGACGACTATATCACCAAGCCCTTTAACATTCTGGAGCTGAAGGCCCGTGTGCGGGCCCTGCTCCGCCGGCGCAAAGGCTCCGCGCCCTGCGCCTGACACGCAGCGCCCCGCACACGGGCGCCGCACCCCGCAACGAAACTGAAGACCCGATTATGAAAGACGACAAACGACTGAAACGCAAAGTACGCAACTCCTACATCGTATCGACCGTCAGCATGGCGCTCGTACTCTTCCTGCTGGGCTCGGTGGGCTACCTGCTGACCGCCGCGCTCAAGACGGCGCGCACGCTCCAGGAGAGCGTGGCCGTGAGCATCGAGCTGGACCGCGAACACGACGAGGCGGTGAAAGCCGCAATCGGCGAGCGCCTCGCGGCCGAGCCCCTCGTGGCGGAGTTCACCTACTCGCCCAAGGAGGAGAAGCTCGCCGACAACGATTTCCGCAAGATGTTCGAGAGCGAATTCGAGGAGCTGCTCGAAGAGAACCCCCTGCGCGACTCCTACGAGCTGCGCCTCGCGGCAGCTGCCGGCGAAGCCGGGGCGCTCGACGCGCTGGTCGGACGCCTTGAGGCGCTCGACGGCGTGGAACGCGTATCCTATCCGGCGATGGTGGCCGAGCGCCTCCACGCCACCGTGGCCCGCATCCGCCTGGTGCTGCTGCTCTTCGGCGGCGCGCTGCTGGTCATCTCGCTGATCCTCGTGGGCAACACGATCCGCCTGGCCATCTTCGCCAAACGCTACCTCATCAACACCATGAAGCTGGTGGGCGCCACCAAGTGGTTCATCATGCGGCCCTTCCTGGGTGACAGCATCCGCCAGGGCATCGGCGCCGGAGCCGGGGCCTCGGCGCTCTTCTGGATTGCCGTGGAAGGCCTCAACGAGACGCTGCCCGAGCTGACGAACGTGGCCGACGCCGCGCGCATCGCCGCCATCGCCGGAGCGATGATCTGCGGCGGCGTGGTGCTGTCGCTGCTCTTCACCTTCGCGGCGGTCAATAAATTCGTCAATATGAAGTCCAACAAGATCCATCTCTACTGACATGAAACGCCAAGACAAAAACACACGCCCCGATCCCGAAAATCCGAAACTGCCCCTCGTGCGCAAGAACTACCTCTGGCTGCTCGCGGGCTTCGGCATCATCCTGCTGGGCTTCGTCCTCATGGCGGGCGGCGGCAGCGACTCACCCGAGGAGTTCGATTACGCCATGTTCTCGTGGCGCCGCATCACGCTGGCCCCGCTGCTGGTCGTCGCAGGCTTCGCCGTGGAGGCCTACGCCATCATGAAACGCTTCTGACCCATGGAGACCATCGACGCCATACTCCTCGGCATCGTGCAGGGCATCACCGAATTCCTGCCCGTGTCGAGCAGCGGACACCTCCAGATCGCCAAGGAGCTGCTCGGCGTGCGGATCGAGGAGAACCTCACGTTCGACGTGCTGCTGCACGCCGGCACCGTGCTGAGCACCGTGGTGATCCTGCGAGGCGAGATCGCCGGCCTCGTGCGCGGGCTCTTCACCCCGCGGTTCAACGAGGAGAAGGCCTACATCCTGAAGCTGCTGCTGTCGATGATTCCGATCGGCATCGTCGGCCTGCTCTTCATGGACCGCATCAACCGCATGCTCGAATCGCCCGCCATCCTGCTCATCGTAGGCGCCATGCTGCTGCTGACCGCCGGCCTGCTCGCCTTCGCCGACCGCAGCAAGGCGCGGCGACGCGAACGCATCTCCTACCGCGACGCTTTTATTATAGGTATCGCCCAGGCGTGCGCCGCCATGCCCGGACTCTCGCGCTCGGGCTCCACCATCGCCACGGGACTGCTCCTGGGCAACCGCAAGGAGGCCGTGGCGCGCTTCTCGTTCCTCATGGTGCTGGCTCCCATCATCGGACAGACGCTGCTCGACGTGCTCGATGCGGGCGGCCTGCCCGCCGCAGGCATCGGCGCGCTGCCCCTCACCGCGGGTTTCGCCGCGTCGTTCGTCACCGGATGTCTGGCCTGCAAATTCATGCTCGGCATCGTGCGCCGGGGCCGCCTGATCTGGTTCGCCCTCTACTGCGCCGCAGCAGGCACGGCGGCCATCCTGAGCTACCTACTGTAACCCGCCCCGCAGGGGCCAAACCCTACCTCATGACAACTACTACCGACCGCGACCTGCGGGGACTCAACTTCGAAGAGGGCTACATCGCCGTCATCGACAAACCGCTGGAATGGACCTCGACCGACGTGGTCCGCAAGATCAAATTCGCGCTCCACGGCCTGGGCTACCGCAGAATCAAGGTGGGGCACGCCGGCACCCTCGACCCGCTGGCCACGGGCATCCTCGTGGTCTGCATCGGCCGCGCCACCAAGATGGTCGATGCGCTCCAGGCCGAAGAGAAGGAGTACGAAACCGACATCCGCCTGGGCGCCACCACGCCCAGCTTCGACCTCGAACACCCCATCGACCGCACCTACCCCACGGAGCACATCACGCGCGAGGCGGTGCTCGCGGCCCTCGACGCCCTCACGGGCGAACGGCTCCAGACGCCGCCGCTCTACTCGGCGAAGAAGATCGACGGCGTGCGCGCCTACGATATCGCCCGCGCGGGCGAGGAGGTCGCACTGCGCCAGGCGCTCATCAACATCTACGGCATGGAGCTGCTCGAATGCGAGCTGCCGCGCATCCGCGTGCGCGTGCGGTGCAGCAAGGGCACCTACATCCGCTCGCTGGCCCGCGAAATCGGCGAGGAGCTCCGCAGCGGCGCCCACCTCGAATCGCTCCGCCGCACGCGGAGCGGCGGCTTCACCCTCGCCACAGCGTGGCAGCTGGACGATTTTCTCGAAAAACTGCGTGCGTGCGAAACAAAATAGACGATTCCGCGTATTACCCTTAGTATACATATTACAACCCGAGCGGCGAACGCTCCGTTTTCGCATATGAAACTATCACAATACGGCTACGAATTCACTCCCGAGATGCTGGCCAAGCATCCGGCGGAAAACCGCGACGAATCGCGCCTGATGGTCATCGACCGCGCCAAGGGCACGATCGAACACCGCATCTTCAAGGACCTGCTCGACTATTTCGACGAAAAGGACCTCTTCGTGTTCAACGACACGAAGGTCTTCCCCGCACGTCTGTACGGCAACAAGGAGAAGACCGGCGCCGAGATCGAGATCTTCCTGCTGCGCGAGCTGAACCGCGAGCTGCGGCTGTGGGACGTGCTCGTGGACCCGGCCCGCAAGATCCGCATCGGCAACAAGCTCTACTTCGGCGACGACGATCTGCTCGTGGCCGAGGTGATCGACAACACCACCTCGCGCGGCCGCACGCTGCGCTTCCTCTTCGACGGCTCCTACGAGGAGTTCAAGGAGGCGCTCTTCAGGATGGGCGAGACGCCCCTGCCCCGCTGGGTGCGCGAGAAGGTCGAACCCGAGGACGCCGAGCGCTACCAGACCATCTTCGCACGGCACGAGGGCGCCGTGGCGGCCCCGACGGCCGGCATGCACTTCTCGAAGCACCTGATGAAGCGCATGGAGATCCGCGGCATCGACCGCGCTTTCGTCACGCTCCACGTGGGCCTGGGCAACTTCCGCACGGTGGATGTCGAGGACCTCTCGAAGCACAAGATGGACTCCGAGCAGTACATCGTCACGGACGAGGCCGCCGAGGCGGTCAATGCCGCGAAGCGCGAGGGCCGCAAGGTGGTGTCGATCGGCACGACGGTCATGCGCACGCTCGAAACGGTGGTCTCGACCCACGGCATGATCAAACCTATGGAGGGCTGGACGAACAAGTTCATCTTCTGCCCCTACGAATTCAGCGTGCCCAACGCGCTGGTCACCAACTTCCACCTGCCCTACTCCACGCAGCTGATGATGGTGGCCGCCTTCGGAGGCTACGAATGCGTCATGAACGCCTACAAGGCGGCCCGCGAGGAGGGTTACCGCTTCGGCACCTACGGCGACGCGATGCTGATTCTCTGAGGCCCCGGCGCCGCCCGCCCGCCGCGCCGACGGGAGCGCGGCGGCGGAGATGTTGGGTATTCCCGAAATTTTCACTATCTTTGCGATAATAAAACCATTCGACCCCCATGGCTGCAAACAAGATTCTGTATGTGTGTCAGGAGATCACTCCCTACCTGCCGGAAACGGAGTGCGCGGCGATGTGCCGCAGACTCTCGCAGGCGATGCAGGAACGCGGCAACGAAATCCGCACGTTCATGCCCCGCTACGGCTGCGTGAACGAACGGCGCCACCAGCTCCACGAGGTGATCCGGCTTTCGGGCATGAACCTCATCATCGACGACAACGACCACCAGCTCATCATCAAGGTCGCGTCGATCCCCTCGGCCCGCGTGCAGATCTACTTCATCGACAACGACGACTATTTCGCCCGCAAGGCGGTGCTCCGGGACGAGAAGGGCGACTTCTTCCCCGACAACGACGAACGGGCCATCTTCTTCGCCCGGGGCGTGCTCGAAACGGTCAAGAAGCTGCGCTGGACCCCCACCGTCGTACACTGCCACGGATGGTTCTCGGCCATCACGCCCATATACCTCAAGAAGGTCTTCGCCGACGACCCCATCTTCCGCAACGTGAAGGTGGTCGTGTCGCTCTACGGCGACGGCTTCCCCGGCGAGCTGGACGGCGGCCTCCGCGCCAAGATCGCCAACGAGGGCGTGAAGGACAAAAACCTGCAACTTCTCGACACGCCGTCATACGAAAACTTCTGCCGTTTCGTTATGCAATACGCCGACGGCGTGATCCTGGCGTCGCAGGACGTCGATCCGAAGGTCGCGGAGCTGGCCCGCACGAGCGGCCGCCGCCTGCTGGAGTACGTGTCGCCCGAGGCCGCGGATTTTTTCGACCGATATAACCGATTCTACGATGAATTATAACAGCCTCCGCCGCGCCGCATGCGCACTGACCGTCGCGGTACTCGCCGCATGCGCCGCCCTCACGCCCGGCTGCACCCGCTCCGACGACACGCTCGGCGCGGAGTTCCTGCCCGACAACCAGGAGATGAAAGCCGGCACGGCACGGCTGGACAAGGCGGAGCGCTACCTCGAAACGCGCCTATACCGCACCGACTCGATCAAATCGTCGGACCTCGGCCTGGGGTACTTCGGCGCGGCGCGCAACGATACCACGGGGCTCGTGGCCGCGGGGTTCATGACCCAGTTCGTCAATTACTACCGCATCACCGACGGATACTTCGGCTACCGGCCCATCTTCGACTCGGCCACGCTGCGCCTCTCCGTCAAGGAGTTCGGCCGCGACACGCTCACCGCACAGCAGTTCGAGGTGTACGAAATCACCGACGACAGCTACCTGAAGAAGGACTCGGTATATTACATCGACTTCGATCCCACGCCCTACGTCGGCAAGAAGCCGCTGTTCACGTTCACCTTCCCGCCCGAGCACATGCCGGGCCCCAAGGCCTCGAAAGAGGTGCGGATGACCCCCACGGAGGAGGGCCGCGCGTTCGTGCGCCGGCTGATGATCTCCGACGGCACGTCGCTCATACAGCCCGGCGTGGGATACGACGTCTACCGTGACGACGCACGCTTCGTCGAGGTGTTCAAGGGCCTTTACATCAAGCCGGCCGACGCCGCAGCCACCGAAAACGGCAAAGGCTCGGTCTACGGCACGGAGCTCTCGGCATCGGGCTTCTCGATCTACGGACGCAACCGCGTGGAGGAGGATCCGACGCTCATCCGTGACACGGTGGGCATGGTCTACATGTTCTACGACAAGGACTTCAAAGCCGGCAACCGCTCGATCAACACGGTGCGCCACGACTATGCGGGATCGCAGATCGACCCCGCAGCGCTCGAAGGCGAGCGGCCGCTGAGCGCCAGCATCGTGGTCTCGGGCCTGGGCGGCGTGATCTCGGAGGTGACTTTCACGCAGGAGTTCTTCGACGCCGTGGAGCGTATCATCGCCGAGGCCAACGCCGAAGAGGGCCGCAGCTTCACCACGCTGGCATTCAACCGGGCCCTGATGTCGATCTACTTCACGGGCGGCGACTACGCGTGGGAGAAGATCGACGCGAACGAGGTCGCACCCCTCATGTCGGCCGCCATCGACCGTCTGGGCGCCTACACCGACTACGCGGCACTCGAACCCGTGCCCGACTACGACTTCTACTCGGAGAAATACTACGACCTCACGCTCAACTACGGAGGTTACATCAACCGCAGCCGCGCCTGCTACGTGCTCGACATCTCGGGCTACCTCCAGGGGCTGTGGAACCGATACCTCGCGGCGAAGGCCGAGGCCGGCGGAGGCACGGTGGACCTCGCGAAGGTCGCCGACCGCTCGATCTACCTCGGGCCGGGGGCCTACGACCTCTACACCAACGCTTTCGCCAAGGTGCAGGGCATGCGGGACGAGGGCAATGCGGCACCGGTCGCCCTCGACCTGACCTACACGCTGATGAAGTAACGACAGATATTCGGACGTTTCCGCCGGGCCGGACGCCGCGCCGAACACGGTGCGGAGACCGCCGGGCGGAAGACGTCGGCCCAAAAAGCAAACTACATTCGTGCGGCGCCCCGGGCTGCGAACATCCGGGGTCACGCATTCGAGCAAGACAGCGAGCTATGCAGGAAAAAACACAGGAAAATCTGGTGATCGTCGAGTCGCCCGCCAAGGCGAAAACCATCGAGCGGTTTCTCGGAAAGGATTTCGTGGTCAAATCGAGTTTCGGCCACATCCGCGACCTCTCGAAAAAGGACCTCGGCATCCACATCGACGAGGGATTCGCTCCCGTCTACGAAATACCGTCCGACAAGAAGAAGGTCGTGGACGAGCTATCGCGCCTGGCGCAGAAGACGAAGACCGTATGGCTCGCATCCGATGAAGACCGCGAAGGAGAGGCCATCGCATGGCACCTGACCGAAGTGTTGGGTCTCCCGGTCGATCAGACGAAACGCATCGTCTTCCACGAAATCACCAAACGGGCCATCCTCGAAGCGATCGAGAAACCCCGCACGGTGGACATGAACCTCGTGAATGCCCAGCAGGCCCGTCGCATCCTCGACCGCCTCGTGGGCTTCGAGCTCTCGCCCGTGCTCTGGAAGAAGGTGCGGCCGTCGCTCTCGGCGGGCCGCGTGCAGAGCGTGGCCGTGCGGCTGCTCGTGGAGCGCGAACGCGAGATCATCGCTTTCCGCTCGACCCCCTATTTCCGCGTCGTGGCCCAGTTCCATGCCGCGGACGATCCCGACAAGACGCTCTTCCGCGCCGAGCTCTCGACGCGTTTCGACACGCGCGACGAGGCGCAGCGCTTCCTCGAAAGCTGCACGGACGCCGGCTTCATCGTGGCCAAGGCCGAGGAGAAACCCGCCCGCCGCTACCCTGCGCCGCCTTTCACCACCTCCACGCTGCAACAGGAGGCCGGGCGCAAGCTCGGAATGTCCGTGTCGCAGACCATGTCGGTGGCGCAGCACCTCTACGAGCAGGGTCTGATCACCTACATGCGTACCGACTCGGTGAACCTCTCGCAACAGGCGCTGGCCCAGTGCAAGGAGGAGATCACCAAGCTCTTCGGCGAACGCTACTCGTCGTGGCACAACTACAAGACCAAGACCAAGGGCGCGCAGGAGGCGCACGAGGCCATCCGTCCGTCGTACATCGACCGCCAGTCGATCGAGGGCACGTCGGCCGAGAAGCGTCTCTACGACCTGATCTGGAAGCGCACCGTGGCCTCGCAGATGGTGTGCGCCGAAATCGACCGCACGACGGTCACCATCGACATCACGACCTCGCCGCTGCAATTCACGGCCCAGGGCGAAGTGGTGCGCTTCGACGGTTTCCTGCGTCTCTACTCCGAGTCCACCGACGACGAGCAGACCGAGCAGAGCGGCGAGGGCCTGCTGCCGAAGATGGCGCCGGGCGACCCGCTGACCGCCGTGCAGATCACCGCCACCGAGCGCTTCACACAGGCCCCGGCCCGCTACAACGAAGCCTCGCTCGTCAAGCGACTTGAGGAGCTGGGCATCGGACGCCCCTCGACCTACGCCCCGACGATCACCACGATCATCAACCGCGGCTATGTGGTCAAGCAGAACAAGGAGGGCCAGAAGCGCAACTACACGCAGCTGACCCTGGCCGGCGGACGCATCGACGAGAAGACCCTCACCGAGAACTGCGGCAAGGAGAAAAACCGCCTCCAGCCCACCGACATCGGCATGGTGGTGAACGACTACCTCGAAGCGCAGTTCCAGCCCATCATGGACTACAACTTCACGGCCAATGTCGAGAAGGAGTTCGACCGCATCGCCGAGGGCGAAATCACCTGGGACCGCATGATCGGCGCATTCTACGGCCCGTTCCACGACATGGTGCACAAGGCCATCGAGAAGCAGAACGACAAATCGTCGCAGTCGCGCATCCTGGGCACCGATCCCGAGACGGGGCGCACCGTGAAAGCACGCATCGGCCGCTACGGCCCGATGGTCGAAATCGAGGGCGCCGAGGGCGAGAAGGGACGCTTCGCCTCGCTCAAGAAGGGCCAGCTCATCGAGTCGATCACGCTCGACGAGGCGCTGGAGCTCTTCGCCCTGCCCCGTTCGGTGGGCAAGCTCGACGGCGAGGACCTGATGGTCGGCATCGGCAAATACGGCCCCTACGTCCGCCACGGCAAGTCGTTCGCCTCGCTGGCCAAGGGCGACGACCCCTACACGATCTCCTACGATCGCGCCGTGGAGCTGCTCCGTGCGCACCAGGCCGCGGCCGCCGCAGCCCACACGCCGCTCAAGACCTTCGACGAGGACCCCGACATGCTGGTCAGAAACGGCCGCTACGGCGCCTACATCGCATACAAGGGCAAGAACTACCGCCTGCCGAAAGGCACGGTGCCCGAGGAGCTGACGCTCGAAGCATGCCGCAAGATCGTGGCCGCCTCGAAGAAATAACCCCCGGCCCAGACCGGTGCGGACCGGAAAAGACCGGAAAGCCGATACAGCCGGAACAGCCCGGCGGCCACGACACAGGGGCCGCATGCAGAACGAACTTAAACCAAAAAAAACGATAAAATGAAAACGAACCTCATCATCGCCGCCCTCGCGCTGTGCTTCGCCGGCACGGCAGCGGCTCAGACGACCGACACCCCGGCCGGGGAAGGCGAAGGCTACGTCTTCACCGACACGAAAGTCGTGCCCATCACCCCCGTGAAGAACCAGCACCGCAGCGGCACCTGCTGGTGTTTCTCTACGATTTCGTTCCTTGAAGGCGAAATCCTGCGCACCGGCGCCGAGGCGCCCCACCTCTCGGAAATGTGGGTCGTGCGCAACGCCTACAAGGACAAGGCCCGCAAGTACGTGCGCATGCACGGCCACATCAACTGGGCCCAGGGCGGCGCGGCCTGCGATGTGACGGAGGGCATCAAGGCCCACGGCATCGTGCCGTTCGAGGTCTATCCCGGCCTGAACTACGGCACCGACAAACCCGACTTCCATGAGCTGGCCGAGGTGTTGAAAAGTTACCTCGACACCGTGATCGAGGTGGCCGACCGCACGTCGAAACCCCTCTCCACAGCCTGGGAGCGCGGCTTCGACGCCATCCTCGACGAGTACTTCGGCGTCATGCCCGAGACGTTCACCTACAACGGCAAGGAGTACACGCCCCAGTCGTTCGCCGCGTCGCTTCCCATCGACATCAACGACTACGTGAGCGTCGGCTCCTATACCCACCATCCGTTCCACACGCAGTTCATACTCGAAGTTCCCGACAACTGGATGTGGGGCACGGTCTACAACGTCACGCTCGACGAGATGATGGCCATCGTGGACAACGCCCTGGCCAACAACTACCCCATCGAGTGGGCCACCGACGTGAGCGAGAAGGGCTTCAGCCGCACCAAGGCGATCGGCATCGTGCCCGACGAGGACATCGACGGTCTGGACGGCTCCGAAGCCGAGAAGTGGGGTGACCTCACCGATGCCGAGAAGGAGGCCGCACTCTACAAGTTCGACCGCCCCGTGAAGGAGAAGATCATCACGCAGGAGATGCGCCAGACCGCTTTCGACAACTACGAGACCACCGACGACCACGGCATGGTGATCGTGGGCACGGCGCACGATCAGGCGGGCAACCCCTTCTTCAAGGTGCTCAACTCGTGGGACGTACTGCCTCCGTATGCCGGTTACTACTACTTCTCGCGTCCGTTCGTGGCCTACAAGACCACCTCGATCATCGTGAACAAGAACGCGATTCCGAAGGACATCCGCAACAAACTGCACCTCAAGTAGCCGCAGGCATGCCTGCGCACCGCAATTCCCCGCAGCCGCAACGGCCGCGGGGATTTTTTTGTCTCCGCCGCCACGGTCCGCAATGCCGTCCGCCCCCGCTGTCGCGCAAGTCGCCGTTCGTGTCGCAAAACTCCGATCGCGCGGCCGTGCGGGTATTCGTTTTGCTGCAAGTGAAAATAATCGTACCTTTGCCCGGGACAATCCCACAGAATGGATCGCACAAAACGCATACTGCCGCTGCTCTGCTGCCTGCTCTGGGCCGCAGCGACGCGGGCGCAGCAGCCGGTCCTGCATGCGCGGGACAACCTCCACGCGACGGCCGGGACCATCGACCGGATCGGTCCGGCCGAAAGCTCCCCCGTGACCGCAGCCGACAGCACGCGGTGCGACGGCGCAGCGACGAGCCTGAACACGGCGGATACGACCGCCGCAGCGGTCAAACGCCCCGGGCTGATCCGCCGCATCATCGACTATTACAGCCGTTCGAACGTAGACCGCACCTTCGAGAAACGGATCGACTGGAGCATCGCTCCGGGCCCGAGCTACGCGTCGGACACGGGGCTGGGCCTCGGCTTCCTCGTGGCGGGCCTCTACCGCCGCGACCGCACGGATACGGTCACGGCACCCTCCGACATTTCGATCTACGGCTACGTCACGACCAAGAAGTACATCACGCTACGCTTCTCGGGCCAGAATATCTTCAACGGCAACAAACAGAAACTGAACTACTCGGGAGCTTTCGTACACTACCCGGGCGATTTTTACGGCGTCGGCTGGACCGACGGCGCCAACGGATACAAACAGGCGCTCACCACGACCATCGGCACCATGAACATCGACTACGGCATGTCCGTATGGCGGGAGCTCTTCCTGGGCGTGAGCGGCGGCTTCGACTACTCGGGTGCGAAATACGCTTCGAGCGGCATGGCCGGGCGCCTCGACGCCATCGCGGACGAGGTGGCGGCCGGCGGCGCCGTGCCCGGCGGCAACCTGGGCCGGCTCTACGAACTGTGGACCGAGGGGCGCTACGACCCCGCCTTGCAGGACCCTTTCTCGAACTACATCGAATCGACGGGCGAGAAACCCGACGCGCTGAACACCCACATCGGCATCTTCGCGCAATACGACACGCGCGACGTCTCGTTCAATGCTTTCCGGGGCGTCTTCGTCAAGCTGGAGGCCAAATGGTACCCGCGCGTGCTGGGCAATACGGGCCGCGACTTCGGCCGCATCACCTGCACCTTCGACTGGTACCGCCGCCTGTGGCGGGGGGCCGTGCTGGCCTACGACCTCTACGGCGACTTCCTGCTCGGCACCCCCTCGTGGCACATGTTCGCCAAGCTGGGCGGCTCGGACCGCATGCGCGGCTACTACGAGGGGCGCTACCGCGACAAACGCCTCGTCGAGACGCAGCTCGAACTGCGCCAGCGCATCTACCGCCGCCACGGCATCGTGGCCTGGGGCGGTCTGGGCAACATCTGGGGCCGGAGTCCCTTCCGGTGGCGCAACACGCTCTACAACTTCGGCGCGGGGTATCGTTTCGAATTCAAAAAGCGGATGAACATCCGCTTCGACTACGGCTGGGGCCGCTTCGGCAACCGCAACCTGCCGTGGGACGACAAACGCTCCTCGGCGTTCTTCTTCACCATATCGGAGGCTTTCTGACGCCCCGACCCGCCGGCTTCACCCGTCACAGCCGCCACACCACCACGGCATCCCCGTCGAGCATCCGCACGTCGAGGCGCAGCGGCGCACCCCCGCAGATCCTCCCCTCGATCCAGCCCTCGCCCGCAGCCGTGAGCCGCAGGTCACGCAGCAGATCGAGCTCCCGGCGTCCGGCAAGCTTGTAGAGGGTCTCCTTGGCGCACCATGCCGCGGCCGGAAAGCGTGCGTCCGCTCCCCCCAGCCGCCGCTCCTCGGCGGTGAGGTCCGTCTCGCCCTTGGGGGTGACCTTGCCCACCAGATAGTCGCCGGCGCGGATCTCCGCGCCCACCCGGATGATGCCGTGCTCGTCCAGGTCCTTCAGGGCGTCGTCGCCCACGTTGGGGATATCCCGGGTGATGGTCTCGGGGCCCAGCTTGGTGTCCCGGGCCTCGGTCTCATACTCCTCGATGTGGATGGAGGTGAACACGTCGTCCTTCACCATCCGCTCGTTGAGGAGGATGGCGTCCTCGTAGTTATAGCCCTCCCAGGTCATGAAGCCCATGAGGATGTTCTTGCCCAGGGCGATCTCGCCGTCGGCGGTGGAGGGCCCGTCGGCCAGGGTATCCCGGGCGTGGACCTTGTCGCCCACCGCCACGATGGGCCGCTGGTTGATGCATGTGCCATGGTTGGAGCGCAGGAACTTGGTGAGCTTGTAATCCTTCTCCCCCTTGCCCTCGTAGCGCACGGCCACATGGGTGGCGTCCACGGCGGTGACCACGCCGTCACCCTCGGCCAGGATGACCACCTCGGAGTCCTGGCAGTTTTTGTACTCCTGGCCGGTGGCCACCACGGGGGCCTGGGTGGTGAGCAGGGGCACGGCCTGCCGCTGCATATTGGC
>OFFW01001438.1_pt1 | contig 14328 bp, 15 predicted proteins | sample 1521501 | NCBI WGS metagenome assembly OFFW01 (sample SAMEA3504107, study PRJEB24116) | mouse gut metagenome | biome: mouse gut; feature: mouse-associated habitat; material: faeces | place: Denmark | collected 2011
ACAGCCCCGCTCCACGGGAATTTCCTCCGCTGTCGCGGTTTTGACCGCCTCCTTCTCCTCCTCCGTCACCGGGAGGGGCTGGATCAGCGCCTCGGTATAGGGGTGACAGTGCCCGTCAATCACCTCGGCCACCGTTCCGCACTCCATGACCTGCCCCTTATAGAGCAGGGCCGTCTGGTCGCACAGGAGGGGGACCAGGCTGAGGTTGTTGGTGATGAAGAGGACCGTCAGCTTTTCCTCCCGCTGCAATGTGGCCAGAAGCTTTAAAATACCGGCCTGAATGGTAACGTCCAGGTTGCGGGTGGGCTCGTCGGCAATCAGAAATTCCGCGCCGCACCCCAGGGCGATGGCAATAATGATCCGCTGGCGCTGGCCGCCGGAGAGCTCATGGGGGTATTTGCTCAAAATGCGCTCCGCGTCCGGGAGCTTGACGGTCTCGATCAGCTCGATGGCCCGTTTGCGGGCCTCCTGCCTGCCCAGCTTGCGGTTGCGCCGCACCGCCTGGGTGATCTGCTCCCCCACCGTGAAAACCGGATTCAGGGTAGACATAGGGTCCTGAAAGATCATCGCGATCTTTCGCCCCCGGATGTCAGTCATCTCCTTCTGCGACTTGTCCAGGATTTGGATGCCGTCCAGGGTCAGCTCGTCGGCGCTGATTACAGCCGGCGGGACGGTTAAAAGCTGCTGGAGCGCGAAAGCCGTCACACTCTTGCCCGAACCGGACTCCCCCACCAGCGCGAAGGCCTGCCCCCGTTCAATGGTCAGGTCGTCGATGTCCACCACTCTGTTCAGGCCGCTGTAGGATTGAAAGCCCACCTTCAGATTTTTGATCGTTAAATAGCTGTCCATCATTTCCCCTCCGCCCTTTACTTATTTTTGGTTCGGGGGTCCAAGATCTCGCGCAGGCCGTCGCCGAGCAGGTTGAAAGCCAAAACGGTAACGAAAATAGCCGCGCCGGGAAACACACTGTACCACCACGCGTTTAGGAAATAGGTCTTGCTGGTGTTAATCATCAGCCCCCACTCAGGCAGGGGCGCCTGCGCGCCCAGCCCCAGAAAGCTCAGGGAGGCCAGGGTCAGAATCACGCCGCCGAAATCCATCGAGGCCTGAACAATCACCGGCGCAATGCAGTTGGGCAGGATGTGGCTAAAGATAATGCGCAGCTTGCTGGTACCGATGGCCCGGGCCGCCCGGACAAACTGCCGCTCCTTCAGAGAGATCGCCTGTCCCCTGACAATGCGGGCGTACCAGGGCCACCAGGAGACCGCAATGGCTACCAGGGCGTTGACCAGGCTGGCGCCGGCAAACGCCGAGATCAGAATCGCCAGAAGCAGGGACGGGAAGCTTAAAAACACATCGGTGATCCGCATAATCAGATTATCCACAATACCGCCCGTGGAGCCTGCGACAGCGCCCAGAGTCGCACCGATCAGGATGGCCAAAAAGACGGCTCCCAAAGAGGCTCCCAGGGAGATGCGCGTGCCATAGACAATCCGGCTGAAAATGTCCCGCCCCATCTCGTCCGTGCCGAAGAAATAGGCGCCGCAGGGCCCCGTCAGCTTGGCGGAGGGATTCAGGGTTTCCGCAATATGCTCGGGGTACGGCACGATGTAAGGGGCCAGTATGGCAATGACGATCAGAAACAGAATAAACATCAGCGAGGCCCAGGTCAGCTTGTTCCGCCGGAGCAGGTATAGGGATTCCCGCAGGCTTTTCAGCCTGGGGGCCAGATTTTCCTTGAAATTGCCCATATCTCCGCCTCCTCTACACACGGACCCGCGGGTCCATAGCGACGATGATATCCGCAATCAGGTTCAAAAAGACATAGGCGATTGCTGATATGATGGTCACGCCCATAATGGCCGGATAGTTCATATTCATCACCGCGTCAGAAATATAGCTCCCAATACCGGGCCAGTTAAAGATGGACTCCACCAGGAAGGTGTTCATCAGGGTGTAGCCGATGGACAGGGTCACAACAGTCGCCGTAGGCCCCAGGGAATTTTTCAGCGCATATTTCCACAGGACGGCCCGCTCCTTCAGCCCGTAGGACCGGGCTGCCTTGATGTAATCCTCGTTCAGGATCTCCAGCATTGCCGAGCGGGTCATCCGGGCCACAGAGCCCAGGGGGTAGAGCATCAGGACGGCGCACGGCATAATGAAATGGACCGCCGCGTCCTGCAAGATATAAAAATTTCCCGTCAGCAGGCAGTCCAAAAGCAAGAAGCCGGTGACATGGGGGACCTGATAAAACAGCTGTGTATGATTGCTGAGCATCCCGCCCACCGGGAGCAGCTGTAAGATCTTATAAAACAGGACCTGAAACAGCAGCGCGGTCCAGAACGTGGGAAGGGAGACGGTGCCCACCGAGAAGAAGCGGGCCAAATGGTCCTGCCACCGGTTTTTCTGGCTGGCTGACAGCACGCCCAGCCCAAGTCCGAGGATCACCGCGAAGATGGTGGAAATGAGCACCAGCTCCAGCGTGGGGGGCAGATACTCGCGAATTTCGTCGGCCACAGGGCGCTTGGTTTGCAGAGACATGCCAAGGTCCCCGTGGAGCAGATCCTTCAGATAGATGATGAACTGCTCCGGGACAGACTTGTCCAGCCCCAGCTCGATTCTGGCGGCTTCCAGCTGTTCCGCTGTGGCCCGGGTTCCCACCCACTGCAGCTCCGGCTTTGAGGGGACCAGTCTCGTTACCGCGAAGGTCACTACAATGACTCCGAGCAGAACGACCATCCCAGCCAGGATGCGCTTCAAAATAAACTTTATCATAAAGGAGACCCCCCTTTCTTATTTTTATGGCTGTCCGGTCCGCTGACGGACCGGACAACTTCGTTTCATCCCTTATCCGGCGGCGCGGGTACACTCATAGAAAAATACCGTATAGGGGTAGGCGGGGGTGCTCTCAAAGCCCTGGAAGGAGGTCCGGTAGCAGTGGACATTGTTCAAATCATAGGCAATGATAGCAGGGGCGTCGTCGTAAATGATCTGCTGTGCTTGACGGTACAGCTCAATGGACTGGCCCCGGTCGGTGGCGGACAGAATATCCGCCTGATCGATCAGCGCGTCAAGCTCGTCATTGGCGTAATAGGTCCAGTTGAAGCTGATGGGGTCCTGCTGGTGATAGAAGGTATAGAAAAAGGTGTAGGGACTGGGGACATCGGGATACCAGACCAGGATCGCCATGTCCTGCCGGTCCTCCGGGCGCTCGCTCTGCCCCCGGGTGGTGTACATATCGGCGGTCATCGGCTGGATGTCCAGAGTGATATTCAGCTTCCTCAGCTCATTCTGGAACAGCTCGGCCAGCTTGCGCTGTTCCTCGATGCCGGTCACATAGGTCAGGCTCAAGGTAAACCCGCCCTCCGGATAGCTGGACTGGGACAGATACTCCTTTGCCTTCTCAATGTCATAGTGATAGGAGTCAACCTCACCCTCCTCGGAGTGGCCCCACAGTCCGGCGGGGACGGGGCCGGTGGACTTCGCGCCGTTGCCGCCCAGAGCATACTGAATCACATCGTCATAGGGGAAGGCATAGGACATCGCCTTGCGCACGTTCAAGTCGCTGAGCGGCCCGTAGACGCAATTCATGGTGACAAAGAGGTTTTCAAAAGAGGACTGCTTGACAATGGTGATGTCTTTGTTTCCGCTCAGGGCGTCCACGTCCTCCGCAGGGAGGGCGGACACCACGTCCGCGTCGCCGCTCTCCAGCATCAGCCGGCGGCTGGAGGCCTCCGACACGTTTTGGATTACGACGCGGTCAAACTGGTTCTCCTTCCAGCCGCCCCAATAGTCGTCAAATTTGGCCAGGACGACCTGCTTCCCCGCAGTGTTGGACTCAATATAGTAGGGGCCGGATCCCGCCTCGTTGCCGGCGGCAATCCAGTCGTCTCCCTTCTCCTTCATGGTCGTAGGTGACATGACATAGGCGGCATAGGGAGAGCTGACCACGAGGTCCATGGCGGCGGCGTAGCTCAGATGAGCCACCAGGGTGTATTCGTCGGTCACCTCAAAGTGGTCGACGGGGGCCCAGATATAGGAGGCACCCAGCCCCTTTTCTATGGTACGCTCAAAGGAGTATTTGACCGCCTCCGCATTGACCGGCGTGCCGTCGTGGAATTTGGCCCCCTCCCGGATGTGGAATGTCCACGTCATGGCGTCCTCGCTGAACTCATAGGAGTCGCACAGCTGATATTGGACGGTATCTGTGTCCGGGTCATAGCGCAGCAGTGTGTCGTAGACGTTGAGAAGCGTAGCGATGGTCATATCGAAGCAAGAGCTGGGGTCTGGGTCCACAATCGGCGGGTAGGTGTAGGCGTAAACCGCCACATTCTTCCCGCCGCCCTGAGCCCCTCCCGGAGCATTTCCCTGAGATGCTCCGGGCTGCGGCTGGGAACCGCAGGCGGCAAGCAGAATTGCGGCCAGAAGTGTCCATGTGACCATTAGCTTCTTTTTCATAAAATCGCTCCCTTTCTTTTTGTTGCTTACATACCGTCTGGTTATTATGTTCCAACCCCGGCCCGGCTCATGCTTGGCCAAAGCACAAACGCAAATCCGGGATTATCCCCCAAGGCTATCTGCAACGCTCCCAATTATAGCACGAAGCCTGCCCGTAATTAATTGGATATCTGACTAAAATTTTAGTTAATTAAAGCACTAGTGTGCAAAAATATACAAAAGATTTCCTGTAGCAGGTCTATGAAAATATGCGCTCCGCTAGTTCCAGACACAGCCGGTCAGGGTAATTGAACGAGAGAACAATGTACCATTGACAGCCTCCAAAGGCTCCCTCAGAGAGGGAGGCTTTTGGACTGCGGTCGTTCACAATTTATTTGCTCATTCAATTACCCTGCACAGCCGGTAAGGTCCGGCGAGAACCGCGCCCGCTGATAGACCTGTCCGGCGAAGCAGCAGCATAGGGCTCGACCTCCTTGGGCATTGTTGGGCATTTATAAGGAAAAACAGTTCGTTTTTCTATTATTATTATGCAGGATATACAACTTGCCCTTCAATATGGGGAATACAATTTTGACTTCCTGAAATTGTAATTTTTACAATCCCTCCCCCGCCAGACCGCCCAGAATTATTTACATAATTGACAGCTGGGCCAGTCTGTTATATAATTGTGACAAAATCAGCCCTGTTATTCGCGTTTTTAAGTATTATTGGAGTCATGTCATGAGCGTTACAGTAAGAGATATTCTACAAGTCGAAACGTTGAGCGGCGCAGCTGTGATTGCCGGAGCGCAGGGACTGGACCGGCAGGTCAGGCGGGTCGGTTTTTCTGATGTCCCCTTAAACCCGGCGCAGGATCAGATGCTGTGTAAAGAGGGGGACCTATACCTTCGAAGCTTTTACACCGAAAAAGAGAGCGATCAGGAGCGCTATATTTTAGAAATTATCGAATACTACATTTACACAAAGAGCGCCGGCTGTATTACTGTCAAGGACTTTTACCGGGAATTTCCCCAAAGCGCAATCGACCTTGCCAACCAAAATGGCTACCCCATTATTGTGCTTCCCGAGATCGTCGCCTACGCGAATTTAATCAAGGACATTTCCGAATGTATTATTTTTTCAAACTACAGATGGAACCTGGAGCTGAACAGCATCGGCCTTCTGCTCCACAACACCCTGCCTGACACACAGGTCGTCGAGCTCTACCACAAGCTGGTGCCTCTGGGCTATACCAGCTTCTTTGTAGCATACGTCCCCATTGCCGGGCTCAATCAGACCCAGATCAGACTGCTGACACAGTCCCTGCTGCTGCAATACCGCTCCACATTTCTCTGGTACTCCTCCCACGGCTTTATCGTGATGCCCTATTACGGTGACAAAGACCGGGATGTCCTCCTCCAGCAGGTGCAGAAAATGCTCTCCCTCTATTTGGAGCGCTGCACGCTAGGCGTCAGCGGCGTCTGTACGCCGCAGACGTTCGCTTCCGGCCTGGACCAGGCGCTTTCGGCCTATGAGATCGGCGGGAGCCTCAGCACCCCGGTCACCTTCTATTCCGAGCTCTCGATGTATAAGCCGGTCATGCTGCTGAAGAAAAGCCACATGGACGAGCTTCTGGATTTTTGCCAGGAGACGCTCTCCCCGCTGGAGGAGTACGAGGCGGCTGAGAATGTAGACCTTTTGAACACCGTGGCCGTCTACATTGAGTGCGACGGGAATGTGAAGCAGGCCTCCTCCATCCTGCATCAGCATGAGAACACGGTCCGGTTTCGGATCAGCAAGGCGCAGAGTCTTCTGAACCTCTCCAACAACCGCTTTCTCTTCATCGAAAAGGTCTCGTTTGCCCTGCGGGCACGAAAGCTGCTGCAACAAACCAGAATCTGAGTCCGGCCCAATCAAAAAGCCGCCAGCCCAAAGCAATGGGGTGCTGGCGGCTTTCGTATTTCCGGCATGCCGGGAAAAGAAGGTCGAATCCGGTTTCCTGATACCTGAAATCCTGCATATTGGACACACCTTCTTTGTGCTATCATACAAAAGAAGACATCCAGGGGGGGAATAACACCATGTCCTTGATTTCCAGCTTCACCATTGAGTACTCCGACACGGTCCATACCCATTCCCACCCGCACGCCCACTTAATCCTGCCGGTACAGAAGAACTTTTTCATCCAGTTTGGGGGCCGAAGCCGGGAGGTGACTCCCCGTCAGTTCGCCTTTGTCCCGCCCGGCGTGTCCCACGCCTACCGCTGTCAGGGGCTGTCCATCACCTTGAACATCCCCGCCGAGATGGTAAAGTCTGTGGACCTGGCCCTCTTGACGGCGAACTGCGTGGTGGACATTGACGCCAAGCTGGAGCTTCTGGTGGACCTGATTAAACGGGAGGTCCAGGACACGGAGAGCAGCAACGAGTCCCTGCGGTATTTGTTTTACTATCTGTACGACCGGTTTGTGGAGCGCCACCGGAGCCCGTCCCTGCGCCACCTCCACGCCAATTACGCCGGACGGGTCAGCGTTGCGGAGCTGGCGGCCATTGAGGGCTACAGCGCCTCCTATTATACGGAATGGTTTCGAAAAAAGGTCGGCTGTATGCCCAGCGAGTATTTACAGGGACTGCGGATCGAAAAGGCCAAGGAGATTTTGAATACCACCCACTATCGGGTCCTGGACGTGGCTCTTCAGGTAGGCTATTCCAACTGCTCCTCCTTCGTCCGCGCGTTCAAGGCCGTCGCCGGGGTCACGCCCCACGAATACCGGCGCCTGGGGAGGAAGGACTGTAGTCGAAACACGCCAAAGGATTTCAGGTGATTTTCAAGGAGCCGCCCTGGTTGTAACGAACATAAAAGGAGGCGCTGCTATGAGAATTGAACAACACCCCGTGCGGACCTTTGACCGGGGGGAACAGGTCACATTTTTCTATAACGGTCAAAAAATAGAGGGGTACTCCAATGAGACCATCGCCGCGGCCCTGCACGCCGCCGGGATACGCCGGCTGGGCCACAGCCCGGAGCTGCACCGTCCCCGAGGCCTGTTCTGCGCCATCGGCAACTGCTCCTCCTGCTTCATGACGGTGAACGGACAGCCGAATGTGCGCGTCTGCGTCACCCGGGTAGAGAATGGAATGCGGGTGGAGGAACAGCACGGAAAAGGGGTGGTGGGGACATGATCTGGGACACAGAAATCCTGGTGGCGGGCGGCGGTCCCGCCGGGCTGTGCGCGGCGCAGGCAGCCGCCTCCCTGGGCGCGCAGGTGCTGCTTCTGGAGCGGGATTATGCTCTGGGAGGACAGCTGGTCAAGCAGACCCACAAATTTTTCGGTTCGGAAAAACAGCACGCCGGAGAACGAGGGTTCCAAATCGGGGCAGACCTGCTGGCGGAGCTTCAGGCCTCCCCCAACATCCAGGTCATGACCGAGACCACCGTCTTGGGATACTATGAGGACGGCATTGTCACCGCCCTGCGGGGGCAGGAGCATTGGAAGCTCCGCCCCAAGCGCACGATAATCACCACCGGGGCGGCGGAAAAATTTCTGGCCTTCCCAGGCAACGACCTGCCGGGCGTCTACGGGGCCGGGGCGGTGCAGACTCTGATGAATGTGGCGGGGGTCAAGCCTGCCGAACGGGTACTGATGGTGGGCTCCGGCAACATCGGGCTAATCGTCTCCTACCAGCTGAGGCAGGCGGGCGTCGAGGTAGCCGGAATCGTGGAGGCCGCCCCCAGGATCGGGGGCTATCTGGTCCACGCGGCAAAGATTCGCCGGGCCGGGATTCCCATCTTGACCGGCCACACCATCAAGGAGGTCTTTGGCAGCGGTCAGGTCGAGGGCGCGGTGATCTGCCAGCTGGACGAGCGTTTTAAGCCGGTCCCCGGAACCGAGCGGACCATTGTCTGCGACGCCGTCTGTCTGGCCGTCGGCCTGACCCCCCTGACCGAGCTGTGCTGGCAGGCCGGATGTGAGATGAAATTTGTCCGGGAGCTGTCCGGCCACGTGCCGGTGGTAGACGGCCGTCTGGAGACCACCGTCCCCGGCCTCTACGCGGCTGGAGACGTGACGGGCATTGAGGAGGCCTCCTCCGCCATGGTGGAGGGAAGGATTGCCGGATGCTCCGCCGCCGAGAGCCTGGGCCTCTCCCCCAAGGAGGCCGTCAGCTTGCGGGAGGAGGCTCTGCGGGAGCTCTCCCTGCTCCGAGCCGGCCCCGCCGGCGAAAAAATCCACTCCGGCATTGAAAAGCTGACGGGAGAAGGAGGAACCGTACATGTTAATCTCTACGGGTATTCCCACTGAGGAGGACCTGCGGGCAGTCACGCCCCCCGCTCAGCGCCGGAAATTGGGCCCTGTAGCCATGGCAGAGTGCTTTCAGAAGATTCCCTGCAACCCCTGTGCGGCCGCCTGCCCCAGAGGAGCCATTACAATGAAGCACGACATCAACGACTGCCCGGAGGTGAATTTCGACCTCTGCAACGGCTGCGGCGCCTGCCTGACCAGGTGCCCCGGTCTGGCAATCTTCATCATTGACGAGAGCTGGAGCGGCACGTCCGCCCTGATAAAGCTTCCCTTTGAATATCTGCCTCTGCCCGAGGCCGGGCAGTATGCCCAGGGCCTGAACCGGGCCGGGGAGGAATTAGGGTGGTTCAAAGTGGTACGCGTTATTCCCGGGAGCAGCCGCAGTCTGACCCACACCATATATTTGGAGGTACCCCAGGAGCTCTCCATGGAGATACGAAATATCAGGGAAGGGGGCTATCGGAATGGATGAACAAAACACGATCCTGTGCCGCTGTGAGGACCTGACCCAGGAGCGCATCCTGGCCTGTATCCGCAAGGGGTGCCGCACCATCGACGAAATCAAACGAATGACCCGGGCGGGGATGGGCCCCTGTCAGGGGCGCACCTGCCGGATGCTGATTGCTCAGGAGCTGTCCGCTTATTACCGCATCCCTATGGAGGATATCCTGATGCCTGGATTCCGTCCGCCGGTCAAGCCGGTCCCGATGGGCGTCCTGGCCGACGCCTTCCAGGAAGAGGAGGGCTGAGGACATGCTGAAAAAACTGGTGAGGTTCTGCGGGGTGACGGTAAAGGAGTCCCCGGTGCTGTTTGGCTTGAATATTGTGATGATGCTGTTTTTTATTGCCATGCAGCTGGGGATGAGCTATGCGTTTAAGCTGCTCACGGAGGTGGTGGTGGGTGGGGAGAATCTGTCCGGCAGGTACCATGCAGTGGTGGTTGTGCTAATATTTTTTGTCTGCATCACATTCGGGGGAAATACGGGGAATTTTACCCAGATGATGAAGGCGGCCTACACCCAGAAGGCGAAGAAGATCTTCCACCGCAGGTTTCTGCGCAGGGCCTACAGTACGAAGCAAGATGATTTTTATGACAAGGATTTCTATGACCAATACGAATACATAAAGGGGCATATTGGTGACACCACCCAGATCAGTGAAGTGGTTTTTAATGAGCTGCTCTACAGCGTGCTGCAGATCTTTGTCTTTTCCACGGCCATCGGCATTTTCAGCCCCCTGGTCCTGGTTTACATTCTCCTGCTGTCCGGTGCAATGACTTTTATCAATGTGTATGCGGTGAAAAAGCGTGTGGCGTTAAACGACAGTTATGTGAATGAGGAGAGAAAGAAGAATTATTTTAATGATATTTTTCTGGACAAAGGCGCCGTTAGGGAGATACGGCTCTACGGACTGGCGGAAAAGCTTTTGGCAAGGTGGAGGGAAAAGCATCAGGAGGTGGAACTGGAGAAATGCCGTCTGGAAGGCAGGCCTGACCATTAAGGAAGGGGAAAAGATTATGATTGTGGGGGAGAACGGCGTGGTTTCGGTGAGTGGAAAAAAAGCAGGGCTGAACTCTTCCACAGCCTGTATCTTCCAGGATTTTTATCAGTATCAGACGACGGTTCGGGAAAATATTGAGATGGGGGATCCAGGCAGAAAACTGACGGACGAGGAGATATGGGAGCTGCTGGACACAGTGGGGCTGCGGGAAAAGGTGGAAGGCCTGGAACAGGGGCTGGACACTCGCCTGGGTCAGTTGGATGGCCAGGGGGATTTCTCCAAGGGGCAGTGGCAGAGGATCGCCATCGCCAGGCTGCTTGCCAAGAAGGATGCGGGAATCTGGATCCTGGACGAACCCACAGCTTATCTGGATCCGCTGTCGGAGATAGAGGTGTACAATATGATTTACCGTTTGGCGGGGGACAGAATTGTCATATTTATTTCCCACCGTCTGGGATTTGCCAGACAGACGGACAGGATCCTGGTGTTTCGGAAAGGGGAGATTGCAGAGCAGGGAAGCCATGAGGAGCTGATGGAAAAGGAGAACGGAATCTATCGTGAAATGTATTCCCTTCAGAAGGAGTGGTACCAGTGAGGACTGGGCAGCAGGATTATGGCTGAGCGTGGAAAAACCCGGGCATACATGTCCGGGTTTTCATGTGGTCTGGGGCATTAACTCAGCTTATGGCCTTTTTTGGTTCTTTCCCTTCGAGCCACGCTCTGTTCTCTGTACCCAATACCCATGCGTCAAGAGCGACCTTGTAAGTATCTGAATTCTTGCGGTCGATTATGATCAGTTCTCTCTTGATTTCTGCCTGTATGCCTTCCAGGTTGTCAAGCCTGCCTTCAACTTTGTCAAGCCTGTCATTGATTGGCTGTAATTTTTTGTCAAGCAATGATGCGAGTGCCTGTAAATCTTCGTTCGTCAATCCCATAGATGCCTCCTTTCTTACCATTATACGCTTCTGCCTGTTTCAAGTTGGCTGTATTATACCATATTTGAAGTGGAGATTCAACGCAATTGTTGATAATCAGGAGGATAATCAAGAGGATAAAAATAAATTGATTGTGCTGCCTTGCACAAGATGATATAATTGGAAAGATAAATCAGGTGTATCTTTTCGGGCAGGAAGTGGAGGTAGGAAATGAGTGACTATGTGATCTGTATGGATGCTTCAGGGGATATTGACAGAAAGGCGGCTCAGGAGAATGGGATAGAGTTTGTGCCGATGGAGTATTCTCTGGGAGAGGAGATGCGGACTTCCCGGGGCTGTGAGGATGAGGCGGTTCTGAAACTTTTTTATGACGGACAGAGGAATGGCGATCTTACCAGGACTTCACAGATTTCCCCTTATATGTATGAAGAATATTTTGAAAAGTTTGTGAAAGAGGGCAGGTCAGTGCTGTGCTTCTGCCTGTCAAGCGGGCTTTCTTCCACCTACGAGAGCTGTGTACTTGCGGTGGGGAACCTTCAGGAAAAATATCCTGATGCCAGGGTATATCCGGTTGACACGCTGGCGGCCACAGGGGGCATTGGGATCCTGGTGGAGAAGGCGGCCGGAAACAGGAAGGCGGGTATGGGCATTGAGGATAATTTCCAGGCGGTCAAAGCGCTGGTGCCCCGGCTGCAGCACTTTTTTATGGTGCAGGATTTAATGTACCTGAAAAGGGGCGGCCGGGTGGGAGCGGCCACGGCCATTGTGGGTTCTGCCCTGGGCATTAAACCCATGCTGAAGATTGACGAAAACGGCAAGTTGGTGACGGTGGACAAAAAGCGGGGCAATAAGGCTGCCATGATGTCACTGTTTACTTTTTTTAAGGAGAATTACGATCCGGAGCAGGGAAATGTGGTCTATATCTGTGATGCGGATACGCCGGAACTGGCGGAGGGCCTGGCGGAAAAGGTGCGGGAGGAGGCTCCCGGGGTGACGGTCAGAAGGACCATGCTTTCTCCCATTATCGGAGCTCACACTGGACCCGGCATGCTGTCCATGATTCTGCTGGCCAGGGAGTAAGGCAGGGGGCTTGTGTGGCTCAGGCTGCCAAAACGTGGGATCAAACGGGGTATTTTACTGAAATAGGGCTGTGACAGAGGGTGTGATTTGGAGGGAACTATGGGGGAGAGTGTCCTGGATTTGCAAAATAGGATAAAGGGGTCCGAGTATGATTTCCTGAGAGAGGATGAGCACCTGGGCGGGCATGTGATTCTTCTGGGGCTGGGGGGAAGCTATTCCTACGGGACGGACATTCCAGGCAGTGACATAGATATCCGGGGTGTGACCCTGAACCGGAAGTCTGACCTGATCGGGCTCACCGGCTATGAGCAGTATGTGGATAAAAATACGGACACGGTGATCTATGCTTTCAACAAGGTTATCTCCCTTCTGCTGAGCTGCAATCCAAACACAATAGAGCTGCTTGGCCTGAATTCAGAACATTACCTGTACCTGAATCACATTGGGCAAAGCCTTCTGGACAACAGGAAGATGTTCCTGTCCAGAAGGGCCATCGGTTCTTTTGGCGGATACGCGGACGCCCAGCTGCGCAGGCTTCAAAATGCGCTTGCCAGGGATTCCTATCCTCAGGAAGAGAAGGAGAGGCATATCTACAATTCCGTAAAGAATGCCATGGAGGATTTCCGCAGACGCTATGGAGTGTTTGAGGAAGGGGCTCTGCAGATTTATCTGGACAGGGCCGTGAACCCGGAGTTTGACCAGGAAATCTTTGTGGATGCCCGGCTGACTCACTATCCCCTGCGGGATTACAAGAATATCTGGAATGAGATGAACAATATTGTCAGGGATTATGATAAGATTGGCAAGCGCAACAGGAAAAAGGATGACAATCATCTGAATAAGCATGCCATGCACCTGGTGCGTCTGTTTATGATGGCTGTGGATATTCTGGAGCAGGGGGAGATCTGTACTTACCGGAAGGCCGAGCATGAGCTTCTGATGGGGATTCGCAGGGGAGATTACCAGAGGGAGGACGGCACGTTCCGGGAGGAGTTCTATGAGATGGTCAGCGACTATGAGAGAAAGCTGGAGTATGCGGCGGCAAACACTTCCCTTCCTGGGGAGCCGGACCTGGAGAGGGTGCAGGAGTTTGTGATGTGGGTAAACGAGAAGGTGGTCAGAGATGAGATACAGGGATTATGAGGGGCCTGTGGAGGAGCTGGTTCGGCAGAAACTGGAGGAGATCCAGGAAAAGGAGCATGTGAGGGTGATCCACGGGGTGGAGTCTGGCAGCAGGGCCTGGGGATTTGCCTCCCCTGACAGTGATTATGACGTGAGGTTTGTGTATGTGAGGCCCCTGGAGTATTATCTGGGGCTGCAGCCCAAGGCGGATACGCTGGAATGGGAGCTGGACGAGACGCTAGACATAAACGGGTGGGATCTGTCCAAAGTGCTGCAGCATTTTCACAAGTCCAATGCCACTTTGTTTGAATGGTCCCAGTCCCCTGTTGTGTACCGGACCACCGCGGACTGGGAGGCGGTCCGGGCGGTGGCACGGGATTATTTTTCCTGCAAAAGCGCCATGTGTCACTACTATGGGACGGCCAAAAAGAATTATATGGAATACCTTACGGGGGAAAGGGTGCGGTATAAGAAATATTTCTATGTGCTTCGGCCTCTGCTGGCCTGCAGGTGGATTGAGAAAAAGGCCTCGCCGCCCCCGGTGCTGTTTCGAGATCTGTGCAGGGAAGTGCTGGAAGAGGAAATGCGTCCTGCCGTGGAAAAGCTTCTGGCGGAGAAGATGCGGATGTCCGAGGGAGAAGAGGGTGCGCGGATAGACCGGGTTAATGAGTACATCCTCAGAGAACTGAATTATTATATGGAAAAAACAGAACAGATGGCAGATGACAGGAATGCGGACTGGGAAGCGCTGAACGTGCTGTTTCGCAGTCTTCTGGGCGTGAAGTGAGACTGTGGAACCGTGAAACAGTGGGCTTGGTCTGCCGGGACGGGGAGGAATAGAGAATGTATCGTATTATCAGACAGGAGGGCCGGGCCAAACGGGCGGAGCTTGTGACAGTCCACGGCACCATACAGACGCCGGTGTTTATGAATGTGGGAACCGCGGCCGCCATCAA
>OFFW01001440.1_pt1 | contig 14318 bp, 9 predicted proteins | sample 1521501 | NCBI WGS metagenome assembly OFFW01 (sample SAMEA3504107, study PRJEB24116) | mouse gut metagenome | biome: mouse gut; feature: mouse-associated habitat; material: faeces | place: Denmark | collected 2011
GGGGACATGCCGGGTATCCGTTTTGTGCATGCCGGCGGCCGGATTCACGGGAAACAATTCCGGCATCTTTGCCTTACTGTTCCAAAATAATCATACATATGGAGGAAACAAAATGAATCCCTACGAAAACTGTCCCATCTATGAAAACGAAAACTACCTGCTGCGCCTTGTGAAACTGTCCGATGCACCGGATCTGCTCCTGGTGTATTCCGACGAAAAGGCCGTTCCCTTTTTCAACAGCGACAACTGCAACGGAGACGATTTCCATTACACCACATTGGAACGCATGGAGAGCGCAATCGGCTTCTGGAGGTGGGCATATGAACAGCATGCCTTTGTACGCTGGACAGTTATTTCCAAGAACGCATGCCATGCCCGGAGCAGCGGGGATAACCGCGCTGACGGTAGTGCCGGCATCGCCGTGGGTACCATCGAACTATTTCACCGCCAGGCACATGATTATTATCATGACTGCGGCCTGCTGCGCCTGGATTTGGGAAGCGGGCATGAAACGCTTGACAGCATCCTCGAAATTCTGTCCCTGATTGTACCAACCGCCTTTGATTTATTTAACTGCGGAATGGTGGCCACCAAGATTCCGCCCTTTGCCGCCTCCCGCATCGCGGCGGCGGAAGCCCTGGGCTTTACGGCATCTGCGGAAAAGCTGGTGGGCGGAGATGACGGGAAGTCGTATGGGGACTATTATGTCCTGCTGAAATAACACGTTTTTTCCAGAAGGCGGCAGCCTGTGGGCACAGCCGGGGCGTCACTTGGCCGCAGTGCTTTCCGTTTCCACCTTCCCCAATCTCGTTGTTTAAAAAACAGTTGAACATCCGGTGTCGTGCGGGTATAATAGAACCCGTAGAAACACAGACATACTATCAATTCAAAAAGGAAGGTAACACTCATGAAAACAATGAACCACGGAAAAGCCTGCGCCCTCCTGCTGGCCGCACTGGCCGTCTTCACAGTCTCCTGCGCTTCCCCGCAATCCGCAGGAAGCCAGAATTCACAGGACGAAAGCAGCGCGGAAGAATCGGACAGCTCCGGCAGAACCCTTACAAACCGTCTGAACGGAAGCGTCCCCACCTCAGACTTGACCGAGCAATACGACAGTTTTGCCCAGGCTCACGATACTTTCACCACCACCCTGGCCAGAGAGGACAATGATGACTATTCCATACCCGAACCTCCCGAAGGCCTTTTCGATCTGGTTTCCTATCCCTCCAAGGTAGGTGACCTGGCGGCGTACGTGTCCAGCGACCCGGGCGACGGCCAGAAGCATCCCATCATCATCTGGGTAGTGGGCGGCTGGGGCAATGGTATCGATGATTTTCCCTGGTGCTATCCGGAATGGGACAATGACCAGACCGGTTCTGCCTTCTGGCAGGCAGGCCTGCTGACCATGTATCCGTCTTTCCGCGGCGGCAACGGTAATCCCGGTCATTACGAAACACTGTATGGCGAAGTGGACGATATTATATCGGCTTATGAATACGCCGCTTCCCTGCCCTATGTGGATCCCCAGCGCATCTATCTGGGAGGTCACAGTACGGGCGCTACCAGGGCCCTGCTGGCCTCCGAACACACGGACAAGTTCCGGTCCGTTTTCTGTTTCGGCGCTGTGGACGAAATCAAATACCACAATAACTCCCAGTTTACCTTCGACACAGACAAGGATGAAGAATATGTCATGCGCTCCCCTGTCTACTGGCTGGACAATATCAAAAGCCCCACTTTCCTCATAGAAGGCAGCGAAGGGAATTCAGAAAATCTCAGGCGTATGGAGCAGGCTTCCCAGAATGACAAGATTCACTGCTATGTCATCGATGGCGCCGACCACTTCTCGGTACTGGCGCCGCTCACCAGACTGGCGGCAGAGAAAATCCTGGCAGACACTGGCGCCGAGCCGAATATCTCCATCACCCAGGAAGAACTGGACAGCGCCATGGCCCAGGAGCCGGTGGTACCCATGCCCCTGATGACTACAAGGACTCTGGATGATTTGGGTGTCACATTCTCCTGCCCTTATCTGTGGGAGATTAACACCACTTCCGATGCTTCCCAGCTGGCAGTGTATTCCCGCTATGAAGGCGACAATGCCTGGGATATGGCAGCGCTCTATATTGGCAGCTTTACCCCGGAGGGAAACGATTACCTGCAAAGTCTGGGAGAATATCTGACCCAGGAAGGGTATGAGACCAGCGAACTGGAAATCGCCGGACAGCCTGCAGTCAGTGCCCTGGGCGCTATATTCAGCGATGAAGGGGAACACTTCTATCAGCACTACATCGCCCTTGTGCACGGTTCAGCCGGTATCGATTTTACTTTTGTAGTCCATGAAAGCTATCAGCAGGAAGCCGAGGCTTTATTCCAGGCCATAGTGGACAGCATTTCATTCGGGGAGTCAGATACCCCACAGTAAGCTGCAGAAATGACGTATAGGGCGGGAACCCGGTTCTACCAGATTCCCGCCCTGTTTCTTGAAGGGGCCGGTTATGATTCCATGCCCTGATCTGCCAAGAATTCTGCAGGCGTAAGATTACTGCACCACCCTGACAGTGACGTACTATGGGAATCATTTTCTCTGTAAACGGATACATAACCGCTCTTTGCATAGTCATCAGCCCCTTTCTTTCCTGCCCTTATCAAGTTCACGCAACAATATAATCTTTCTTAAATTTACTTCAGTACTATTTCTGACCCGTTCACAATAAGTCAGCCTCTGCTTACCTGACAAAACGCCATCACTGTCTGCATACTTCACACAAAGAGTGCAATCCATGGATGCCCAGCAATTTTTACATGACTCAGCAGTCATCTGACATATATTAAGCATCTTATCAATCTTTTCAAGATCAAATCCTTCTTCCAGATTTCCGATCTGCATGACACTGGATTTCTCACTAACCCGGAAAAAATATCTTCCGCGTAACTTACTACTGGCTGAATCAGGTCAAACGCCAGCATCGGTTCTCCTCCGTAGAAACCAATATTGATCCTAGGACTATCCACAGAATGCTCTGCCAGAAAGTCGACTGCCTTCAGCGCTGTCTCCAGCGTCATTTTTTTATTTGAATGGGATCTCTGCTTTTCGTTATGTACATCAGAATAGATACAGTAGGAACACCTCAGATTACAGTTCTGTGTCACCTGCAATGTAATTGTATGCATTCCCCGCTCCAGTTTATATTTCAATAACTCTGTGGCCGGATGTTGCAATGTACTCATTTTATGAGACGAAAGATAACCCTCCTCTCTCAGCCGGTTATACTCCGAGCAAATTGCTTCATCCGTGACCTCCCGTTCTGTACCAGAAATCAGATCCTGTAAAAAGGAATACAACCCTCTGCTTATCCTTAAAATATTATCTTTATTCACATCATATACATAACATTCCCCAAAATAATCGATCAGCTTAATAAAAGGCACTTTCTCCATACTCTACCCCACCTGCTCTTTTTCTTAATGTGTCAGACACTTTTCTCATTGTAATCCCTGACAACATACATTGTCGAGAATTTTAAGACATTTTGTAGTTAAACTTTATAAATTTTTGAATTATACGAAATTTTCGCATGATCCAGTCATAAAACAGCATGCTGTCATTTATCTGAATCCACTGAATTTTTAAGTATAGATACCCATTAAAAAATAGTCCTGAATAAATGCAGATTGGACATCCCCTCCTCCAAATACCAAAACCTCTTGTTGCGTGCGGAAAGGAAAGTGATATCAACATGATAAAAGTGGATAGTCACGAAGTGCCAAAGAGAATTAACCAAGCAGACAGTCAGCCATAAAGAATCAAGTAGAAAAAATACCCCTCTCCCCTGCGCGGACCGTGCGCCGCTCTAGCGGCAAACTTCCAGGTGAGAAGAGTCGCACTTTGTGTACGGGGCTGCGCAATCAAGTAGGGGAACGTCCTTCTCCACTACTCGCCGCGCAGGGCGCGTGCAGCTTTCGCTGCTAATTTCCTTACACACACCTGCGCATAAAGAAGAACCGGGCAAACAGTGATGCCCGGCCCAGACCTGCTGCCGGACAAGAATAACGGCATTGGAAAACCCTTGTCCGGCAAAAATTATTTTATATTTTCCATGCCAAAGTCTCACAGGGCCTTGCACAGATTATCCACTTCTCCTGCCAGAAACCGGACCGGACCGCCGTATTCACCCAGCTTTTCGGCCTGCTTCATCAGTTCTTCCCATATCTCCTGCAGGATATCTTTGATTTCTCCGGCGGCGCTGTTCCCGCAGGCCCCATACGCCAGCTGGATCATGCCGTCAAATTTCCCGCAGACATGGTCAAAATCACTCTTCTGTTCTTCATCCGAAAGCTTCCCCAGCTTCTGGATCTCGCCCCTGAGATAAAACAGCAGGATATTTCCCTGGAACGCAATATCGCTGTACCGTTTTTCTACAGTCTGTTCCACGATAATCCCTTTCTCCTGTCCCGCCAGCTCCCCGGCCATATCCTCGGACAGATCCCGGAACCATTCAGCAGCGGCCTCCAACTGTACTTTCCATTCCGTAAGGCCTTCAAACAGCGGTTTGTGGGAGGGCGTGCGGAAAATTTCGGATTCGGACGCAAAAATGATAATATCCAGACGCAATATCAGTCCTTCCAGAAAGTCTGCCGTCATATCCTTTACGGAAACGGCCGATAATTCTTCCGTGATTCTCCGGACTTCATCCACAATATAACCATAAGGAAATTCCGGTTCCTGGGAGAGGGTTTCGACGGCGGCCCTGCCCATCGCCACGGCTTTCTGCAGATTTTCCTCTGCGTTTTTCCTTATGTCCCGGAAAATCAGGTCTGCAAGTTCATTGAACAATGCCACTATTTTGCCCGATTTCATCCGGGCGCTCCCTGCCAGCTGCCCATACTGCCGGCATAAAGGTTCATAGGACATGCGATGTTCTTTTTTCGCCCTTGACATCATCAGTTTTGCCTGGAATGCCGTGAGATCCAATTGAAAAGCCGCATCTTCTATGGCTTTTATGATCACAAATCGCACCGAAATTTTGTCGGGACAGCCGCCAATATGCGTGATAGCGTCAAGGTTTTCCGTCAGTTCATCCGCCATAATCTCGGTCCTGGCCGCAATAAAGTTCCAGAACGGGCCATAGACGGCTGCCGTCTCCGGATCAATGTCCTTTTGTCTTCTTGTTTCTGCCGCAGTTTCCCTTGCCTTTGCAATCAGGCCGTTCAGCTCCCGGATCATCTCTTCCGCTGCATTTGAATTTGTCATAATATCCCTCTCCTTTCGTTTTCCGGGAGACCTGACGGATAAATGATACTTCCTGTATTCCGTGGGAGTGATCCCCATATAGGCCTTAAAACTGCGGGTGAATCCCTCATGGGAGTCAAATCCATACCTCAGCGCAATGGCAAGAATGCTCTCCCGGTTTCCTGCAAGTTCCTCAGCCGCAAGGGCCATTCTGCGCGCGTTCACATATTTCATGACGCTCTCTCCCATAATCTCCCGGAACAGCCGCTGATAGTGGTACTTTGAAAAATGAATACTTTCCGCAAGCCTCTCCACTGTCAGCTTCTCCTGTATCCGTTCTTCGATCAGATCAAGGGAACGGAATATCGGAATCTCTTTACCCATGTTTTCCCCCATTTCTGCGCTGCTTCACAGAATATGCCAATGTTTCGTGCATGACGAATCTGTGAGCCTTACCGCGGTTTTGCAGCGCGCAAACACAAATACTGTCCCGGCTGGCCGGCCAACCGGTAACATGAGTGTATCATGACTTCATTCTTTTTTCTTGACCTGAAATGCCGTCTTCAAAACCGATGATAAGAGTATGGGAATTGAACCGGAAAAATTTGTAAGGGTCAACGTAATGCGGTGTTCCAGTTCAGCAGCAAGGGACTGTCGGCCGCATTCTTAAACTGCAGGTATGCCGCCTCGAAGGGCTCCCTCTCTTTCACATTGGATCCCCCTGCCGCCCCTTCTATATATGCCTGGAAATATTCTTCCCAGGAAGAGTAAAGCCGCTGAATCTGCTCTGCCGCCATGGCCGCGTACCGTATGGATTCTTCCCTGGTAAAATAACCCGCGATAAACATTCTGCCGCACATATTGCAGGCACATGCATAATCAAAAGCTATGTTCTCCGGTCCGGCATTTTTCAACAGATATTCCACCATCTCCACACCGCTGTCATGGTCTTTGATCATCCAGTCCTGCCGCAGCACCCTGGCAATCATCTTTGCGTTGGATTTTGTTTTCTCATATCCTCCAAGATACCGGTAACTTCCCCCGCAGTATTCCGACCAGACCGCATAGGTGCCCGCAATCCATCTCTCCGCGTCACTGACCGGCAATGTGGCGCCTGCTTCCTCTTTATTTCCGCCGAATAATCCCATTTTTTCCTCCATTCTGCCATCCGCACAAGACGGCATTCTGCGTAATTTTATATGGTATGGAACCACATCCTCTTTTCCCCGGCGCTTTCCCCCAACCACCTTTTGGATAAAACCGGAAATTCCAGATCACATGCATGGCCCGTTGGGAACAGATGTTCCATATCTCCGGATAACGGTTCCCTGCCCTTCATTTCAGGACCACAAAGCCATTGCCACCGTACCCAGTATCATCAGAAGCAGACCGGTGAACGCTTTTCTGCTCAGCTTTTCCGAAAAAACCACATAGGAAAATAATACCGTCACCACTATGCTCAGTTTATCCACCGGCACTACCACACTGACAATGCCATTCTGTATGGCATAGTAATAGCACAGCCAGGAAGCTCCTGTGGCAAAGCCCGACAAGATAATAAACATCAGTTCTTTTCCGTCTATCTTCCCTGCCTGGGACTGCTTTCCTTTCATAAAGACAATGAGCCACGCCATCACAAGCACCACCGCCGTGCGGATTGCCGTGCCCAGATTGGACTCCACTCCGGAAATACCCACTTTGGCAAGTATGGAGGTCAGTGCGGCAAACAGAGCACTGAAAACCGCATACGGCATCCATCCCTTGTCTTTTTCCGCAGCCTGTTCCTGCTTCTTTTCCACCATCAGGTAAATCCCGGCCCCCAGAACCGCCGTACTAATCAGTTTCACGGCCAGATGCTCCGTCTCCCCGAAAAGAACCACCGCCAGCAGGACCGTGAGCACTGTGCTTGACTTGTCGATGGGCACCACCTTGTTCACATCCCCCATGGACAATGCCTTGAAATAACAAATCCAGGATGCCCCTGTGGCCAGGCCGGACAAAACCAAAAAACACAGTGACTTAGGGGATATGTCCCTGACCGTTCCCGCCGACCCTGCCACAAATACCATGACCCAGGAAAATAAAAACACCACCACGGTCCTCACCGCTGTCGCCACATCCGAGTCTGTCTTTCTGATACCGCATTTCGCAAGAACAGATGTGACTCCCGCAAAAAATGCTGATAATACTGCCATAATCATCCACATAACACTGTCCCCCAGCCATTCTGTGCGCATCATCGCACATGGAATCAAAAGTCGAAACAACGACTTTCTGTTTCGATATTATACCATATTTATGTGCGCATCATCGCACATGGAATCAAAAGCCGAAACAATGTCTTTTTGTTTCGATATTATACCATATTTATGTACGCATCAGCGCACATGGAATCAAAAGTCGAAACAACGACTTTCTGTTTCGATATTATAGCATAGTCCCCAGATAATGCATAGGGTGTATGGGAGAAAAAGGTACGGCTGAAAGGCCATGGCATAGAAAACCATGGCCTCTCCTCCGGCACCTCCAATATAGGTAACCGGATCTTTTGACAGCAGGCACTGCCCCGGGACCGGAATGGGGAACCGTCCTGGTGAAAACTCATTTATTCAGAGTGTCTTTTGAAAGATACCGTCACAATAAACAGGTCCGCGTCCGTCCCCCAGGAGAATTCCCCGCCGCAGGCTTCCGTGAAACTCTGTGCGATGGAAAGTCCCAGTCCGCTCCCGCCGTCCGTGCGGCTCTGGTCACCCCTGACAAAACGGTCCGTAAATGCCTTATCCTTCTCCAGCTCGCTCCGGGAAGTATTTTTCACCGTGGCCACGGCCTTTTTTCCATCTGCGTTTAAGGCCACATACACCCGGGAGCCCTCCAGGGAATACTTTATGGCATTCTGGAACAGATTCTGGAACACCCTGTACATCCGCTGTCCGTCTGCCATGATCATCACCGGTTCCTCCGGAATATCCGTGCGGAAGGTCACGGCTCCCGCGGCGATCTCTTCCTCCATATCTGCCAGGGTCTGGCGCAGCAGCTTGCCCAGATCCAGATTTTCCATATGCATGGGCAGTTCCCCTGACGCGGCCTTGCTCACCATAAACACATCCTGCACCATGTTCTTCAGTCTTTCCGATTTTTCATCCAGAATTTTCACATAGTCTTTCACATGCTCCGGCAGCCCTTCTTCCTGCTTTAAAAACTGCACATAGCTGATAATGGAAGTCAGAGGCGTCTTGATATCATGGGATACATTGGCAATCAGCTCCACTTTCATGCGTTCGCTCTTCATCTGTTCATCCACAGCCCTCTGCATGCCATGCCGAATGTCCTCCAGCTGGATCATGGCGCCCTCCAGGTCATGTCCCGAGAAATCTTCCTCCCCGCTTTCCTGATATTCTCCGTTCCGGATGTTCCCGATCCGGCCCACCAGCTGGTCCACATCCCAGGCGGTCTCCCTGTTTTTCCTGCAGGCTATCCACACCGAAGGCAGGAAAATCAGCAGTCCCGTGCCGGAAAGCAGCATCATCACCGGCAGATTTCTTTCATCTCCCTGTCCCAGAATCCATGTCCCTTCCACAAGCAGCGCAAAGACCACCGATGCAAAAAAGATTACCAGGTTCCGGCGCGTCATTTTCCGGCTCAGGGGCTGGTTCATGCCTTTGACGGAAAATAATCCGTAAATCTTTGCCGTGAGACTGTTTTTCCATATTTTCCTGTTATACCGCAGATCGTTGGCAATCAGGTAAATTCCCCAGAATAATACGGTCCAGGAAAAAGGAGGGATGTTGCGCAGCACTTCCCCTGTCATGTATCCAAAAGCTCCCGTGCCATAGTCATATTCATATACATGGAGTAATTCCTCCCATGCATCATAGCCATAGTTTTCGGTGATACAAACGACGCATCCCATGTACACCAGATAAAACATTCCCAATATCAGTATGATTTTACACTCAGCCCAGATTTTACCCTGAACCGCGGCCAGCGCCCGGGCCGCCTCCCGCCTGCTTTTCCGGGTCAATACCGCTGCCAGCAGCAGCAACAGTCCTATAGCCAGCCCCGCAAACTCATGTGTCAGACTTTTCTGTCTGTTCTGAAAATTCACATGCATCCAGTACAGACCATTGTCATACTGCAAAGTCCCCCCGCTTCCGTAAGACCCGGCGGAATACAAAACCGGCGTCCCTGCCACAGCCATGCAGACCTGTGCCTTTTTTACCGTCTCATCCACCTGGAAATTGCTGTATCCGGGCACATACCAATCATTTTCTTCTCTGTAATAACCATCCCCGTATACATCTTCCTCCTGCCCGTCTTTGTTTATCCGGACTTTCTCTCCATCATACGTAAGGATAAAATTATATCCTTCCGGAGCCGTCAGACTGCCATCTTCCGGGAGCAGATCCGTATTGCTGTACAATACCTGGCCATCATAAGATATTCTGTAGATCAGGTTTTTGTCCCCCTCCATGTATTCATGGTATTTCCGGGCAATTTTCGCAAACTGCTCCTCCGTCAGCTCCCCGGGGCTGTATACATTGAAACCATCCTGGTAATTTTCCAGCTGCTCCAGATAATTTAACAATTCCTCTTCATAATTCTTTAAATCCTCCTGGAACGATTCCCTGGTTTCCTGCCCCATTGCTTCATCCTCCATGGCATGGCGCAGGTCAAGGTATCCTGACCACATCTCTTTCAGACCTGTCATAAACTCCTGCAGTTCCCCTTGGGAGACTGTGTAAGTCTCTTCCTCATCATTTCCGGCTTCTTCCAGTATCTCGTCCACATTGACCGGATCCGGCCCGAAGTACCAGCTGTCCCCATAGACATCCGGATAGCCGCCGTAATTGTAATAAAGCCATTGGTTTTCCAGTCCTCTGCCTCCTGTGGCCATGATCAGGAAAATTTCCAGGCGGTTTGCAATATATTTCCGGAACTTCCCTGTGGTCTGATAGTCATCCTCCAGCATCTTGTTCAGCTGCCAGATTTTCACCCCGGAAGGTTTGTCCCTGAAAATCTGTGCCGCGCTTCCGAGAGTCAGGGTGACTCCCAGAACAAAAATGATAAAGCTAATTCCCTTTTTCCTGTTTTTCCATTTTGTATCCAATACCCCACACCACCTTTATATATTCTGGCTCTTTCGGATTCAGTTCCAGCTTCTCCCGGATGCGTCTGATATGCACCATCACGGTATTCTCGGAGACCACGGCCTCTTCCTCCCACACTCTTCGGTAGATTTCTTCCGCGGGGAACACGCGGTTTGGGTTGCGCATGAACAGCTCCACAATCTTCGTCTCCGTGGCAGTGAGTTTCACCGGCTCTCCATCGGCATAAAGGATTCTTTCCTCCGTACTGTAGAGCAGTCGGCCGTTCCTGATCTCGCCTCCCCTGCTTCCCGCGTGGATATCGCCCAGACAAGTGTATCTGCGGAGCTGGCTTTTCACCCGGGCTGCCAGCTCCTGGGGATTGTACGGCTTTGTCACATAATCATCCGCACCCATGGACAATCCCAGTATCTTGTCGGAATCCTCGCTTTTGGCGCTCAGCACAATAACGGGAATGTTCTGTTTCTCCCGGATGCGCATCAGCGCCGAGAGTCCATCCAGCTTCGGCATCATCACGTCGATCAGGACCAGCCTCACCTGCCGGGATGCCAGAATCTCCAGCGCCTGCAGCCCGTCATAGGCTTTCAGCACCTCATATCCCTCTCCCTCCAGCAAAATCCCCATCGCTTTTACGATCTCCCTGTCATCATCCACAACCAGTACGCATTCCTTCATTCCTATCCCTCCTGTATGCCGCGCCGCAGTATTCTTTCAGACTTCCCCCGGACACGGCGTATCCGGCTCTCACGGCATTTGGCGGCGGTCCCCATCCGGTCTGAATCTTTGAGCTGAAATTATCTTATCCTATATTCTTTACAAATTTCAGGGGATATTTCTTACAAATTCCTTACAGAACATAATCGCCCGGGGCGCGTACACAAAAAGCCCGCCTGCGAAATTGCATGACGGGCTTACTCCTTTCCCATATGTGAAAAGGCGCATGTCCTGTCCTTCCATACGCCTATCCAATTTGCCACACAAAACACATGTCATCCTCTCTCCCGCCACTCGTACAACTGCCTGTACGCTTCCCTGCGTCCCTCCGCAAAGGCGTCCCTGAGCTTTCCGGTCACCTTTTTATCCCGCAGCCTGGCTGTCAGAAGCGGGGAAAACCTTCTCCCTTCCAGGGCCACAGCCTCCTCCACTGCTTCCTCAAAGTTCTTGTGAAGCCCGGTGTAGAGCCTTGCCGTTTCTGTCACATTGTTCATCCAGTCCAGCAGCCCGATGAGATCCACCATCTGCCTGCAGGGACATTCCAGCCGATGGTAGACTTCCGGATACCCCCTGGAGCCATCATACCAGGAATGGTGCCCCAGGGCCACAGGCGCATATCCCTCGGTAGATTTTCTTCCGGAAAGCCACTCCGCGCCCAGCTGTGTGTGCAGATGGGCCAGTTCATACTCTTCCTCAAACCACTGCCGTGATGCCTGGGAGTAAAGATTCATAAAACTGATCTTTCCCACATCATACAGCAATCCGCATTCCATGGCATATTCCCGCACTTTCCGGCGCTTTTTCTGCCGGTCCTTTATCTGCCGGATATCCGGGATGTCGTCAAAATATCCCGGCTCTTCCTCCAGGATCAGGTCCCCCAGTACGGCTGCCGCAGTTCCCACCGCCCGGCAGTGGACATAAACAGCCGGGGCAAAATGTATCTCCAGCCTGATCAGAAACTCTTTGTAGGTAATACTGTTCTTTGTCTCCACAAAAGTGGCCGACAGCTGTCTTAAATACACAAAAAGGGATTCGTTTTCCGATGCTTTGGGAAAACTCTCCACATATGCCAGGACCTTCCGGTAAAGACTCTCCACATACTCTTCTCTCTCCGGTATCAGCTCCGGGAAAAAATTCAGAAACTGGCAGTAAAATGCCGGAAGGGAAATAATGCTGTACATTCCTCCATCCGCGGAAAAATCCGACGGGTCCGCATCATCCATCAGGGCTTCCATTCTGGTGAGCAGCTCATTGATATCGTACATTCCACAGTAATATTCAATGGCACAATAAGCGAAGGCGGGCCGTGCAGGAGGCTTTCCGTTTTTTTCAGCCGCCTCCTTCAGTCTCCTCTGGTAAACAATGTAGACAGATTCCATCACATCCTCAATATCCCGGGACGTCATGGTAAGTTCCCTGGTGTAAGAAATACTGGCGGCCATCTGCTGATGCGTCATGTAGATATACCTGTCCCAGGGCAGCCCCGGCTCCTTTTCCTGATACCCCTTATCCTGGAGAATCTGGAGCGTACGCTTCACCATATGAATCTTCTCCCCCGGCGCGGGAAACTGCCCCAGTGCCATATTGGCCCTGGAGCGCAGGATAAATCCCCGGGTCTCCGTATCCTCAATCTCGTCAAAATATTTCAGATAGGCGGCGGCTTCCGTGAAGCACAGTCTCATCTGGGAAATATATTTACGACTTACCGCATATTCCATCCCTACCAGCTTGTTGCACAGACTGTAATATCCCATTCCCAGCAAATACAGTTCGCGGATCATAACCTCACGGTTTTTCGTTCTCCTGGCCAGGTTCAGCAGCGCCTTATGAATCTGGCAGTACAGTCCCACGTCCAGTTCCTCCCGGCCGGCCAGCAGATGCCCGGCAAACTCCCCCAGCTGGCTGATCTCCTGGCTGTCTGTCTCGTAAATATGGTCCAGCACCGGAAACAGTTCCTCCCGGAGCAGTTTCATATTGCGTTCCGCCTTCTCGTCCGCAGCTTTCTTATGCCTCTCCATCCAGGTCATCCATTCCCCGAAAGATGAAGGCACTGCCCCTTTGCCCGCGGGCACAGTGATATCTTTTAAATTGGCAATATACTCTTCCTGATATGGCTGCATACTCCCCCAACTCTACTTTCTGCCGTCTCTACCGCTTTTCCGGCAAACCCTGCCCCGCATCCTCACCCGAAACGGCTCCGCAGAATTTCCTGCAGGCGCTCCGGGTCCACCGGTTTGGAACAATGTTCGTTCATGCCGGCCTCTCTTGACAGACGGATATCCTCCACAAACGCATTGGCCGTCATGGCTACGATCCACACGCTTTCCGCGTCTCCCCTGGAAAGAGCGCGAATCTTTTTGGCCGCCTCATATCCATCCATAACAGGCATCTGTATATCCATGAAAATCATATCGAAATACCCTTCCGGCATCTCGCCGAACCGCCGCAGACCTGCTCTGCCATCGGAGGCACACTCCACCAGGGCGCCCGTGGCCCCGATAATCTCCATGGCAATCTCCTGATTGATTACATTATCCTCCACCAGCAGCACTCTGTTCCCCTGAAAAAGTTTGTCCGAGAGCGTATCTTCGTCCGCAATATCCGACTGCCCTTCCGCTCCGCTCTTCCCCTGCTGTTTCAAAAACAACGTAACCGTAACTTCCGTGCCTTTGCCCTGCGTACTCTCAACCGATATATTCCCTCCCATCATTCTCACGATATTCTGCGCGATGGTCATTCCCAGCCCGGTGCCTTCCACCCTACTGATACGGGAATCCTCCTCACGGCTGAAGGGTTCAAAAATATGTGGTATAAACGCCTTCTCCATCCCCACACCGTTGTCCCTGAAAATAAAATCATAGGAACAACATCCATACTTTCTCGCTTCTCTCTCCGTGACTTCCAGCTCCAAAATTCCGCCGGAAGGAGTAAATTTTACCGAATTCCCCAGGATATTCAGAAAAACCTGCCGCAGGCGCGCCCAATCTCCTATCACCTCTTCATGCGTAATCCGCACGGCTTCCGCCTTCAATTCCAACCCCTTTTGCTGCACATCCGGCAAAATCGTATCCGTTACATTTTTCACCAGATCAGACAGCCGGAATGAATCTGCCGCAAGATCCACATTCCCGGCCTCCATTTCATTCATGTCCAGAATTTCATTCACCAACGCCAGCAAATTAGTGCCGGATATCCTGATTTTCCCCAGACAATCCTCAACCCGCTCTCTGTCTTCCATATGCTCGGAAGCAATCTGGGTCATACCG
>OFFW01001443.1_pt1 | contig 14305 bp, 11 predicted proteins | sample 1521501 | NCBI WGS metagenome assembly OFFW01 (sample SAMEA3504107, study PRJEB24116) | mouse gut metagenome | biome: mouse gut; feature: mouse-associated habitat; material: faeces | place: Denmark | collected 2011
CTCCGCCTCCGGATTGTCCGGAAAATAAAACCCGTCCACAACGGCTCCCTTTTTTCCACTGCTTTCTGACATCATTTTCCCACCCTCTTTCCCCCACAGTTTCTTTCAACCATTACCTTCAATCATTATAGAAAAAACACGACCGGAATGCAATAACAATGATATCACAGCTCCCGCAGGTATCTCCCCAGAAGTTCCCCGTCATTTTCAAACAGTCCCTCCTTAAGCTCTTTTAATTTGCTCTTCCGGTACTCCTCCAGGGCAATGACCGGATAATAATAAATATCACGCCCTTTCTTCTCCGTCCGCAGATATCCTTTGCGGATGAGTCTGGACAAAAAGGTGGAAACAGTCTGGGCTTTCCACTCTCTGCCATAAAGCCAGTTCACATCCACCAGTATGTCTTTCACACGCGGGATTGTCCTGCTCCGGTATACAACCACAAGAACCATCTCTTCACATTCCGAAATCTTTTCCATGCCCGTCTCCTCCTCACAAAAATTCTCACCTTCCTCTTTTAGATTATTCTACATGAGTAGGGTTTTCAATCTTTTTTTCGGAAATTCCGGTTCCAGGAAAAAATTTCCACCCGGATCCGTGGATCCCGGAAAACAACAGGAAACACACTCCGCGGGCTTTCTGTCATAAACAGCGGATTACAGGCCCCGCCGGTCTTCCTTATGTTAAAAAGAGCCGGAAATGAATGTTTACGTAATAAACATCCGTTTCCGGCTCTTTTCCAATGGACCAGATGGGAGTCGAACCCATGTCCGAAAGCCAATCCCCTGTCCTTCTACGAGCGTATTCTGTGGATTAACATTCCCTCTGCCGCACCTTCACAGACATAGTTACGGTTTTAGTAGCTTCATAATACGCCCACAGGCTCAAAGCTTTGCCCGTGTCGTTTCCTGCATTGTCGAAGCCGTCACCCCCGGGTGCAGGTGCCCGGGGAACGACTGCCGCCCTATCAGGCAGCGATTGCTAAATTGTCTTCAGCGTTTAATTTTAATTGTGGCATTTGACGCATCCCATGCGGCTCGCTTCTCCAGCTTCACAGCCCCCGTCGAAACCAGTACTGGCCCTGATCTACAGATTTTTTACTTTGAAATCGCGCTCCGCCTCCCGCCTCATGTCCTTTTTCGCAATATCGCGCCGCTTGTCATAAAGCTTCTTGCCTCTCGCCAGCGCGATCTCCACTTTCACAAGGCTTCCTTTCAGATACACCTCAACCGGAACCAGCGTATAGCCCTGTTCCATACTCCTGCCGGACAGCCTGCGTATCTCGGCCCTGTGCATCAGAAGCTTCCTGGGACGAAGCGGGTCTTTGTTGAAAATATTTCCTTTCTCATACGGACTGATGTGCATTCCGTATACAATAACCTCGCCGTTCTCAATCCGGATAAACGCTTCCTTAATGCTGCACCTGCCCATGCGCAGGGACTTGACTTCCGTCCCGTGCAGCGCGATTCCCGTCTCGAAACGCTCTTCCAGAAAATAGTCGTGACTGGCTTTTTTATTATTCGCTATCAGTTTCCGTCCTGTCTTTGCCATACCGGCCATCCTCCTTTCCACAGCTGTTCCGAGAGTGATATTAGTATACCCCAAACGGGGGTTTTTTGCAATATTTAAATTATTTTCTCTCCGGGATTGCAGGAATATACCGCCACGGTTTCCTGAGCGCTCTCTGTTACCGGCCGGCGTATCAGCCCGCGCTGCCACGCACCGCGACAAAGATCCGTACATGCCTCCCGCAGACCGGAAACGGGGCGGAAAATCCGCCCCGTCCACATCCTGCCCGGTATCCGGCCCTTTCCCGGCCCTGACAGTCCTGTATTTTTACAGTCTTGTATCCCATTTACCACAGAATACGGTATCGCTCGCCGCACCCTGGAATTCGCTCCTGCCACAGATCTTCTCGATCGCCGTGCGGATGCATGTCCTGGTATTGCCATACGCATTGACAAACGCATGAACCTGCGGCACATCAATCAGATGATTCGTATAGTTTAAGCTGATGCCGACTGTCGGCACTTCAGTCAGATACCACGGAAGTTCGCTGGAATGATTGCAGCTCCAGCGGAGTCTCACATTGTTCTCCTGTGCGTAGCCCTTGATATTGAGTACAAGGAAAACGACATCATATCTGGAGGCAAAATCTTTCATTTTGCCGCAGTTCATCATCGTCGCCATGTGCTCCGGCTTCGGTCCCTCCTCCGCCTCAAGATCATGGAAGTTCGGCGCCACGTCCACATCAAAGCCGGCCCGCTCGAGCTCCTCGATTACGACCTGTTTTACGGGATCTGATTTATAGCCTTTTGTGGTCGGCGTGGACTGGATAAATACCAGACGTGCGCGCTTCTGCTCCGCCGGGTTAACCGGAAGATTCTTTCTGGTATCTTTTACCAGTGTAATACACCGGTCTGCCGCCTCCTCCGCGAGCTTCAGATGCTCCTCACAGCCGACAACCTGCTCTTTTACTTCCGGTGCCGGAGTTACATTTTCTTTTTTATAGAGGCCGAGCTTTGCCTTCAGACCAAGAATCCGGTGAAGCGCGTCGTCGAGACGCTCAGGCGTAATCACACCGTTCTCGACACCGGCTTTCATATACTGGAAATCCTCTTCCGCGTCGTTGGCAAACAGGAACATATCACAGCCGCTGGCGATAGCCTTCGGCACAGCCACCTCGCGCTTCTCCATGCAGGCAATTCCTGCCATGTGGGAAGCATCCGTGATCACAACACCGTTAAAGCCCATCTCCCCGCGGAGCAGGTCCGTCAGAAGTTCCGGCGCAAGGGTTGCGGGCATAATGTCCTCATCTTTGATGCCCGGGCGCAGCTTACGGCTCATTTCCGGCAGGGCAATATGGCCCACCATTATACTCTCGAGTCCTTCATCGATCATCGTCTGGTATACCCTGCGGAAGGAATCGTCCCACTCCTCCACACTCAGATCATTCACGCCCAATACCAGATGCTGGTCACGCTCCTCCACACCGTCTCCGGGGAAGTGCTTACAGCAGCAGGCAACATTGCTCTGGTGAATTCCGTTGATAAATTCGCGGATATTCTCAATGACCCGGTCTGCGTTGTCCCCGTAAGCTCTGGTATTGACGATCGTGTTGCGCCAGTTCATATAAATATCCGCACACGGATTGAACATCCAGTTGACGCCCACGCTCGAAGCCTCGCGGCCCGCCACATAACCGATATCGTACGCCGTTTTTACACCCGGCCCCGCGGCAGCTTCCGCAGCCGTCGCGACATAAGTACCCTCACTCAGACAGCCGTCTCCGCCGTTGTCACAGTTCGCCGCGATCAGAAGCGGAATCTTTGAATTCTCCTGATATACTTTATTCTGATTGTAGACCTGATTCCGGTCGCCGCCCTGCCAGCGCAGGCCTCCCTGATGATACTTATTCAGCGTATCCTTAATTACCGCCTCATCCAGGCTTTTGCGCATCTGCACAAAGAGCTGTCCCACCTTCTCGTCGACTGACATGGATGCAATCGTCTCCTCCACCCAGTTCAAAGCCTCGTCGCTCAGACAAAACGGTTTTTCTTTTAAATTAACCATTTCAGTACCCTCCTTCACGCTGTAAAACGAACGCATATTTTTCTATTATCATACTGGTTTTTGCGAATGATTAACAGGACAATTTTTATTGTTTTCCGCATTATTTTATGGTAAAGTAAAATCGTCAGAAAATCATGGAGAAGTAAGAAATGTTTATGAATTTACTGGAACTGTTTGTGGAAAGCTGCCGGCATCAGGGGATACAGGTTCTCCTGCTGGATTCTTCTTATACCGGAATCATGGAAATTGATTTCGGGCTCCGCCGGAAAATGACGGAAGATTTTGATTATGCACAGATTGCGGTGCGGATGGAACAGACACTCGAAGAGGGTGTTCAGTATTATTACACTGACGAGCTGAACTTAAGCTACTGTATTTTTCGTTTCCCGGCTCAACCGGCGGAGGAGTACGGCTGCCATGTGCTCCTGATCGGTCCTGTCCTGAGCCAGCCCGTCGAGAGCGCACCGCTTCACGCGCTGATGGAAAAAAACCACATTCCGGCGGACTCTCTGCGGGAATTACTGGAATTTTACAGTCACATTCCCCTGATCCCCGGCGTCGGATTCTGGACACATTCCCTGCTGTTTTTTCTGGAAAAACTGCAGGGTTCCTCTGTCCCCTTCCGCATTGTCTCATATGATTCGCCGGAGCTGTTTGCGCTCAGGTATGAGGATTACTCCATTCCGGACACCCCGGAACCGGCGCCGGAAGCCGTCGGGGAGCGGTATCAGCGGGAGGATGCGATGCTGGCGGCCGTCGCCGCCGGCAATCTCGAGGAGGCATCCCGCCATCTCTATCATCTTATACAGCACAGACAGCTCCCCCGGAACGCGGATCACATCCGCGAATCCAGAAACAGGCTGCTCTCCCTCAATACCCTTCTGCAGAAGACCGTCCGCGACAGCCAGGTTCACCCGATGCACACGGACAACCTCTTCCGGCAGCTCGCCGCACAGATTGAGACGCTCTCGTCCGCAGGACAGCTGAACGCATTTCCGCTGACCATGCTGCGAAAATACTGCCTGCTGATCAATAATTATTCCCGCCGCTCCTGTTCCCAGCTTGTGCGGGTCTGCATGGACGATATCGACTTTCACTATAACGAAGATCTCTCACTCGGCATCCTCGCCCGCAGTCACGCCGTCTCCGCCAGCTATCTCTCAGGGCTGTTCCGGCAGGAAACCGGCATGACGCTCACGGATTACATCAACCACACCCGTATCCGGCAGGCCCTGATTCTTTTAAACACGACAGGTCTGCCGGTCGGCGCTATCGCCGCCAGATGTGGTTTTCCGGACTCCAGCTATTTTTCCCGGATCTTTAAAAAGTATCAGGGGAAAACCCCGCGGGAATACAGGAAAAGCATACGCGGCTGAAGTAGTTACGTCCGGGACAGCCCGTCCACATTCAGCACGACGCCGGTGATATATGACGCCATATCGCTCGCCAGAAAGAGAAAGGCGTTGGCGACATCTTCCGGCTCTCCGATTCTTCTCAGCGGAATCTGTGCGATCAGCGGCGCAATCTGCTCTCTGGGTACCGCCCGCATCATGTCAGTGTTGGTGATTCCCGGCGCTACCGCGTTCACCCGGATACCTGCCGGCCCGAGCTCCCGCGCCAGGGAGAGCGTCATGCCGTTGACTGCAAATTTGCTTGTGGGATATGCGACGCCTGCCGGCTGACCGGTTATGCTGACCATGCTGCTTGTATTAATGATACAGCCGCTGCCGCGCTTCTTCATTCCCTCCACGACGGCGCGCACACAGTGAAACACCCCTGTCACATTCAGATCCATCGTCTCCCGGAACATTTCCGATGTGTAGGACGTCACGGGGTCTGACGCGGATACCCCTGCATTATTGACAAGAATATCAATCCCGCCATATTTCCGGTCCACCTCGTCGAACGCTGCTTTTACCTCATCATATTTCAGGAGATCCGGACTGATTCCTTCCACCGGCCAGCCTGCGTGCTCTGCCAGGAGCCTCTCAGCCGCCGCCTCAGCCGTCTCCCGCCTGGAACCGCAGAGCACAACATTTGCTCCGTTCTCCAGATACTTCTTTACGATTGCATACCCGATTCCGCGTGTGCCACCGGTAACAATCGCGGTTCTGCCCTTTAGCATCATTCCTTCCTCCTTAATTGCAATATCACATCAGGGCGCGATCCAGGCCTCGTCGATCCCGTCCTGTTTCCACTCGTTCGCATCCTCCGAATATCCGCTGACCAGAAGATACTGATACTGACTGACCGTCTTTAGCGCGTCATAGACATAGCGCAGCGGAATCCATCTGCGATTGCGGTCCGGGCTTCCCGGATCCGACAAAAAGACCTCGTCCGTTTCGCGGTTATAGAGCCAGACATTGACATAATGCCCGCCGGTGCTCTTCCAGAAGGTGTCGTCATTGCCGCTGCACACAAGTACTACTGCCCCCGCTGCCCCTGCAATCTCCTCCCGGAATGTCTCATAACTGCCCGGTTTTCTCATAAGAGCACAGTCAAACCCGCTTTTATTCAGGGTCTGCTTCATGTCGCCCCAGCCGATCGCGCCCGCCCCCTTTGAGGGCGAATATCCCGACACCTGTCTGGCATGTTCATACATATCCCACGGCGAACAGTCATACTGTGTAAATGTGCTGTAAATGTTCGCCATGCAGCAGAGCCCGCAGGCAAAATTGCCAAAATAGCCTCCTCTGGCATATGTCCCGGACCATTCCCCGGACCACACCCTGCGCTCGTCCCAGGATTTCGGCCCCTGTAAAAAAGAGTACACCGCCTCCTCACGGAGAAAACTGCTGTTCCCCGCAGCCACGAACAGATCACTGTTTTTTATTATTTCTGCCATCGGATAGATACGGAATTCTGCAAGAGCTCCCGCGTAGAGAGGGATCTCCGGCACGGATTCCTCTGCCATCACATGCTGCATCTGCTGCCATCGCTGCTGCCAGATCCCTCCGAACCCGGCAATCACAAGACACACCAGCCACAATGTTCCCACGGAATAAAACTTCCTCTGTCCTGTCATTTTTTCATCCTCTTACATGCTGTGTGATTTCCTTTCCTCTGATAGCTTCCCTTACTATGTTACATTCTATCCATATTTTCTTCAAGTATTTCTTTACCCTGACGCATTTTTTCGTTACAATGATATTGTGAATAAATTGCCGGGACTTCCGGCGGAAAGAGGCAGAATCATGAATAATCCAGTTATCACCATCGAAATGGCAGACGGCGGTATTATCAAAGCGGAGCTTTATCCGGAGATCGCGCCGAACACCGTAAATAATTTTCTCAGCTTAATCCGGAAGGGGTTTTACAACGGGCTGATCTTCCACCGTGTCATCAAAGGTTTTATGATACAGGGCGGCTGTCCCGAGGGAAGCGGTACGGGCGGCCCCGGATACTCGATCCGCGGGGAATTCAGCCAGAACGGCTTTACAAATGATTTAAAACACACGGAAGGCGTCCTGTCGATGGCGCGCTCCATGCATCCCGACTCCGCTGGAAGCCAGTTTTTTATCATGCACAGGACGAGCCCGCACCTGGACGGCGCTTATGCGGCCTTTGGAAAAGTAACGGAAGGCCTGGATATTGTGGATAAAATCGCCACAACAGACACGGATTATTCCGACAGACCGCTGGAAAATCAGGTGATAAAATGTGTAACCGCCGATACCTTCGGCGTGGACTATCCGGATCCCGAGCGGTGCTGACGCACCGCCCGGAAAGGCGGAGCCGTTCTCAGGACGGGCATAAACCTGACACAGGCCGGCGAAGACACTTCTTTCGCGCCTGACCGGGTGCCCGGTTACTGCCGTCAGGAAACAGGATTGTGCCGCCGGCTGGCGGAATCCTCAGTCCGTGATGACAGGCCGGACACCCTCTGCTTTTTGAATCCAGTCCAGCAGGCGCTCCCGCAGCTCCTTTTTCACCTGCGCATACGCAGGATCTTCCACTACATTGTTCAGCTGGTGAGGATCGCTTTCCATATCATAGAGGAAATCGTCCGCATACCGGTCTGCAGCGGCAGCCATACTGCCGTCAACTCCAGGGGCGTAGACGGAGTAGGTGTAGCGCTCCGTGCGGACGCACCGCCCCACGCGGCTCTCGGAAATCTGCGCAAAAATCTCATTGGGCCTGGCAGCATCCTTTTTTTCCACCACGTCCAGAAGGTTTTCCCCGATCATCGCATCTTTCACATCCACCCCGGCCAGCGCCAGAATCGTCTTCGGCAGACCTGCCGTGCTCACCAGTTCTTCTACCGCCACACCGCCCCTGAACGGACCTCCGGCAATCACCAGGGGAACATGGAGACATGCATCATGGCAGGAGCGCTTATAATCATCAGCTCCGTTGAGATGGGCGTCCCGGTTGCGGGTCATAAAGTGGGAACCGTGATCAGAAGTGAAAATAATTACCGTATTCTCATACAATCCCTTTTCCTTCAGCTTAGCCACCAGCTTTCCAAGGTTCTCGTCCAGACTGGCGCACTGCCCCAGATAGTCCGGATACTCTTCGGCGGCATTACCCCCCAGAGCCTGCAGATCTCCCGGAAGGACAAAGTCCGCGAAGCGTTCCCCGGAGCCCCTGGGACCCTCATAGTGCTTATGGTCGTTCTGGTGATGCGGCTCAATCTGGGAAACAGTCATAAAAAACGGCCTGTTTCCATCATAACCGTCCAGAAACTCCAGCGCAAAATCATTAATGCAGTCGGCCCTGTAGCCCTTAAAATCAATGCGCTGATCATTCTCATCAAACACATAGCCGTCATAGCCATGCGAGGTAAACTCCAGCACATCGGCTGCACGCCAGAATCCGGTGTAGCCTCCCCGAAGATTCCGTGGAATGGCGGTGACTGTATGGTCAGTTGTGGGAGGAGCATCTACTTCCCCGTCACTGGCCAGATGCCACTTGCCGATATAAGCGGTTTCATAGCCGGCATCTTCCATATAGCCGGCCAGCGTCCTGACATCTGACGGCAGCATTATATTGTTGCGAAAGCACCCCGTCTCCGTGGGATATCTGCCCGTCTGGAACAGGGCGCGGCAGGGGCCGCACACCGGCTGGGCCGTGAATGCGTTGCTAAACCTGACCCCCTCTCTGGCGAGCCGGTCCAGACTGGGCGTAATGTTTAAAGGCTGACCGAAACAGCCGCAGGTATCCCAGCGCTGCTGGTCGGTAAAATAAAATATAATGTTATAAGGCATTGTCCATCCTCCTTGTGCAGGGCGGTTTTCATTTCCTTTATCCCTCCATGGACGCTGCCTCCGCCACAGCCCGGACCGGAATGATGATGCGCTGTCCGGCCGCCCTGCCCGCATGCTACTCCCGCCTGCCGCGGAGACAGCTGTTCTGGTCAGATCCCGTACCAGCGAATTTCATTGGCGGCCAGATCCAGCGGGAAGCCGGAGCCATCGCCCCTGTAAACGGTGGTGGACTGGGGTTCATAGGTATTGTTGACCACGCAGAACTTTCCGTTTTTCACATAAGCATGCACATCCACATTGTAATTAGAAGAAAGCCACACATTCAGCTCTTCCTCGCCGTGGGTGGACCAGAGAACAGCCCTGTGAAGCAGACGGCTATTGGCAAATGAATAAGGCAGACCGGAGATATACACGGCCCGGCCCTGACCAAAATCATTGGCCGACATCTGAACCTCCTTATCCCGCGTAACCAGCACCTGCGTGCCCGGCAGGGCATAAATACTCTTCATCCCCTCGCCAAAGTCCACTTCCCCATCACAGCCGGCCAGAATAAAGTGATCCGGGTGTTCTTCCCAGTTATATTTGTCATAGTTCAGGGTAAGTCCCGTCTCCTTCTCCACTCCCAGCACCGAAGCCAGCTGGAGATAGTGGCCCTGATACTGATGGCCGGACGGCTCGCCCACACCAATAAACCCTCCGCCATTCCAGACAAATCTCTTCACTGCGGCTGTAACAGCCGGGTCCTCCCAGACATCCCCGCCTGTGTGAGCCGTATCGGCTCCTCCCACATTGATGAGCACATCTATCCCGTCGAGCACACCCGGATTCTCCCTGATCTCGTCAAAACTGATGAACTTCACATCATAGGGCGCCCCGGACAGAGCCTCTATCACACCGGCATAGGAATAGTTCTGCTTCTGGTACAGGGCATGATGAACCATATGGCAGCCCCAGGATCTGGCCCTTCCCCAGCAGTTGAGAACGGCAACCGTCCTGACACAGTAAGGAGTCGTACCCCTGATGTTCTCATACAGCTCCCGGAACTCATTGCAGACGGACTCCACATAATCCGTAAACTCCGGGAACTGGCAGGCCAGCTTCAGATAGCCCCCGTATCCAATGCGGTCAACCGGCTTTCTCAGGATGGCCCGCCGGGCGGTAATCCAGTTCTCCCTGGCCTCGCGGACCGGATCGCCCCCCTCATGGAAGGTATCAGGGAAAAAGTACGGCAGAAACCGGCCTTCCGTGTATTTTACGCCCGGAATGTCAGAAATCAGCCTCAGGGTAGAACCGTTTCCCACGCTCCCCACCACCGCGTCGAGATTGATTGTCCTGAACTCATCCATATATGGCTCAGTGCCAATCCAGTGGTCTCCCAGGAACATCATGGCCTCTTTGCCCAGCTCGTGCGTGATGTCCACCATCTCTCTGGCCAGTGCAGCCACCTCCCGGCGCTGGAAAGCCATAAAATCCAGATACTCCCTGGAAGGCGTCCGGTACTGATTATTATAGTATCCCTGATCAATGATAAATTCCGGGCGGAACGGATATCCGGCCTCCTGTTCAAACCGCTCCAGAATATAGGGAGAGACAGAGGCTGAGTAGCCGTACCAGTCCACATACTTCTCCCTCTTCAGCTCATCAAAAACCAGTGTGAACTGGTGGAAGAAAGTCGTATACCGGATCACATCGACATAGGGGTGATCCGCAATAAACTTCCGCAGCCGCTCCATGGTAAATTTGCGGGTCCTGGGCTGCCTGACGTCGAAAGTAATCTGATGTTCAAAATCTTTCCAGTCGTTGGTGACCGCATTGTACATATGTACCGGATCCCAGATCAGGTATGCCAGAAAACTGACCGTATATTCATGAAAATCATCCGGCACATCGATGATCACACAGCCGTCCTCATACCGCCATCTCCCAGGATCAAGCGGCCGCCCGGCGGTGCGATCCATTACCTCCCACCAGCGTGCGATATCATCCCGCGTGTTGACCTCCATCAGTTCACTGCTGATCCCCTGCATCAGGGGAATGGACAGCGGCCCTCCGGTGGCGGTGTGGAAGCCTGTCATAATATAGCACTGCTGGACCTCTTCCGGATTGGCTCTGGCCCACTCGTTATCTTTCCGTGTAGTATAATAGGTCGAATAGACCCTGGCATCCACACTTTTGAGTTCTTCCGGGTAATCGGTGCCGTCACAGTCCCGGATGGCATCCGCTCCCCAGCGTTTCAGAAGTTCCAGGGTCTCAGGGACCACATCCACATCAGTGGGAATGGTCACCTGCCCCGTCCTGCGCTCGTTGTTCATAATATCCTGTCCTCCTGTATGGCCATCTTCCTTAACCCTTGACGCCGCCACCTGTCACGCCGGCAATAATCTTCTCCGACATGAATATGTACAGCAGAAATGTGGGCAGGAACACAATGATGACGGCGGCAAACATTCCGCCATAATTTCCGGTGTATTTCATGGAATTGATGATATTCAGCAACCCGACACCCACGGGCGTCATATCTTCGTTTGTAGTGAACACGAGAGCCATAAAGAACTCGTTCCACACCGACATAAAATTAAAAATGGTAACCGTGATAATAGCGGGCTGGACCAGAGGCAGCATAATCTTCAGGAATGTCTTAGATGCGCTGCACCCGTCTATATAGGCGGCCTCCTCATACGTGCGTGAGAGGGTTGCAAAAAAGTCCAGCAGATAAATGGTCGTATACGGCACACGCATCAGAATATAGAGCACAACCAGCAGTACCCAGCCCTTTATGCCCCACCGCACCGCCAGGGAATAAATGGGCATAATAATCATAATGATGGGCACACTCATGGCAATAACCAGACCAATGCGCAGGGCCCTGCCGCCGGTAAACTCCCAGCGGGCGAGCACATACGCCGCAGGTGCAGAAATCGCCAGCACACCGACACAGGAGAGAACCGAATAGAGCAGTGAGTTTCTGAAAAACAGTGATACATTCTGCACACGCCACGCAGTGGCATAGTTCTCCCAGTGAAAGCCGGTGGCAAACTTATGCACCTCGCCGGAAAAAATCTCTCTTGATGTGGACAAACTGGCGGCCAGAATCCAGAAAATCATGATTGCCGTAAAGACCACCCAGACGCACACTATGAGGTAACACGGCAACAGCCGGAGCTCTTTTTTCCAATTTATATTGTTCATACTGCTTCCCCTTTCCTAGTATTCCAGATCGCTTTTTTTAATCAGCCGGTTGACGATCAGATAGACAGCAATAATAATCAGGGTAAGCACAACGCCTACCGCCGCGCCGGCTCCGGCATCCCGCGTGGCAACCCCTTTCCCTCCAAAAACGATATCATACAGATATACCACGGGAACGATGGTATATTCTTCCGTGTCAATGGGAGAGAACATTTTTGTCCACAGGAAGAAAGAGGTAGTGTTGATGCTCCAGAACGTAATCGAGGTACGGATAACCCCTGTCAGCAGCGGCATGGTGATACGGGTAAATTTTTTTATCTGACCCGCGCCGTCAATGGTGGCGGCCTCATAAAGGTCCTGGGGGATACCCTCAATGCCGCTGATATAGATCAGCATATAATAGCCCACACTGCCAAAGATAAATGCCGCAGTCATGGCCCAGAACTTCATATCGCTTCCCAGCCACTTAACCTTATCTCCGCCCAGAAGCCGGACAACGGAATTCAGCAGACCATAGTCATAATTGAAAATATACTGAATCCACATGGTTGCCAGCGCCACGGCACTGATAATGTTTGGCATATAAATGGCAGCGCGGAAAAACTTTTTGCCCCTGATTCCGCTTGTGATCACCACGGCCATCAGCATGGCCAGCGCCAGCGTGATGACTCCGCCCACCAGCCAGATTAAAAGCATGTTTTTCATGGAAATGCGGAATGTCTGGCTGCCAAATATCTTAATGTAATTGGCCAGGCCATTAAAACGCCACTCTCCCACACCTGACGTCACGCTTTCCACCTGAAAAAAGCTCATGAGCACAGTACGGCATACAGGATAGACAAACATAATCAGCAGTGACAAAACAGCGGGCAGGCAAAACCAAAAGATCATGGATTTATTTTTTCGCATTTTTTCTTCTCCTTCCCATCAGCAGGAACAAAGAGTCCGGCGGGCTTAACTCCCGCACCGGAATCCCCTGCGCGCGGAGTGCTCATCCCCGCGAAGCATTTTCATATCACGGGACACAGTCTGCCATGATATAAAAAACAGGCGGTACCGTTTGGCACCGCCTGCGGCTTAATCGTCTTTAATACAGATTATCCAGGGCTTTGCAGAAATCTTCTCCGGAGGCATATTTGCCCTCGTACAGCTCATTAAAAATGGATTTGAAACTGGTCTTCAGATTCTCGTCCGCATTGATCGCCGAGCACCAGGAAGCAGGCTTATCAGCCGCCAGCAGGGTCTCAACCGTACCGCTGAGGCTGGCCGGAGCGGTGTTGCGGGAGTCTGCCGGAATCTGTGCCGCTGTATCAGCCATTTTCTGATCGAACTCACCGGTGGTCAGAAGCGTGATGAAATCAAACGCAGCCTGGGCATTCTCCGAGTAAGAGGTGATCGCCAGGGAGTTAGCGCCTGCATAAGCAGCAGCGTTGTCCGTGCCTTCATCCACTGCCGGATAATTGAACAGACCCCAGTTAACCTCTGTGCCGGTCGCCTTGTTCACCTCGGCGGTTACATAGTTGGCACATACGACCATCGCAGCCTGACCAAAACCAACCTTATTCTGGCTGCTGGGGAACTCATCAGGCGCGCCGTCAACCAGATAGCCTGCATTTACCAGATCAATAACCGCCTGCGCAGCCTTCACAGCATTGCTGTCGCTCCAGCCGCCGTTGGCAGCCAGTTCCGTAAGCTTTTCCTCGCCAAGCTGGTGAACCAGATGCTGGTAGAACGTAAAGTCAGAGTAAGCACTGTCGAGAGCGAGAGGGCCGACTCCGGAATCCTTAATCTTCTGGCAGGCATCCATAAATTCAGCCCAGGTCCCCGGCTCTTCCGTCACACCGGCCGCCGTAAACGCATCCTTGTCGTAGAACACGCCGCCCACCTGAGGCTGCTCCACAATGCTGTTCAGATTGCCCGCCCACTCAATCACCTGATTATTAAGGCACGGATAGCTGTAGCTGTCATAGTCAATGGCTTTGGCCATGTCGGTCAGATCATATGTAAACTTATTGTAATTCTGAGCGATACGTCTGTAGTCATCCTCGAAAATATCAAACTTTTCACCGGCTTCCAGAGCTGCAGTCAGAATATTGTTAATCTCGCGCCCCTTCCACTCAATATTGATCTTTGCACCGGTCTGCTCCTCAAAAGCAGCAGCGGCCTCCTTGATAACAAGAGCCTGCGCCTCCTCAGAGGTCCACATGGACCACATGGTCAGTTCCACGCCTTCGTACTGATTCCCGGCAGCCTGACCTGCATTATCACCGGTCTGCTCCGCCTCGGTACCGGCCGGAACGGAATTATCGTCCTGACCTGCGTCATCGCCCGTCTGA
>OFFW01001446.1_pt1 | contig 14292 bp, 15 predicted proteins | sample 1521501 | NCBI WGS metagenome assembly OFFW01 (sample SAMEA3504107, study PRJEB24116) | mouse gut metagenome | biome: mouse gut; feature: mouse-associated habitat; material: faeces | place: Denmark | collected 2011
CCCAGGTGCGGCTCTATGACAACCTCTTCGCCGACGAGAACCCGGACAGCGGCGAGAAGGACTTTCTGGAGTGCCTGAACCCCGGCTCCCTGGAGGTGCTGGAGGGCTGCAAGCTGGAGGCCTCCCTGTCCGCCGCCCAGCCGTCCGACCGGTTCCAGTTCCTGAGGCTGGGCTACTTCTGCGCCGACAGCAAGGACTCCAAGCCGGGTGCGCTGGTGTTCAACCGGTCGGTCAGCTTGAAGGACAGCTATAAAAAATAGATATTCCGCCCATGGGCGTACCGCGCCCTCCCCATGGATATCCGCGCTGAAAGGGCGGCAGGCTTTTGCCCGCCGCCCTTGCCGTGTGGACGCCGTAGATTATGTGGGTGAGCGCTATTTCAGAGGAATGATCTCCTCGTGAACGGCCAGGCAGCGTCCCGACACCGCCTGGTCCAGATGGTAGTGGCCGAAGAACCAGCGCTTGAACTGACAGCGCTGGGACAGCTCCTCCAGGAAATCGGTGAGGGGGTTGGCGGGATAGCGCCCCTGGCACAGCCCCGCCTGCACGGAGGTGGGGCAGCAGTGGGTGATGATATAGTCCACCTTCCAGCCGTGGAGGGCCAGGTTGTCCCGGGCGGTTTGGTACTCCTCCTCCCGGGGCAGCTCCTCCTTCCACCAGGTCACGTGGTTGATTCGGTGGGGCCGGCCTTGAAGGGTCAGCTGCCTGTGGGCCTCCCGAAAGAGGGGGTCGTCCGGGTCCAGGATGCCGCCGGAGATGTCATGGCTCCTGGCTCCGCCGAATGTAAAGATACGCCTGCCATCGATTTCAAACACCTGGCCGCGCATCATGTGAATGACAGAGGGCCTGATCTTATGAACCCTTCCGCCATGCCATTCCTCCACCGGATAACCATAGAGCCTGTCAAAATTCTCATGATTGCCGTCCACAAACAATGTGGTAAAGGACTTGCCCTCTAGCCAGTCCATCAGATGCTTCTCTTCCTTATTTTCCCCTCCCCGATTCCAGACCCCGCCGAAATCTCCGCAGACAATGACGTAATCATCCTTTGTCATCTCTTTCTGCTCCGGAAATATCCCGGTGTTGAATCTCCCGAAGTCCTGGTGGCAGTCGCCGGTAATGTAAATCATTTTCATCACTTCCTTTCGGATGTCCGTGTCTCCACAGTCTGTGAAGCGTGGACTGCTGTCCAGAAAATTGCCAGAAGAGAGAAGGCCCGGCTCACTGTCCAGGATTGCAGGCAATGTCCTTATTCTTTAGCCCCTTCCCGATAAACGGCACCTCGAAGAAGTCTTTTGGGTTCTCACGGATGATATAGTCCATATAGTTCCCTATCATCATGGCATAGACGTAGTACCCCATGGCATTGGGGTGGCCGCCCATGGCGAAGTTCTTCCGCATCTCCTCGTCATATGCCGGCCCGTCATGGGCCATGTCGATCAGGTAGGTATAGGAGAACAGCCCGCACATCTTTTTCATCTCGTCGGCGATGGCGCAGATAGTCGCATCCGCCTGCTCCTCCCCCCGCCTCTGCATGGAGACCAGGAAGATCCGGGCATCCTTTTCCATGGCTTTGAGCCTGGACACAATCCGCCCCATGTCGCCGAGGAAGGTATCCGGGTTGGCCGCCGGATCCTCCGGGTGGATGTCCGCCGCGCTGCCCGCGGGCTGGTTCGCGCCGAATATGTCGTTGTTCCCCAGGGCGATGATATAGGCCTGGTTCCACTGCCAGAAGCCGTTCTGGTCCGCCCAGCTCTCCAGGTACTCCTTAGCGGTCATGCCGCCCCTGGAGTAATTGCGGTACACCGTCCCCGTCAGCCGCTCCAGGACAGCCGGCCAGGAATACTCGTACATGTCGTGGTAGAGGGTATTGCCCTCCTCGTCCTGGGACTCGAACTCCCCGGAGGACAGGGAGTCCCCGATGATGCCGATTTCCTTGAAGATTCCGGCGAACCCGCAGGCCGCCTTCAGATTGTCCAGGGGCTTCTCCCCCGGTGCCACCGTGAATAAATCCAGATTCATGTCGCCCTCCTGTATCTTTGATGTATGCCGCACACCAGTTAAATTTACAGTATGCCCCGACTGCGGTATAAATCCTATTATATAGAACCCTTTGGCAAAATTCAACAGGAACCTGGCCCCAGTATCTCCACAGGGCCGGAGATCACTTCCCTGGCCACGTACAGCACGCTGTCCGCCCGGGCGTCCATGATCCATTTCACCAGGGTCATCTCCCCCCGCTGGATTTCGATACAGGTGATGCAGCGGGGATGGACGCAGCTTCCTGTATTGTAATAGAAGGACGGCTCTTGGGGCAGCACGGGGCGGTGGGTATGCCCTGTAACCAAAATGTGCCGACGGGTCTCAGCCCAGCTGCGCAGGCTCTCCTCGCACCTTTCCTTCACCTCGTAATTCTTGGCGGCGCTGGTGGGATCCAGGAACCCCAGGTTCTCCAGGGGGCTCCAGAAATACCGCACCAGGAACCGGGCCAGGGGCCAGAGGGTGGAGTTCAGGAAGCTGGCCTGGTGCCCGTGGGTCAGGTACAGGGACTTCTCCGGCGCGGACTCGGCGTAGAGGATGACGGCCTCCAGGAAGGCCGGATTCTTTCTGCGGACGATGTTGTGGTTGCCGTAGAGCAGGTGCAGCCGTCCTTTCTCCTCGAACCGGGCGAACATGCAGTAGACGTCCTCATGGATCTCCGTGATGTTGCGCAGCTTCCGGTTCTCCCACAGCTCCTCCCCGTCCCCCAGCTCGATATACGTAAAACCGTTTCTGTAATAATGTTCCATCGCCGCATAGTACAGATGCTGGTTCTTCAGAAAATTGTCCGAGGAGGTGCCCACGCCCCTGTGGCAGTCGCTGATGAGCACGTACCGGGAGCATCTATGGAAAGGCAGGACCAGCGCCTGGGAGAAGGCGCGGTCCAGACGCCCCTTGGCGCTCATGACCTTTTCCTGCGGCGGGGCCTGCACCTGCGGCAGCATTTGGGGCGGCGGCATCCGTGCTTCCTGTGGCATCGCCTGTGGAAACGGCGCAGCCGCATCAGCCTCCGGAAGCAGAACGGGATATAGTAGTACAGGAACAGGATGCGGTCTTCCGTGCAGGTAAAGGGCCTGGTGACCCAGAGGAAGAGACGGCAGTACATCCGGTTCAGGCACTGGGACAGCCTGCGGCACAGCCGGGTCAGGAAGCCGTAATGCTCCTGCACGGGCCGATGGAAGGTAAAGCACAGGCAGAGGTTCTGCACCGTGATACCCTCGGCGGCATATCCCGTCCGGCACAGGCCCCGGTAGAAGGCCTCCAGCATCTCCCTGTCGCCGAAGCAGACCGTCGCCTTCAGGCACAGGCTGGAGGGGCGGGCGAACACGCCCGGCAGGAAGGCCGTGAGCCACCAGTGCCTTTCGGAAATCTTCACGCAGGCGCCGTTCTCCAGGAACAGCTGCATGGTACAGTTCAGCAGCTCGGCCTCGCTGACCGCCTGGAAGTGCGCCGTCCGGTATTCCGTCTCGGAAAGTAGCCTGTCGGCATGGTAGATGCCGATCTCGGCGCCGGCGTTGATGCCGTACTGGCCCTTCCAGAATTCAATCAGCCATGTCCGGCCCCGGTAGTTGAAGTACACCGGAAGGGAGTCGAACACCATCTGGAAACGGGGGGCCATGTAGTCGTAGACCCAGGCATAACCGGCGCTCTTCTGCCAGGCGTCCAGGGTGGAGGAGAAGAATCCGCAGCAGCAGTGGTACGCATAGCCGAAGGGCTGCGCCAGCTCCTCCAGCAGGGAGCATTTCTCGCACTTCTCCATGTCCCGGATTCTGCAGATGATCTTCCTCCTGCGGAAGTGACAGAACAGCATGCTCAGGAGAGCAAGCAAAAGCAAGATGAACAGAGCAGCATACATAATGGTAACCTATAATCCTATGTGGTTTTGCTCTATTATATGCCCGGAGACGTAAAGATGTACCCCTTGATATTATTCTCTGTTGTGAATATAATAGATACAGTAAGGGAGGACAAAGCGTATATCAAAAAGTATGAGGAGCACAGCCATGCCTGAAAATCAGAACATAGACATGGAAATCAAAATGGAAGGATGACTATCTGGAATGGATTTGCGGTTTTGCCAATGCTCAGGGCGGAAGGATTTATATCGGCTGCGATGATGACGGGCACGTTACAGGACTTACCAATACCCGCAAGCTTTTAGAGGACATCCCAAATAAAATCCGCAACGCCATGAGCATTGTCGTCGATGTGAATCGGTTAGTATGCGGTGGAAAAGAATACATCGAAATCGTGGTTCCGCCCTATCCTGTCGCAATTTCCTGCAAGGGCGTTTATTATTACCGCAGCGGCAGTACCATGCAGACACTCTCCGGGCCCGAGCTGGAAAGCTTCATCCTCTGTAAACGTAGGGCATCCTGGAATAATATGCCACACACAAGTATGGTACCTGGCGCGGAGCAGCCTAGCCTTATTGCTGCAGCTTTATCGTATCCACAATGGACAGCCTCCTGATCTTCCTGATCGGCCGCCGGATGGCCAGCGCCGCGGAGCCGAAGCAGAGGATGACGATCAGCGCCAGCGACGGAGCCGGAAGCTGCCAGCCGATTCCCCATTTGTCGGCGATCAGGAACTGGAACATCATCTTGTTCAGGGGCAGTCCCAGGACGCACCCGGCTATGCACCCCAGTACCGCATAAGTAGCCGCTTCGGCGGCGATCATGCGATAGAGCTGCCCGGTGCCCATGCCGATGGAGCGCATCACGCCGTACTGCCTTGTCCTTGCGGCCACGCTGGCGTTCATGCTGTTGAAGATATTGAATACGGTTATCAGTGCGATGATAATCAGGAAACCATATATGAATACCGCGCCCGTATAGTAGGAGCTCTGGGACTCCTCGTTGGACAGCCTTTTGTCCGCCAAGGTGCAGTCCGCCGGAAGGAGGCTGCGTATGGCAGAAACCGTTTCGTCGCTGTCCGCGGCCTTCCCGTCTTCCAAAGGCCTCCCGCCGCCTCCAAGCTGTATGTCAATGGCGGCATAGCCCACGGCACCCACGCTTTCCGTGAACAGCTCCTCGGAGCATATGATATAGCCCAGGATTCCCGCCGGACATGACGCGTTGGTGGCAGAGAGGATCCCCGCGATTCTCACCTGCCTCTCCCCCAGAGGCGCATGGAGCGTCACCACATCCCCCACCTGCCAGAGCATCCCGTCCCGGTAGGATACCAGGATATCCGTGGTTCCCCCGCAGACCGCATCCATATCCCCCCGGTTCAGCTCCTCTCCGGCCCATCCGAACTGCTTCTCCTCATAGGAGACCAGCGCGGCCGTACCGCTCTCCGCCTCAGAGGAAACGGACAATCCGCCGTATTCCATCCTTCCGAAGGCCCTTTCCACGCCTCCGATGGCCTCTATCTCTTCGATGACGGAAGGATCCATCCCCCCGGCAGACGCGGCGGACAGGTCTCCCGCCCAGGGGGCCAGCGCCGGCATGCCCTGATCCAGGAACACCACCATCACCTGGAACGCCAGGAACAGCATGATGCTGATGGCAAAGGAGCAGGTCATCAGGAACAGATTCTTCTTCCCCGACAGGGCGTGGAACACGCCCATGCCTGTCTCCACCCGGAACAGCTTCGTATTGGCGGCATGCCTGTTCTGCGCAAGCTGGGAGCTGCCGTTTATGGCTGTGACAGGCGATACCTTTGCGGCCTTTTTCGCGGGAGAAAGGGAGGCCAGGAGGACAATCAGGAAGCCCACCAGGATTCCCGCCATTATGCCCACGATGCTGACTTCAAACAGCGGCACCTCCGAAAACCTGTCCCCGCTGACGGACTTCAGCAGCAGGCAGGCGGCCCATGTGGCAATCTGTCCCGCCAGCAGGCCCATGGGGACGCCCCTGGCGCTCTGCCTGAGCCCCTGGAGAATCACGAAATGCCTCACCTGCCCCCTGGAGGCCCCAAGGCAGCGCAGCAGCCCGTAAAACTGTATCCGCTCCAATACGTTGGTATGGAAGCTTGCGGAGATCATCACCGTCCCCGCAATCAGGACCAGGAGGACTAGGATGGCGGCGATCAGGTACAGGGCCTGCATGATATTGCTCTCGCTCTGTCCCATCAGGCCCAGCAGGGCGGTATTTTCGGAAATCTGGCTGTCCGAAAGGCCGTACTGCTCCTTTATCTCCTCTATGGCCCTCTGGATGCGCGCACCGTCCCTGAACCGGATGCGGTAGGTGGTGCCCTCCGCCGCGTCCTCGTCCCCGATGGCCAGGAATCCCTCCTCGCTCAGGGCCATCCCGCAGATATCCGCCTTCAGCATGGAGCCCATATCCCTCAGGACGCCGGTGATGCGGTACCGCTTCTGCCCGCCTCCCGGTACCGTCACGGTGACGTTGTCGCCGATGGTCAGGCCAAGCCGCTCCATGGCGCTCTCATTCAGCAGGGCCTCGTCCGGCAGCACCGGGTATGTGCCTTCCGTCATGTCCATCTCCGTCAATGCTTCCATAGTGCCCTCAGACGCTCCCGCAAAACTGACAGGCATGTCACTTAGAACCCCCGCGCTGCCCTGATAGACCCATCCCGACAGGGCCACGTCTATCCTGGCCGACACCGCTTCCGCCGTCTCCTGCCCCACGTCGCGGAGGGCGACGTGGTATTCGCCGTTGGTCTTGATGAAATAGTTCTTCTGGGAGCGCATGGCCATGTCCGCCATGCTGAAGATCGCCATGACCAGGCATACCGAAAGGGTGATGCACAGCACGGAGATCCGGTTGTTCCTGCGGTGGATTCTTTCATATTGGGGTATCAGGCCCAGATAGCTCTTCATCTCGCCGTCACCCCCAAATCCTTCAATCTGCCGTCGGTCATGCGCAGCACCCTGTCCGTGGCGTCCGCATGGCTTTCATTGTGGGTGATCATCAGGATGGTCTGGCTGTACTTGGCCGACATGGACTTCAAGAGGGCAATCACCTCCCGGCTGTTCCCGGAATCCAGGTTCCCGGTGGGCTCGTCCGCCATGATGATCGCGGGGCGGGCTGCCAGGGCCCTGCCAATCGCCACCCGCTGCTGCTGGCCGCCGGAGAGCTGCCCGGGCAGATGCTTCCTGCGCTCCTTCAGGCCCAGGATGCCCAGAAGCTCCTCCACATACCTTCTGTCCGGCTTCCGGTAATCCAGCAGCAGCGGGAAGGTGATGTTCTGCTCTACATTCAGCTCCGGAATCAGGTGGAAGGACTGAAAGATGAACCCGATGTTCCGGCGGCGGAATACCGTCAGCTCCTTTTCGGGCATGGAAAAGACCTCCTGCCCGTCAATCAGCACCTTCCCGGAGGTGGGGTTGTCCAGCGCGCCCACCACGTTCAGGAGGGTGCTCTTCCCGGAACCGGATTCTCCTACAATCGCGATGAATTCCCCCTTGCCCACGGAGAAGTTCACATGGTCCAGGGCCTGTACCCTGGCTTCCCCTTTCCCGTAGGTCTTGCATAGATCCTGTACTTCAAGAATGTTCATACCTGCTCCTATCCGCCCGCTTCGGCGGGCATTTATTCGTGTATGAAACCATCATAGCCCATGGGTCTTACTTTCACATGAATTCCGTCTTACTGTTTTGTAAGATTGACCCTTCTGAAAGATTGGCTGACTCGTCAGACTTGCCCTTCTGTAAGATTGGTTGATTTATCAGACTTACCTCTCCGTAAGATGAAAGAAGCTCAGTACGAATCTGCTGCCCTGCCCCACCCTGCTGGTGACGGATATCGTCCCCTGATGGGCCTCCACAATCGCCTTGGCCAGGGGCAGGCCCAGTCCGATGCCCTGGGTATCCTGGGAAAAGCGGCTGCGGTAGAAGCGTTTGAAGATATTGTGGATGTCCTCCGGGTGGATGCCTTTCCCATTGTCCTCCACCACGATGTTCGTCAGCAGGGCCGTCCTCTCCCAGCCGATTAGGATTCTTCCGCCCCTTCCGGTGTGCTCCAGGGCGTTCTTCACCAGATTCCCCAGAGCCTCCGACAGCCAGAGGGCATCGCAGCACAGAGTGACATCACTCCTCCCCCGCAGGACAATCTCCTTGGATTCCCGGGCGGCCAGGGTCTCGAAGCGCTCCGTCACGTCCCGGAGGAGCATTTCAAGGTTTTCCTCCGCCTTTTCCAGCCTGACGGAGCCTGCGTCCAGCCTGGCTATCTTCAGCAGCGTGTAGACCACGTCCTCCACCCGGCGTATCTCCCGCAGGGACTTGTGGCCAAATGCCCGGATCGTCTCCCTGTCCGCGCTGTCCTCCGCCATGATCTCATGGTACATCCGAAGGGCGGCCAGCGGCGTCTTCAGCTGATGGGACACATCCGAGATCATGTCCTGCAAAAACAGCCGCGTCTGTCTCTCATGCTCTGCCTGGGCGGAGAGAATCGTGGCCAGCTCATTGATCCTGTGGAACAGGCCGTACCAGGCTCCCGCCTCCTGGCTGTGGATTCGCCGGTCCGTGTCCCCTTCCAGGAAGCTGGCGATCACGGCGTCCGCCTTTGCAATCATGGCCCTCTGGCTTCTGATGTAAAACCCCACCGTCACAAAAACCGCGGAAAAAATGCCAAAAAGCATACCACCAAACAAGATGATGGTATGCCTCCTGTAAGCGGCCACAGCAGGAATCAGAACAGAATCCGTGTCTTCGCTGTAGCCTGCCGCATGCAGGACCCGCCTTCCTGCCTCCAGTTCAAAGACAGTTTTGTCTTTCGTAAAGGCGGCTGCCACAGCCTCCTCCGGATGACCCAGCAGATAGCCCGCCGCTCCGTAATCATGCTCCACCATCGTCTTCCGGAAGTCCCTTGTCATCCACAAAACAAGCATGACAGAAACCGCCAAAGCCAGAAAGAAAATAGCCCACAGCCGCCAAAGCAATGCCCGTGTCTCCTTTCCCATCCCCTGCATCCTCCCCTACTTTCACTCCCCCACAAAGTTATTTGCACGCTTCCAGTGATAGCCGACCCCAATCTCCGTCAGCAGCATCGTAGGGGAGCCGGGATTGTCTTCAATCTTCCTCCGCAGCCTGCGGATGTACACAGAAAGGGTATTGTCGTCCACATAGTTGCCGTTCCCGTCCCAGAGGCGGTCTAAGATCAGCTCCCTGGACAGGACGCGGTCCGGATTTTCCAGGAACAGGCATAGCAGCTTGTATTCCACCAAGGTCAGGGCCAGCTCCGTCTCCCCCTTCCAGGCCAGGCGCCGCAGCGGATCGATCCGGATTCCATTGGATTCCAGGATGGCGTCCCTCTTTTGGAACTGCCCGGAGCGGCGCAGCAGCGCGTTGATCCTCGAAAGGACTTCCCCCAGCCGGAAGGGCTTCGTGATGTAGTCATCCCCGCCCATGTCCAGCCCCTTCACGATGCTGACCTCCTCATCCGAAGCGGTGAGGAAGATGATCGGGACGGAGGAATCCTTCCGCGCTTCCCTGCAGATGTCGAAGCCGGTTCCGTCCGGCAGGGTGACGTCCAGCAGCAACAGCCCGTATCGGCCTGCGGGGAAATAGCGGTACGCCTCCTTCACGGTGCGGGCATTGTCCACGGTAAAGCCGTTCTTCTCCAAGGTGAACTTCAGCCCCTCGATCAGGCTCAGGTCATCTTCCACATACAGCATCTTTTTATCCGTCATATCGTTTTACCCCTCCGGATGCCTCAGGCATATCCAAATCAGGACCGCAGCCTCCCCGGCCAGCAGCCCCCACAGGACAGGCAGCAGCATGGGCCAGGCCCCAACGCCTCCCGCAAGGAGCAGCATCCCTGCCGGAACCACATATTTCCGGGGATGGTGCCACAGGTCGCTTTCAATCTTCCAGTCCCGGATGGGGCAGAGCCATTCCAGCAGCACGGACAGGACCGCGCTCTGCAAGGCAAAGAAAAGGGCCCCGGCCACCATGGGGGCGGCGACGCTCCCCTTCTGTATCTGCCAGCTGCACAGGTATATGCCGTTAGCAGCCATGTTGCACCCGAAGAGGAACAGGCAGTACGGGATGCAGAACGCCCTTCTCTGTCCCGGCAGGAACCGGACCGCCTGCTCCAGGTCGCGGTCACAGGACAGCAAGATGCAGACCGGCGTATTCAGGCACAGAATCGCAAAGCCGACGGGCATGGCGTCCAGCCCGGCCATCTCCCCCAGGAAGTATGGCAGCACCACGGCCACGCCCCACATCACGGCGGTATTGGCCAGATAGTTTCTGCGGCACCCCATGTAGCGGAAAAAGTACCGCCACAGGGACGCGTTTCTGTGCCGCCTGACCGCATGGCCTTTCCCGCCCTCCCACTGGCAGAAGTCGTATCCCTCCGCCCTCCCCAGCAGCAGGACGGCAAGCAGGCCATCCGCAGCCAGCAAAGGAACCATCCAGGGCCTGCTTCCAAATAGCAGAATGGCCGCGGCCACGGCACTGGCCCAAAGGACGCCGGCATACCAGTGTCTTCTCAGGGAATAGGCCGCGGCCGCCAGCAGGACGGCGTGAATCATGCAGACCGCAATCCCCAGCAGCTCCATGGGACGCCAGGGGGAAACGGCCAGCAGAACCGCCAGCAGCAGCCCCGTCTTCGTCACCGCCGCATAGGCCCCCAGCGCGGTGATATAGGAAAAGACGAATTCCCCGCGCCCCAGGGGAAGCATCAGCATATGCTCTATCTCCACGGCATTGTCCCTGGCGGAAAGGGCCTGCCACATCACGCCCGCGGTAAAGGCGCTTACCAGGAATATCCGGACAGAGGGCGCGATCCGCACCTGAAACCCGGCAATGTACAGTCCCCAGAACACGATCAGATCCACAAAGAGCGTCCGGGGCAGCCGCTCATATTTTGCCCCAAACAGCTTTTTGGCAAAGGCCTTACCTGTCATCTTCATCGTGCAGCGCCTCCCGGATGTCCGCGGCGTTTATCTGCCCGCGCTCGAATGTCTGCCGAATCCGCCCCTCCTCCAGGACGAATACCCGGTCAGAGGTCAGCGTGATGCTCTCCAGGATGTGGGAGGAGAACAGGAGTGTCCCGTGTTCCTTATACCCGGAAATCTGCCGGTACAGGTATTCCGTGCTCTGGAAGTCCAGGCCGTTGACCGGCTCGTCCAGCAGGAGCAGCCGGGGCTTCAGGGCGAAAGCCGCGATCAGATAGGCCTTCTTCCGGTTGCCGGTGGACAGCTCCTTCAGCAGGACATCCTCATATTCTTCGAAGCGAAAGCCTCGCACCAGCTCCGCCACATCCGGCACCTCCCGTCCATAGGCCCCGCATACATAGCTCAGGTATTCCCGGAAGGTAAAATAGGAGAAGGAGCTGTCCTCGGCAAATACGGTATAGCGGCAGCGCTTAAAATCCTGTTTCCGGAAATCCACGGGGGCGCCACAAAAGCGGAGGCCGTCCGCGCGGAAGGTGGGGAGCAGGCCGGAGAGCACCTTCAGGAACGTGGTCTTTCCGGCTCCGTTCAGCCCTATCAGCCCTGCCACCTCCTGTTCCGCCAGGGCAAGGCTAAAGTCCGAAAGCACCTTTTTCCGGTCGCTGTACCATGCGCTCAGATTCTTGATATCCAGAAGCGCCGTGTCCATGTCATCTGCCCCCTTTGCCGTCTTTTTCTCTTTTCCATATGGTGTATGCGGAATACAGGAAGGCGATGGCCAAGATGACGTACAGCCCCATCATGGGGAAGATTCCTGATATGCCGCAGGCGATAGCTGCTGCCAGCCAGATCAGGCCTATGATTCCGCGAATGTATGCATGGCGCATTATTTTTTCCTCCTTAAGATTATTTCAATCCAAAGTGTAACACAACCAATTTGACCATTTTCTCCAGTTCCATCGTTCCATCATTTATGACAGAATAGTAATCCTTATCCCGGCACTGCCTCTGCACTTCCCTGGCAAACAGGGCATCTCTGTCCATCCAGTTGCGAAAAGCCGCTTCCCTATCACTGCATCCCTCCAATACCAGAGGAACAAAATCTCTTTTTCTATAATGAGCGACCTGAAATTCTATCGTAGGCGTAATGGAGAGATAACGGTTGCCCGGAACGCCAGACCTTTTCATCAGTTCCGGGAGATACGCTGTCCCTTCTGTGATAATGCCGCCTTTCCAAGCAATCCGCTTCAAATCCGCTGTCACAAATTCAAATATTTCCCTATAGATGGCAAGCTCCTCCCTACACTGGAGCAATGGTTCCCTCATCCATGTCTGCTCAGCGTTCATCCGAACTGCTTTCCCGCAAATAGGATGCCCTTTTCGTGCGCCTGCCCGCATATATCCATCCAGGAAATCATCTACTTTAAAGTAATATACTCAAACTTCCCACATCTAAAGTGGGATTCGTACATTGAAAAATCAATACTTTAGCCTATAAAATATTTTCATGCTGCTATCTCTTTCCGTTCCAGAGCCTCCTGCATATATTTGGGAAGGCGCTGGATAAAACTGGCGGTGAATTCTTCCAGCTGGGCTTCAGTGATGTGGAAATATTCCATGACGGTGTCCATCAGTGCATCTATGATGATGCACATGGAGCGGCTGAATGTGATGTCCTCCATCTCATCCAGCAGGCAGAAGCACAGTTCACATATCGTCTTATCGTCCTCGTTCTCACGCTGGGCTACTGACAGCATCATGTAACGGGAAAAGACGATGGCAACATGGGCATTCATGGCATCATAGGAGATGCCCCGATACTCTTTTGCAAGGTTCAGGTAGGATTTGCATGCCTTGAAGAAGACCTCTATGTCCCAGCGTTTCCCATAAACGCGGATGACCTCTTCTTCGGAAAGCTCCGTATCCGTGCTTACGATTACCAGCCAGTCCTTCCGTCTGCTTTTATTGCGGACGTACACGAATCTTGCCGGGATGCTCTCGTCGTCTTTTTCAACCGTCACGGGTACGGAAAGGAGATAGCGGGAGCGCCCCCTGCGTTTTTTGTTCCGGCTGTAGATCTCCTTCACATTGAGCTTTTCGCCGTTGTATAGGTATTTCGTCTTGCTTTTCTTGACCATGGCAATCGTGTCAAGGTGCTCCTGGTTCTTCAGCGCGACCATGGTCTTCGGCGCGGAGAACCAGCTGTCGAACAGGACGTATCTGGCAGTGATGCCTGCACACCGGGCGGAATGGACCAGCTCCACCATGACATCTGTAGCCTTGCGGCGTGCCTGCAGGCGTCTCCTTCCGGCAAGGGAGCGTCCGTCACAGGCCTTCCCTCCACAAAGGAGGTTCTTGTCCTCCGCGGCAGAAAGGAGGCAGTGGCTGACCGGCACAAAGGAGTTCCCGTCAGACCAGCCAAGGGTGAGCATCCGGAACCCGGAACGGTATTTCATGGAGCAGTGGTCGAAGACCCTTGCGAGCAGCTCCACCTTTTTCGAGCGGGAACGGTCGAACAGGCTGTCGTCAATAATGAAGACATCCTTGCGCTCCTCGTCCGTCAGAGGCTTCATGAAGCCGTTGATGATCCCGGCAGAAAGCAGTGTCGTGAAACGCTGCCAGTTTGTCCGGGCGTTGTCAAGGAAACGGTAGATGGTGTTCTTGGAGAATCTTTCTCCAAATGTGCCTGTCTTCATCTGCATATAGAAGCTCCTGTCGGAGAACATCATACAGAACAGGAAACGGAAGACATCCATTACAGGAATCCCCTTTTCCTTTCCGGCATTACATTGAAAGAGCAGCTTCCCAAGGTGGAACCTCTTCATAAATTTTGTGGCAAAATCAGAAACACTGTTTCCATCAGCGGTTGTCTGTGGTATACTTGACATGGCATAAATCTCCTTGCTGTGTAATTGTTTTTGGATAACTCAATTATACCACATGCAGGAGGTTTGTGCCTTTTTTATGGGTTAAAGTATTGATTTTTCAAGGTTCAACACACCATACGGTGTGGGAAGTTTGAGTTTTCTAATCTGTTTCTTATAGCATATCCCGGCATAACCCATTATTACGAAAGCTGAAACGCCATACCTTATCCTTGCGGCGCACGACAAAAATCCTATCCCTATATTGGCAAGGATAAACAGCACTGCCGCAATGCCATCCCTTTTTCCTTTTTTCTCCCTGAAAGCCGCCGTCCACAAAACAAGGAACATGATGGCTTGTACGGCAATCTTCCATATATCCAAGATGCTATTCACTATTTCAAACGCTGGCTGGCTCATAGGCTTTCCTCCGAAATGTAATCCATGTACGCCTGCACAAAGCCGTCATATTTATACCTTGAAAGCAGCAGCTTATCCCCGTTCGCCATCCTTACCTCCGTCTTATCGTAACCCTCCACATGGAAAAGGTTGATAAGGTATCCCCGGTGGATGCGGTAGAACTGCC
>OFFW01001449.1_pt1 | contig 14275 bp, 13 predicted proteins | sample 1521501 | NCBI WGS metagenome assembly OFFW01 (sample SAMEA3504107, study PRJEB24116) | mouse gut metagenome | biome: mouse gut; feature: mouse-associated habitat; material: faeces | place: Denmark | collected 2011
TGCCGGGCACTGCTGTACACTCAGCAGGCCCGGCAGGCTCCGGTACGTCAACAGTCTGTCACAATCCGTCCTGCTGTCTGTTTGCTGTTCTTATATCTCATCCTGGTACATTTCCATCAGGCTCTCAAACCTGGGCTTCACTTCCGTAAATGCCTTCAACAGCTTGGGCGAGAACACGCCGCTGTGCCCGTTCAGGATCATCTGGAATGCCTTATCCGGCTCATAGGCCCTCTTATAAACACGCTTTGACGTAAGGGCATCATACACATCCACAAGAGACACGATCTGTGCCGCTATGCTGATCTCGTCCCCTTTAAGCCCATCGGGATAACCATTGCCGTCATATTTCTCATGATGGTGTCTGGCAATGTCATAAGCATACTCGAAGATCGCCCTGTCGTTTAACCGTACCCTCTGCTGGATGATCTCCGCTCCCTTGGTGGTATGGGATTTGATCAGTTCAAACTCATCCTGCGTCAGCTTGGCCGGCTTTAAAATGATACTGTCCGGAATCGCGATCTTCCCGATATCATGCATGGAAGAAGCCCATCCGATCTGCACCAGTTTCTCCGGCGTCAGCTCATATTCCGGATACAGTTTCATGATGCTCTTTCCAAGGCACAGGGCATACTCCCTGATCCTCTTGATATGCTGCCTGGACTCCATATTCCTGAATTCCACAATGTTGCTCAGGGAATCGATCAGGATCTCATTCACGTGGTTCAGCTTCTTGGTCTGCTGCCGCAGAACACTGTTCTGCTTCTGGATATTGATATTCTGCTTCTTGACCATCAGCTCCAGCTGCATTTTATATTGGAACCAGCCGATTGCATTCTGTACTACCTGCCTTACGACCTCCGGCTGATACGGCTTCTTCACATAACTCACGATCCCGTACTCGTAACCCCTTTTCTCCAGTTGCGGCGAGCTGTCCCCGGTGATCATGATAAAAGGTATCTTATTTACGATATTCCTTTCTTTTAAGTATTCCAACACTGCAAAGCCGTCCATCACAGGCATGACATTGTCAAGCAGGACGATCGCCACAGAAGCCAGATTGTTTTTCAGAAGTTCTATGCCTACTTTGCCGTTCTCTGCCTCCAGAATCTTATACTCAGACCGGAATAACTCGACCAGGATAGAACGATCGATGGCATTGTCTTCAAAAATTATTATTGTATCCCGTTTCATGTTTTTACCATACTTTCTACATTTTGTTAAACAAATTGTTTACACAGCAACATTATAAGGCTACCATTACTACCTGCTTGTTCCGAAGTTTGAAAACGACTCTGCGCACTTCTCCCTTCAATGTATACTTAATACCGTTAATAGTGATCAGACTGCCTTCATGGGCTCTTCCCCTGACACAGACAGGCTCTTTCGTGGTCTGTTCCGTCTGGTTGACCAACTTGGAAGCCTCGCCGTCCATCTCCGCCAGTTCCTGCATCTTAACGTCGATCGCTCCATAGATCCTGCGCCGCATTTCTTCCGACACATCTACGCCCGCAGCGGACATCACGACCATCTTGCTGCGTTCCTGTTCCAGAGACTGCAGATCGTTCAGAAGCTGTTCCCGCTTCTCCTCATATTCTTCCTGCTCCTTCGCATAAACGCCGTTCCGTCCGATATCCAGAACCGTCTTGATATGCAGCCTGTTTCCGAGATTGAAAGTATCCACACCTTTTACCGCGCTGATGGTGCCTCCCAGCAAAACTCCCTTGCTGCCCGAAACGATCACTCTGCCCATCGTGTTGATCGTGCTGTTCATGATATAGTTGGCTTTCACATTGCCCCCGGCATTGATGTTGGCAGCCTCGAAGAAACTTCCTGACACTTCACCGCCTGCATCTATAAAGCAGTCGTTCTTGGAGCAGCTGCCCTTCTTGATCATCACATTGCCTCCGGCGATCAACCGTCCCGTCTCCACGTTGTGCTCGATGATGATATCTCCTGTGGCCTTGATATAGCCGCCTGAATAGATGCTTCCGATCACATATACGGAACCGTCCACCTCCAGCTTACCGGTGACCGCAGTCACATCTTCCCGCACAATAAGCATGTTGGAGATGTTGATGCGTCCGCCCACGAATTCAAACTTGCCGTTCATCTTCGACCTGTAGGTGACACCGTCCGGCTCAAGCGTAAATCCTACACCCCGCAGCGGCTTCAACTCAACACCGCCTTCAGCATGAATCGATTCGCCGTAGACATTCGTTCCGGTAGTACCTTCCTCGGCCTGATGATAGAGCGCAATCCGCTCTCCTTCATCCACCATCTCAAAAGCCTCTATATTGACATAGTCAACGCCGCCGTCCGGAAGCGGTGCCGGAATACGCGGAAGATCCAGGCGCACGAACCATTCAAACCAGCCGTCTTTTCCCTTATGTGCCGGAATGCCTTCCGCGATCAGCACTTTCTCGTTCATCCGCCTGCGATCGATCAGATCGTCAATGGCCTCCTTCTTGATTCCAAACACGATTCCGCGCTTTTCAAGATCATAATAAATATCATCCTTGGTGACCACATTTCCCGGCACCCACGGAATATGTGCATACGCTTTATTACCGTTCTCCTCAACGAAAACGGAAAATTCTTTCTTCTCATAAGGATTCTGAGGAGATGGCCTGCGCCGTCCGCCGGACTTGTCCGCATTATTTTCCGGTTCTGCAACGCCCGCTCTCTTCCGGCTGATGACAGCTTTACGCTTCTCTTTCATATCTGTAGCGGAGTAGACCAGACTGCAATAACCGGACACGTCTAAGCCAGATTCAAGCCCCAGACGGATCTCTCTCATCTGTGCATGGTTGAACAGATGCTTGGCGTAGATGGCGACATCCAGTTTTTTCTCCAGACCAAGGCGAATCTCCTGCATCTGCATCCAGTTATACCGGATGTCGGCATAAATCGACACGTCAATATCTTCACAGAGCCCGACCCTGATCTCATGAATCTGCGGCGCACACATATTATCCTGCAGCCATGTGTCAATAGGCAGACGATTCATGATTGCCAGACGGATCTCCTCCAGATCATCATCCGCAAATCCTCTCCTGAGGTAAGGAACAAGATCAATACCCGCATAAAGTGAAATCCTCATCTGCCGCATCGTCTCGTAATTGTTGGACGGATCCGCATAGATGGAAGCATCCACTTTATCCTTAAGTCCCATACGGATCTGTTCCATCTGCAGCCAGTTGAACTGCGGATTGGCATACAGGGAGACATCCAGCCCTTCTTCTTTTCCGAGCTTGATCTCCTGATTCTGAGCTTTCTGATATTCGTCATTTTCCATCATGGGAAAACGTAGTTCGTGCTGATTCGTATTGGAATCCAAATTATTCATATTCACACTCCCGCATATCACAGTCTCGACTGTAATGCACACTCAAATAAATTCGGAAATCATATAGTAAACGACAGTAGAAATTTCGTTTACTATACCTTTAGACTTACGTAAAAATGAATCAATAGAAATACATGTGATTCTCTTACACAAAGAATTTAGATATACTGTATCAGTATACCAGATTCGATTCAAAAAAGCTACTATATTTAAATTGAATAAAACTTACCTCCTGCCTGTCATAGCACAGAAGTATCCCGAAGGTTCCGTTGATCGAAGCCTCCGGGATACATGATATGGCTTTTGTGAATTTATATCTTGAAATATCAGGTGTAGACCAGGCTGGCACTTACATATCCCCAGATTGTGTGAATCTGCTCTGGCTGGTCTGCCGTTGAGGAAAATACCAGCATCAGCCTTGTATTCTTCTCTACCGTTCTGTTCGCCCTGACCTCGCCTCTCAGCATAGTCCCGGTGGGCGTTTCAACAGTAATGGATGGCGTCAGGGTAATCAGCGTTTCTTCAATAGGTGAAAATATTTTGCTCGTCTCCCCGGCTTCGTAAAGCTGTGCTTTTATCGTGACAGTAGAGACAGTCCCAGCGGGCAGTCCAACGGCTGGTCTTGATTCAGACAGCAATCACATGAATCATTTTGATCCATATAAACACTTCCTTTTTGAAAAATACACTGAAAAATTCCTTTTTCAATAATATAGTATGTATTGCCCGGAAATTTGCCACATTTTGTCAAATGGTAGAAAACTATAGCATATTGAATACCAAAAGATAAAGCAGCCTCCTTACAGTAAAATTTAAAAATGTCTTTGACTTTACCCTTACGGTAACGTGTATACTCTAAGAAAAAACAGGGAGGTGATAATCCGTGCTGTCTATTGGTGCATTTTCAAAAATATGCAAAGTATCTACCAAAACGCTCAGATACTATGCTGAAATAGGGCTTATTCTGCCAGGCGAAATCAACCCGGAAAATGGATATCGGTATTATGCCATTGAACAGCTGGAAACTATGCTGCTTATTATCCGTTTGAAATCATACAATTTCTCATTGGAGGAAATAAAGCAGATTATAGAATCGGGAGAATTGTACGAGGAAAAATTGTATGTCGCCCTGGCCAACAAACGGGAAGAAATAAAGAGGCTGTTACATGAACAGGAAAAGAGATTGCATCAACTGGAATGCGATCTGTCAAACCTGAAAAATGGGAAGTCCATCATGTCATATTTAGACGATATTGATGTGGAATTCGTGGAGGTTCCGATGATGTGTCTGCTTTCTGTGGTGGATTATAGATGAGGCAGAACATTCGTATGCAGCTCTGGGGGACGGTGGAAATGCGATATATGTTAATCCTGAAGACAGAATTGTGGTCGCTGTTTCCTCTTTATTTGTTCCAAGAGTCAAAGACAGGATAGATTTCATAAAGGGAGAGATTGAACCCCTGTTTAAGTAAAATTAAGTATATAACAGCCAGACAGCCGCAGGCGGGAAATAAAAAAGCATTGTTGACGACAGGAATACCTGCAATGCTTTTTCCCGGTTCCCGCCTGCGTAAAGCTAATGATGCCATCGCACCCTGATAACAGCGAAGCCTTTCATGACAACACCTTCGTATAATACACAAACTCATCATTTCTTTTATACTCGGTATAACCCAGCTTTTGATAAAAAGTATTTGTGCGAATGTTCCAAACAGGAGTGTCAAGATAAAATTCTTTTACAGCAGGAAACATTCTTTCGATTTCCTGCATCATATAAATGCCATACCCTTTTCTGTGGTGTTCTGGACTGATAAAAATTCTCCCTATGTTCAGCTTTTCTCCATCTATAAAAAGAATAGCGCCTCCTATAATAAGCCCATCAACCATCAATTTGTATAAATGATTTGATCTCGCCATCTTCGTGTGAAACTGTATAGACATATACCCGGGAGGACCTCCTTTAGAAGGTGCGCCTACCTCTACATCGCTGTCGAATGAACGTTTGGAGATACCATTTATCACCAAAGCATCCGACGTGCCAGCCTTTACCAATTCAATCATTATGTCAGTCTCCTTTCGCGAAAACAGAATACAATCATACTATTATGCCTCTTTCAAGGCTTGACATTGCACAGAAACATACAGGAAACATATCATGTATGCGTTCAACGGCTTTTCACAATTTTTTTGAGTCCCACATCCCCACGCCTCAATATATCCGGCACGATAAAATGTACCGGCCAAATCAGGATTATAAGGCCTGGAATTATGAGCTTTCATCAAATTTTCAGTTGTCCAATCACTTGGAAATACACATGCATGAATCTTTGCCGTATATTTCGTGCCGGGTTTTTCAGAAGAGAAGTGAAATACGCAAAGACCTGTAAACATCATGTCTACAGGCCTTGTACCAAGGTATCAACTTTAACGCCCCGAGTAGGGCTCGAACCTACAACCCCGTAGTTAACAGCCGCGTGCTCTACTATTGATACGGTTACATACCGTAAAATCTCTTTGGCAACTAACTATAAACAAAATCGGATTTCTCATTCCATATTTGCTTCCCACCATATTTTGTTTTTTAGATAACGTTCTATGATATCAAACCGCCTAAATGCTGCCGCCATCGTTCGTCCATCTATCTCCGACAGACTTTCATTGTTAAAGAAGTCTTTTAGGATATCCACCATTGCCTGCTCTGCCCTACTGTACATCAATTCCTTGTTTTGATCAAAATAATTCTTTATTTCATAAAAATTAATATGGGTGATTTCTTGTAATGTAATACCCGCCCCTTTTAAAATTTGCTTACCTATCATATATGCCATAAAATATTGACTATACAATCGATGCTCCTTAATTCCGTCCAGTTTACTCTCTTTCTTTCTATTATTATCACAATAACGAAATATAAGTACCGCAATCACCATCTGAGCAGCATTCAAGTTATCAAAAATCAATGAGTAGTATTTATCAAAAAATTCATTACGTCTATATTTTGCCAAATGCGGGCATTCCCGCCATACTGCGAAAACAGCCTCGGCTGCGACTGTCGATGGTATAACATTTATATTTAAGGCATTATCCCTCTTTCGTTTATAGACATATCCCAAATCATGTGCGCCGATTTCCAAAATCCGTTGACATTCATCATTTGATTTTAAATCCCTAAAGTCCACCGGATTCTGGCTATTTGTCGCATAAATAATATCCTGAATGATACCCGGATTTTCAGTGTCTTCAACTTCATAAAGACGTACTAACAAATATGTCTGTGAAAAATCCAGATTGGAATTTTCTTTTACAGTCTGATGTATCGTTTTACATGTTTGACCACCGTTTATGATTTGTAAATCATCCGTTTTAACAATCCAATTCTGTTCCTGCAACGCATTAAAACTAAATTTTTTACAAATCATTGTTGCCCCGTTATTGAAAAAGAAAAAATTCTGACGTTTATCTGTATCCAATAGAGTTTCTGTGATTCCATCATTAACTACATTTTTTCCTAAATAGCGACGGATATTTTTTTCCAACAGACTATCCCCAAATTCTTCCATCAGTTTGTATACTTCCATTACGGAAACACGTCCAAGGAGTACTCTTTTATAATTAAAATTTTCCTGAATAGCCTTTCCACTCAAAGAAATTTGTGTATTAATTACTTGTTCCCTATTAATATACCGCATAATATCACTATGGGAAAAATGTTCAAAACGAACTTGGCTCTGACCTGCAAAAGCATTATTAATATGATTCTGACCTTCTTGATTCCAGGCCAGACCATTATTAAGCATCACAAATGTCACATATGGAATTGCACCATCTAATATAAAAGATCGAATCTCTTCTACTTTTTTTCTACTCTGTACATTTAATTCAATATGCGTAGAAGGATCAAACACACATTTTATAGTATTCACAGCTTTTTCAACTGCATTAGCCGGAAAATTACTGTCTTTATCCAGTTTTCTTGAATACTTTGATTGGAACAATACTACATTTAATTGTGAATCCTGTGCCTCCACAATATATGCTGCGTCAAATCCCCCATCGCTTCCGCCATCAGTCAAATACTGTACTGCCTCCGTCAAATCAATGTCTAAATATGCAGCAACCCCTAATACCAAAAATGCTTTGGAACGATTTCTCTCATTATCGTTAGCAGTAAAAATTTCCTGATTATCCTCTAATATCTTATTTATTCTTTGATCAATGATTTGTTTTGCTATATCCATAATACACACCTACCTTTAAGATTCATTACATGATCAAACATTTAATTATATAATACACCTTGCTGATATATTTTTAGGCAAAATAATAACTTTCATTTATTAAAGTATAACATATAACCCAAAATCCGTAAATAAATTTCCCCCAGGCGTTCAAATTGACTTACAATTCCCGTTACAATTCACGGCCTAACCGATAAAGCAAAACCCCGCAGATACTGACTGCGGGGTTTTGCATTCCATGTGAGGCCTTTCTCGTTTTCCATGCTGTTTATGATATATCTTTTTATGTGTGCCATACATTCCTGATTTTGGGCTCCATGTTTTATCAATGCCGCTTCATGGTCGCTGATCAGGATCCCATCATAGAATTCCAAAGGTGAACCTGCCACACCTTCATCCCCTTTTTTAGGGCGGCCCTGATACAATACCGTATCGCCTGCGGCACAGATCATGACAGAAGTCTGACGTCCATTCATCCTGCCAAATGTAAAATCCGCATGCATGACAGGAGCGGAAAAGAGCTTCAGAAAAATCTCATCCCGTTCTTCTTTTGTCTGTTCTGAAAACTGTTTCGAGAGGCTGCAGATAAGGCCGGTGGACAGGGCAAGCTTTCCGCCGGTGACTTCCTTTATGAAATTCTGTGTCTTCCCAATGCTGACGTAACATTCATTGTTCAGCAGGTATGCGAATGCTTTTACAGTTCCGTCATAAGTTACTTCATCTTTTAAGCCTTCCGGAAAAGCGGCGTGCACTCTCTGGCCTGTTGTCTGGTTCCTGAATTCCGGTGTATGGTACTCCACCACTTCAACACCCACATGCAGCTTTACCAGCTGCTTGCGAATCGTATTGCCGGTTTCTTTGAAGTTCGGGTCGTCTCTATATATAGAAGGTGCAGGGATGGCTATCACCTCTGTTGGTTCCATGTGCTTACGTCCATGATGGATGTGCCCTTTTTGGCCGCCTGGCTTTCTGCCGCTTTTTTCCCTTCCGTTTGGAATGGTCTTGTGGTCAGGGCTCTGTGAAGATGATTTTGAGGAATTCGTATAGTCTTTATTGATGCGCGCCGTTAACCCGGCTATTTTCTGTTCCGCTTCATAGAGGGCCGATTTTACTTCGTATAATTCATGGTTTTTATCCCTCAGCCTGTCCAGTGCGTCGTCCCTCTGGCGTTCCACTTCCAGGACGCGCTGCTCAAGGCGTGCGATCTCTTTGCGCAAGACAAATTTCCCTGCATCTGCTTCCTTGAAATTCTAGAAATCCTAATCGGCTAGGCCGTGAATTGTAACCCAGTTTTTTTCCAGCTTTGTTGTGCTGATATGATTTCAGGGGGTCTTGATTGCCTTCTTCTTTTTCCGGTTCCAGATATAGGCCTGATAGGCCAATAGGATCACCATCCCCATCTCTCCAAGACAATGCACTGTCCTTGAGACAAATCCCAAATCCGTCATTCTCAGAAAGACATGCCTGGTGACGAGAGCGATGTAGCCGGTTGAAATGACACATATCAGCAAAATCGCGCCATATGGAATCCTCTGATCCTCCAGGACAAAAAACAGCAGCACGCATGCGGCAAACAGGAACGGCACCAGGATATTGGTGATCAAGTAATCCCATCCCACATGTCCGTTTTTCTTTATCTGCATATCCACATAGGTAGCCAGAAATGATAATCCCGCGTTTCCATAGGGCAGACACATGATATACCCCGTGGCCTTTGCCGTGAGCCGGTTTTTTATGGACAGTCTCAGGCCTGTCAATACTGCCAGCAAATTGAAGACATATCCGCAGACGGTAACTATCCCCTGTAAATTGATTTTACCCACAGTCGTCTTCCCCAACAGCTCCCCGGGGATATAGGAATAGATGCCAAAGACGCTTATCAGCAGAAATGCCACTGCCGCAATCGTGTAGAGAACGGTCTGAAGGATATTTTCCGCCGGCTTTGCAAGCATCGGTTCCTTTTCCACATTCTGCCTGATTTCCTCCCCGGACAGCATCTCGTCCACGGATACCTCCAAAATCTCGGCAATTTTCTTGGCCGTGAGCAAATCCGGATACCGGGCGCCGCACTCCCACCGCGAGACCGCCTGTCGTGTGACATACAGTTTGTCTGCTATTTTCTGTTGTGTCATTCCTTTTTCTTCCCGAAGCTGCTTCAGTTTTTCTCCAAACTCCATTGTAACCATGCCTCCTATTCCAGTTCCGCGTCTGCTCCACCCAGCACCGGGCATGGGCAGAGAATTTCCATACGATTCCATTGTAAGGCAATACAATGATTTTTGAAAGAAACATCTTGAAATCGGCATGTAAACAGATTGGTGACAGTCCTTGCCGGTGCCATAATAGCTTTCAAGCTTTCACAAAAGCTACTCCTCATCCTGACCCATCCGGACTAATTGTATTTTGACATTCTGCATAATCTCTGTCCACCGCCGATATACTTCCAATGAAGAAAGCGCATATTCATAATTCACTCCGTCTTCCTCCATCATGCGCATATCTTCCATCAATTTTTCCGCTTCTTCTTTTAAAAGCTGTAAAATGGCAATCTCTTTTGTTGATATTACACCATCTGCCCGAAAAGATTCTATTGAATCAGAATTTATCGCCCCACCATTGTTTATGAGTCCGATGACCGTTTCTGTTTCATGCCATCCCAAGGAATCCGCTGTAGAAGCCATTATTTTCGGCTTAGATACACTGAGCAGCTCAATATGCATTTCCATATAAGCCTTTAATTGCATCAAATCATTTGTAATCACTTCCAGGCAGTCCAGTTGATCCTCGAACGATTTCATTTCTTCAAATTGTCCCAAATGCCATGTCACATCACTTAAAGCCACACTATACTGCGCAAGGAACTGATTTTCCCAGCCTTTCTCCTGTCGATGTCTCTCTACATACAACACCGCTATCCAGCCCACCAGACATACCATGACGGCGGCCACAATATATTTCTGTATTTTCTGTCTCCTTGCCATATGGCTCCCTTCCTGTTCCCCAAAAACGATTGCGTTTTTCTGTTCTTTGCCAGAAAATGCATTTTTCCGCTCCAAGAATATAAGCTGCTTAACGATTTCACTTGCCGTGAAACCAGAATGCATAACGTTGACTGCTGTTGCCCCTTTTCACCCCTGCATCTGCAGCTGGGCCTGTACCAGCCCATAGTAAATTCCCTTCTGCGCCATCAGCTCATCATGACTCCCCACCTCCGCGATATGGTGGTCATTAATCACTACGAGTCTGTCGGCATCTTTCAATGTAGACAGCCTATGGGCTATGGCAAAGGTCGTCCGGCCTTCTGTCAGCCTCCCCAGGGCTTTCTGGATCAGGTACTCGCTTTCCGTGTCCAGGCTGGCCGTGGCCTCGTCCAGAATCAGCAGCCTGGGATTGCTCAGGATTGCCCGGGCAATGGCAATTCTCTGCCGTTCGCCGCCCGACAGATTGTAGCCGTCCGGTGTCTGGCAGATAAAGTCGTGGGCATTTGCCACCTTCGCCGCCTGGACTACCTCCTCATAGGTGGCATCCTGTTTCGCAAAACGGATATTGTTGAAGATTGTCCCGGCAAACAGGAAATTCTCCTGTAATACCACACCGATCTGGCCATGGAATTTTTCCAGGCCGATGTCCCTGATATCCACCCCGTCCACCAGAATCGCGCCATCGTCCACCTCGTACAGATGCATGACCAGATTGATCAGGGTGGACTTTCCTGTGCCGGAAGCGCCCACGAGACCAATTATCTCTCCCTTTGCCACCTTCAGGCTGACATCCTCCAGAACCGGCAGATAGGACTTGTACCCAAAGGAAGCATGCTGAAATTCTATCTCCCCCTGAATCTCCAGTTCCACCGGCTTTTCACCGTCCTGGATGTCAGGCTCCTGATTCATGATATCGGAAATACGCTCCATGCTGGTGACCAGATCCATCAGACGTCTGGGCAGATTGCTCAGCTGATCCACATATCCGTAAAGCATCCCTGAATAAGTGATGAACTGCATCAATTCTCCCGGTGTCATAATTCCGTTCAAAACTGCACGGCCTCCATTAAAAATATACTTCTGAGGGCATCTTCTCCCATTTCGTCTGCACTGTTTTTCTCCGCTTTCTGTCCTTATATTCTCAAATCCTCTATACTTTTTCACCGCTGGCATAGCTGAAACATGTTCCGTTTCCTTGTTCCGGGCAAAAATCCCCCTCATTAGTTGCTTTCACAACAGTTGTTTGCGCAACGCTAGTGTACTATACTATAGTTGCAATGTCAACTGTTTGAGGGAATTTTTTGGCATCCGTTTGGCATCCAGTCCTAAAAGACGGCAAAAAACAGGCAATCCCTTCTGTAGAACAAGGAACTGCCTGTCGGTGTTTGTATCCAGATTTACATCATGATCAATCGCAGCATTCTTCTGTGTCAAAGGCAGGGTTGAACGCATAGAAATTCCTGCTGTCCAGCCTATCCTGTACGATGCGCAGCGCTTCGCCGAAATTAGCAATTTAAGTAAATGGCTCCCAGGCCAGTATTTATCAGGGTTTCGGGGCACTCTCAAGGATTGTTGTCCACAGGGGATAATACCTCTACTTTGCAAAAATGCTCCTTTGTCTTTCTGCTGTAACTGATTCCCACAGCCAGTATCCTGCCCGTATACTTTGGTTTCTCACCAAGCTTTCCTGTGAACCGGAGCGCATAATTCCTTTCTTTAATCTGCCGGATGGCATGCTCTGCCGTGTCATCTACCTTCAATTCCAGAATAATCCCATCCTCACTCCTGCGCTCCGGATAAAATATGAAATCTACGTACCCCTCTCCAGCCTTATCTTCCCGTTCTACGCGATATCTATCCCTTGCCGCCAGATAGACCAGATTCACGACTGCCGCTAACTCTATCTCGCTATTGTACGAAAGGACAGGGGATTCCGTATCATGGGCAAGCTTTAATATATCCGCCATAGTCTCCGTGTCACCAGAAAGTGTTGCGGAAAGCATTTTTCTGGACGCGTTTGCCAGATTATAGATATAGCCCAGAGACCGCTCTCTCTTCATCATGACCGAAAAACTGTCCATCAGCTCTCTGTTCGGTATAGAGACCGCTCCGTCCTTGTATGTCAGCAAGCCATATACTACCATTGATGAATATATCTCATCCTTTGTCTCAAGCCGCATGGACGATGCCGCATATTCCTGAATATCAGAGGGAACCCTTCCACCGGCATAAAGCACCGTGATATCATCCTGAACCTTGGAAATATTGTCCTTAATATAACTGAAAACGGAATCGTATGTGCCGGAGCTGGTCCAGTAATTTGCCAGTTCATTATCCGTCAGTGCACATATCACCGACCGGGGATTGTATACACGCTCTCCCCCTTTCGTGTAGTAACCATCATACCAGCTTCTTAAATCATCACGGGAAATCTGAGGATTCCTGACAGTCTTCAGGTACCTGCCGTATAAATCATCTACTTCCGAATCCAGAAATCCAAAATATTCGCAAAATTTTACCCGCGTGGCTATGCTGTATTCCTGAAACATATTCAACTCGGAGCCATCTGAATATTTTGCGATAGGCAGAACGCCCGTCATATAAACAAATTCCACATAACCCTGTTCTTTCAACAAATTCCTCAGAAATTCCGTATATTTTTTCCTGTGGGCCTCCGTGATAAAATCTTTATGGAAAATGGCATCCCATTCATCTATCACAAATATGAATCTCGCTTTCAGCTTCTCAAAAATGAACTGTAGATTATCCCAAACAGCCCACTCATCGGATAATGACAGTTCCGGAAATGCCTCCTGCAGGTCCTTATTGATGCCATCTTGAATCCTGCTGATATAATACTCATAAGAATTGCAGTTCCTGGGCATTCTGCTGAAATCAATATAAATGATATCATGCCTGTTCAAATGATTCTGATAATTGTCAGAATCAGCTATTTTAAGGGAGCCAAAAACGTCTTTCCCCTCTACTGACCTTTCAAAAAAAGCCCCTATCATATTCGCCATAACGCTTTTGCCAAACCGCCTCGGCCTGGTGAAGCACAAATACTTCTGGCCATCCAAAATAACCGATGAAAGGATTTCATCAATCATAGGCGTCTTATCTACAAAAAATCTGGTTCTGGCAATATCCTTGTAACTCTCAAACGGGACAATGCTGTTTAAGAACATGCCCATGCTTCCATCCCCCATTCCGGCCTTTTCCCAATTGCTTTCTAAACCCCTCTTTATCTGAAATCATTCTAACATAAAAACGGCCACAATTCAACGCAATCCTCAGGCCAAAAGATACTCATAACTTCCCTCAGTCTATCCTCCGGCATTGATTCAAGCATTGAGACCGTACATTCTAATGTACTCATAAGCACCTCCTGTTGCTCTTGGCTTCTGTTACTTCATAATTGTAAGATGCATCTCTCAGAAACGCAATCTTCAATTATACTTACAGCCGAAAATATATGTCGAACTGGCCTGCTACAAGAATGGCAAAGGTGTCATCACCCAGTGCTGCTACTATGACCGCACATATAAACGACAGGACATCAAAATCACCCGCTGATGCTTACAAGCTGTTTCTTTCCATACAATCAAAAGGAAATCATAAATCTGCTGAACTATGAAATATGCCGCGACTTCAATCATATGATTGTAACAGACGGAATCGACATAGATTCCAACAGAATGCCCCTTTGC
>OFFW01001451.1_pt1 | contig 14252 bp, 7 predicted proteins | sample 1521501 | NCBI WGS metagenome assembly OFFW01 (sample SAMEA3504107, study PRJEB24116) | mouse gut metagenome | biome: mouse gut; feature: mouse-associated habitat; material: faeces | place: Denmark | collected 2011
TCCCACCCAGGAGCGGCCCGCCCGCCTGTTTGACCTTCAGCCGGAGGGACTGCCTGGCCCGGAACTGCGCTTTTCCCACCCGGACGCCCTCTCCTCCCGGCATGGCTGTCAGGTGGAGCTGACGCTGCCCCAGGCGCCGCCCTGTATGCTGGCGCTTTTGTGCGGCGATTCGGTTTCCTGGTCGCTGGTATGCGCCTGCGGGGATATGCTCTCCCTCTCCGCCCCGGAACGGGACGGGGAAAATCTGCGTTTCTCCCTCCCCGCCGCGTCAGGTGGACTGGCCCTTCATGCAGCTGTGCCGTCCGCCAGCCTGCCGGCGGAGGCTATTGGGCCTGTTTTTATCCGCACCCAGCGGCGGGAGATTCCCCTGGATTTGGCATGGGACGGAGACGGCCCCTGCACCGGGGCGCGGTGGCTTCCCTTTGGGGAGACGCCGGAGACTTGGCGTACCTGCTGCCTGTCCTGCCCGGATGCGCTCTCCCTGCGGGGCGCGCGGATCACCGTCCGCTTTGCCCTTTCCATACGGGAGCGGGAGGATCTGCTGCCCGGCATGGAGCAACAGCCGGAGTACCGGCCTGTGATGCGCCGCCTGCCCCCGCCCCCTCCGCCTGTCCGGGACGTATGGGCGGACCAGGTACTTTGGGAGTATTGGAACGGCCGCGTCTGGCTGCCTATCCCCGGTACGGAAGTCTATACCGGCTGCTTTTCTGTTCAGGAGCGGGGCGCGGCGCTGGCGGAGGCCCAATTCCGCTGGCCGGAGGACGCCGCCCCCTGCGAGGAGGGGGGTCAGACCTGCCTGTGGCTGCGCTGGCGAATCGGGCGGGCAGAAAACAGCGGCTGGCTACCCCGGCGCTGCCATGCGCCGGAGATCACCGGTCTCCGCTTCTCCGCCCTCTTGGAAAACGCGCCTGTGTCCGTATCCGTTCGCGGCCAGACCGAGGAGATATTTCACCTTCTGGAAAATCCCCGCCTGCCGCTGTTCCGGCCTGTGACACCGGAGGGGAGCTGCTGGTGGCTGGGCTTTGACCGGCCTCCCTCCGGGCCGCTGATGCGGCTGTACCTCTCGCTTCTAAATCGCGTTCCAGGAGGTCAGATCTCCGCGTGGGAGATCGGGTCGGACGGGCGGGAGCGCCCGCTCACACTGGAGGACGGGACCGAGGGCCTCTCCCACAGCGGCGTGATGACCTTAAACGACATACAGGGCCAATGGAGCGTCCGCTTCGGATTGCGCCGCTGGTGGCTGTGCCTGCGGGACGACGCCGGGCGGCTGTCCCAGGGGCGGCAGTTCCCTCGCCTTGCGGAGCTGGCCTGCGGCGCTGTCCGGCTTCGCGGGGAGAATGGCGAACTGTGCCAGAAGGGGGAAACGCTTTCCCCGCTGCGGGGCGGGACGCTCCGCGCCGTCACGCTGACAAAGGGCTTTGGTGGCGCGGCGGCGGAGGACCAGGCGGCCCTGCTGCGCCGCGCCCGGGCGCACCAGCACCACTGGGGCCGGTGCGTATCCGCCGCGGATGTGGAGGAGCTGATCTGCACCCAGCTGCGGGACGTACTGCGTACCCGCTGTGTCCGGAAGGACGATACCCTCTACGTTGCCGCGCTCATGCGGGACGTATTTTGCCATGCGGCGGCCTTCGCTTTGCGAAAGGACCAGATCCGCCGTCTGCTGGAGGATACCAGCGTTTTGCCCGCCCTGGGCCTTTCCATCGCGGTGCGGGAGCCGGTGTTCTACCCGGTGAGCGCCATGGTCTGGCTGCGCCCGGCGGAGAGCGTCCCTGTGGAGGCTGTGCGGCGTCGGGTATGCGACGCGCTGGACCGGTTTTTACATCCCGCCGCCGGGCATTTTCAGAGCCAGGGCTGGCGGATTGGGAGCCTGCCGGGTGAAATGGAGACCCGGAACTACCTGCAAGCCTGCCTGCCGGATCTCTCGATTGTCAAGCTGCTGCTGACCGCCGCCGCGCCGGATGGCCGGGAGCTGGACCGCGCCCAGGTGGAGGACCCCTACGCCCTGCCGCTGCCCGGCGCTCATACCGTCCACCTGATGCGAGAGGAGGAGTCGCTGTGTACGCGCTGAATCTGGATGGCTCCAGCTGGCAGGAGCTGTACCGGCACGCCTGCGACCGCATGGCCCAGCTGGTCCCCGGCTGGAGCGACGAAATCCCCAGCGACCCGGCGGTGGCGCTGCTGGAGCTGACGTCCTGCCTCGCGACCGTACAGAATCGCGAGATCGACCGCCTGGGGGAGGAGCATTATGCCGCTTACCTGAAGCTGCTGAGAAAAGCGCCCCGAACGCTGGCCCCGGCCCGCCTGATGGCGGTCCCCAGTGGGGACGGCGCGATATGGCTCGGAATGCGTTTTTACATGGACGGCGTTCCCTTCGAGGTGAAGGAGGCCCCGGAGGACGGCGGGCGGCGGCTGCAAAAAATCTCGCTGCTCCAGGGTCCCCGCAGGAGCGTACTGCGGGAGGATGCGCCCCTGATCCTGGGCCACGACGCGCCCGCCGAGTTGGAAATGACGTTTACCGCGCCCCTGGCCGCCGGCGCTCCCGTCCCCCTCTGGCTGGAGTTGCAGCCGGAGCCCGGGAGGGTTCCGCCGGATGCACAGACACCGCCCCCCGTCCAGCTGACAGCACAGGTGTGGACAGACGGCGCGTGGCGGGCAGCTTCCTGTACGGATGGCACCTGCGGCCTGCTGCAAAGCGGGACTGTGACCGTCACCCCTCCGGCGGCCTCCGACACGCTGCGCCTGCTGATCGAGGGCGAGGTGGAGAGCGAGCCCCGAATCTCCGCCGCAGCGCTGTGCCCGGTGACGCTGGAGCAGCGCCATACCAGGAGCCGGTACATGGACCTGAAAGCCCCCTACCGCCTGCCCCCGGATTGGGCAGGGAATTGGACATTACGGCTTTTCTCTGCTGAGGAGGACGGCTGGCGGGAGGATTCCTCCCTCTTTGTGAAAGACGGTCAGATATGCGGGGCGCGGAGGGAGGAAGCGCGGATCATACGGGTAGCAGCGACGGAGCCGGACTTTCCCGCCCTTCATACACTGCGGGAGTTGCCCGGAGAGGAAATCTCTCTGGAGGAGGACGGAATACTTCTCGATTCCCTGCGCCTGATGATAGAAGAAAACGGTATCTGGCACGACTGCCCGGTATGCCTGCCGGAGGATGGGCGGACGCTGCCTCGGGGCTGCCGGTGGGACCCCTCGCGCAAGGTTCTCCGGTTCGGAGACGGGCGGGATTTCCGCGTTCCTACCGCCGGGCGAGTTCTTGTGGCCGGATGCGCCCGCACGCTGGGCGCAAAGGCTAACAGCGCGGGCGGCGGGATGGAACGAGGGAATATCTCGCTGCGGCCCCTGCGCCCCGCGTGGGGCGGACAGGATGCCGAGGACGCCGAGGCCGCTTTCTTCCGCGCGGCAAGGGAGCTGGAATCCCCCGCTCGGGCGGCGGCCCTCTCCGACTATGAGACACTGGCCCGGCGCGCGCCCGGCCTGGCGCTGGACCGGGTAAAGGCGATCCCTGCCGCGAGGCTGGGAAAGCAGGGCGCGGGTGTGGCGCTGCTGGCAAAGCCCCGGGCATCGGACCGCCTGCCGCCCCTGACGCGCTGGCAGAAGGAGCGGCTGCGAACATGGCTGGAGCCGTTTCGGACGATTGGTACGCCCCTGGAGGTGCGCGGCCCGCGCTACTGCCCTGTCTCGGTACAGGTTCGTGTGCAATGCAGCGGACCGGCACTGGATTTGGAAACGGTGGCCCTGACCCACACCGACGGCGTAACGGGGCCGCTGGACTTTGGCGCGGAGCTGTCCTATACGGCGCTGTTTTCCGCCCTGAGCGCCGCCCCCGGCGTGAAGGCGGTGCGCTCGCTGGAATTGCGGGCCTTATCGTCCAGCGGCGCACATCGTACCCCGGAGGGCGGGATCAGGCTGGAGGCCGGCGTTCTGCCCTATCTGGAGCAGTTTGAAGTGACGGAGGAATAGGAGGGAGAGCGGGATGGAGCAGACGATCCGCCGATACCGGTCCGACTGGGATCTGGCCCGGTGCGGACAGCTTGAAAACGGCATATACCGCTCCCGCTGGTATCCGGGGCTGCGGTCCTGCATGGAGTGGCTGCGGCTGTCCCTGGCTGTGTCCGGGCCGGTCTATGTCCGGGTCTATGCCGCGGACGATCCATTCCCCGGCTCTGTCTATGAGATGGAACCGGCCTTGGAGCGCGCCGCGTCCGATCTATTGCTCTACGGTGTGAAAGGGCTTTCCCTCTGCTTTACGGTAGAGCCGGGGGACGCGCTTGTAAGCTATGAGCTGACCTTTCCGGGCCTTTCCATTGACAGCGCTCTTCCCGCTGTGATGCAGGGGGAAGACACTCTGCGAAAGCTGCTGGGAATCTATCAGTCCCTTTACATGGATGTAAACCGGGAGCTGGCCCGTTTTCCGGAGCGGCTGTCCCCGCGGGGGCCCGATCCGCTGCCGGAGCTGCACCGCTGGCTGGGCGCGTCCTCCTGGATGGGGCTGGGCCTGCCGGAGCAGGAGATCCTGGCCGCCGCCGTAGAACTGAACCGGCTCCGAGGCACAAAAAAGGGCCTTCAAATGCTGTCCAGACTTGTGATCGGGCAACCCTGCGAAATCGCGGAGCAGTTCCAGTGGGAGGAGGGGATACGCTCCGCCCGGGAGCGGGAGGACTGCAAGCGGCTCTATGGCGGCGGGCGGTCCGGCGTGACGCTGCTGTTCCCCGCCGGCACGTCCTCTGAAAAACTGTCCACGCTAAAATCGGTTTTAGATGACTTCATTCCCCTGGGCGTCCCCTATACGGTGGTGCGGCTGGAAGATGCGGCCGCGATGGATGGGCACAGCTACCTGGACGGCGGCGCTGAAATAGCGGACCCGCCGCCCGCCGAGCTGGACGGGCCGGAGGACGGCGAATGGATTTTGGAATAAAGCAGCTTTCATACAGACGTGGTGAGAGAAAGCCATGAAAAAGGTACATTGCGGTCTGGCATCACAAAGGAAACCGGCCGGGGGACCGAACTTGACGAATATTCCCGCGCAGGCGCAGCTCCAGCCACAGCATTTGCCGGCCAATGAAATTCGTGTCCCCTATCAGTCAAGTGCGCCCGCCGGCCGGGAGGTTGTCCAATGCTGCGGGTTTGGCGCTTGGCTCCGGGAAAAACTCTGTTGCGGCGACGGCGACTTAGAAATTGCCGAACCTGCCCGGGTTGACGGCCCATGCGCTGTAGCGGCACTTAGGGGGCTTGGATGGTATGCCGAGGGAGATGCGGACAGGCTCAGAATACAAACTGCCGCGTTTGGCAGGCTGGGGAGAGAAGTGAACAATGCTGACACGCTTCTGGCCTTGGGTCGGGCAATGATTTTATTCTTTTACCCCAACAGCGATGTGCCGTTTCATGTTATGTATACAGACGGCGCGGGAAATCTGTGTGGTGAGAATAATGACCCGGTTATGTTAATGAATAAGTTTGGCATAGGAGCGGATGATTTTGATGTGACAGAAGTCCCGTTATTGAAGATTCCCATTCGGCAAATGGTGTGGAATCCTGACGGTGGTGTAATCTTGAAATATATGACCTTTGAAGAGTACCAAAATGCGGTTTGAGCGGAAGAACCAGAGGAAGGGGCGGGAGAATGAGCGGCTTTGAAAGCAATTCCCAGTGCGTTTTAGAGTATCTGGCACTGTTTCAGGCTCTCTCCACAGAGGAAGCAGACGCGGAGCAGTGCCTCCAGATGTGGCATACGATTTTTGAGCGGGAACAGTCCTCTGACGGCGTCCAGCTGGCCCCGCCCTTCCTCCGGCAGCAATTCCAGATGGAGGAGCGGGATTTCCTGCTGGTGATGGCGGCGCTGGCTTTGGAAATGGACGGAGGACTGCGAAACGCCTTTCGCCGGAAATACGCTCTGGCGCTGCCTACCATTGAATACGGCCTACAGCTGATCTCGCCCCTTTACCCCAGCCGCTGCGAAACGCTGGCAGAGCTGGCGGGCGATACCATGCTGTGCGGACTGCTGCTCACCACCGCTGAGCTGACCGCCTATCCTCTGGAGCGGCCTCTGATTTTGTGCCGCACTGTACTGGCCTTTCTGACCGGCCTATCCATGGCGGAGATCTCCGGCTGCACCCCCTTGATGGCCGATGAAACACAATGGCTGCCGCTCCATGAGCGCGAACTGGCACAGGTGGAAGCCTGGCGCACTTTTGGGATGGAAAATACCTTGTACCTCTGCGCCCCTGCCGGGGCTGGCCGGAAAACCCTTTTGCGCCGCGCCTGTGGTCATGTGGTATGGGCTAAGCCGGAGGAACTGTCCTACCTCTCACCGCTGGACCAGGATCACGCTCTGCGGGAAATGGCGGCGTTGGCCACCCTTTTAGAAGCCCCCATCTGTGCCGCGCCCGACCCTGACCGGAGCGTGTTCCGGCAGCTGGAGCGGCTTTGCCGGCAGTACGGAATCCCGCTGGCCGCCCTGGTGGAGGAGGATCAGGCGCTGGAGGGTGCGAAGGAAGTCGTGCGATTGCCCCGGCAGCTCTCGGCGGAGCAGCGACAGGCGGTGTGGGCCGCGCTGGTCCCCCAGGCTGGGCCGGACACAGCGCCAAAGGGCGCGATGACCATAGGCGCTATGCGGGAAACCGCAGTGCTGGCCCTGCGGACCGCGGCGGCAAACCAGCGGCAGTCCGTCACTGTGGAGGACACCCGGCAGGCCATGCTCCAGCGGGGCGGCGCCTTGGAGTTTGGGGTGCGGTATCAGACCGATGTGACGTTGGAGGATATGGTTCTGTCCGACAATGTGCGGGAACAGCTGGAGCTGATCTGTCAGGCGGCGCTCTGCGGTGATAAACTGGTATCATGGGGCCTGCCCCGGCAGAGGGAGGGCGTAACCGCAGTATTCCATGGTCCCTCCGGCACCGGCAAGACCATGGCGGCCTCGGCCATCGCTCACAGGTTGGGGATGCCGCTATTGCGGACGGACCTGTCTCAGATCATGGACAAGTACGTGGGGGAAACGGAAAAGCACCTGGGGCGGCTGTTCCGCAGCGCCAGGGAGAATCACTGCGTTCTGCTGTTTGACGAGGCGGATTCCCTGTTTGGAAAGCGGGCGCAGGTGTCCTCCGGGCACGACAAATACGCCAATCTCTCCACGTCCTACTTGCTCCAGGAGATAGAACAGTATGACGGGATCGCGGTTTTATCCACCAATCTCCTCAGCAACTTTGACGAGGCGTTTTTGCGGCGGCTGCAATACATCGTGCGGTTTGGCCTGCCGGATGCCGCGCTACGGGAAAAGCTGTGGCGTCAGGCGCTGCCGCCGGAGCGATGTGCGGAGGAACTGCCCTATGCACAGCTGGCCCAGGCGGAGCTGAGTCCGGCGCGGATTTTGGCCGCAGTTCGGGGAGCGGTGGTGGAGACGCTGGGCAACAGGCGAGAAACGGTTGGTTTGCCTTGCCTTATAACTGCATTGCGACTGGAGCTGGAAAAGGGAAATAAGTCTCTGCCAAAGCCGCTGGCGGAATTATGTAAGATTGGGAAGGGCGGGAATGGGTATGGAAGCTAAATTGCAACAGCAGGCGCCGCAACAGGATCATGTGAACAAGCCGAATCTGACGGGTATCCCGACACAGATGAAGCTGGATTTCGAGCAGCGGAGCGGGCTTTCCTTTGATGACGTCCGGGTGCATTACAATTCAGATAAGCCGGCCCAGTTGCAGGCGCTGGCCTATACGCAGGGGACGCAGGTTTATGTGGGACCTGGGCAGGAGAGGCATTTGCCGCATGAGCTGGGGCATGTTGTTCAACAAAAACATGAAAATATTAAAGCTGATACTGTTTATAATGGGGTTCCAATCAATACTTCTCAATATTTAGAACACCTTGCTAATAGTAATTTAATAAATTATCGAGTAAAAGAAAACAATATATCGAAATATCCACGATATATCAGCACCTCTGTGATTCAGCTCCAGCCCCAAAAAGGCGGCACTAAAAAAAGAGGCACCAAAAAAAGAGACACCTTTGATGAATATTACAAGAACATGGACCCGGAAGATGCTCAAGCAGAATTTGATACGGATAAACAGCTGAGACAGAAGCCAGTAATAGGAAAACGGAAAAGAGTAGCTAAAAAGAAAATTGATGAAACAATCCCATTTGCCAAGGAGCGGGTTCCAACTTTCTATACCTATCGCCATCTTAAATCTACCGCTTCATTAAATACCACAACGCAGGGACCTCATACAGTTGCACATAGATATATTTATCTACTTATGGAACTTCGTTCTTGGCATGAGATTTACAAAAAACTAATTGAGCCATATGATGGTCAGAGAATACAGGAAATTATTGGTGAGGAATTGGGCTTAATGATTTCCGATACAGATGGGGAGGATATTATAGACAAATCTGCCGCTACAAAACTATTTGAAAGATACGAAGAATACATTAGTAAATATAAATCTTTGTATGACTTCCTTCGTAATAGCCAAGGGGATATGCTGGCTGTTGATAGTCAACGACAAATTGACAAAAAGAATGTTACAACGCAACAGATATTAGTCGGACGAGCCATGATGTCAATCATTGAAATGCATCCCTATTCCAGTTATAGCTGGAATCGCAGTTTTCCTGAAAGCCAAAAACCTTACACTGAGAATGAAATAGCAGGAAAAGGGGAAGCTCAAATAGATCTTGGAAATATCAAATCTTTGCAAGAGTATGCAATTGATAAACATGCAGGCTTTAGAAATATGGACGAGTATATAAATTTTTTGGGGACTCGCTTTTATTTTCATAATTTAGCATCTATTATAGAAATAGACAGGGCAGAATTAGAAAAAGGCAGAAAAGATCTAATTAAATATGAATACAATTCGTATGTAAAAACGCTAATGCATGCTCTAAATACTCTGAAATTGAATCTTACAGAACTGATAAAGTGTATTGGGGATGAAGATTTAGAGCATTGTGAAAGAGTGCTATATGGATTAAATAAAGCACGCTACGCAGGTGAGGATATGCGTAAAACTATAGATGAAATTAGAAAATATCAAAAACTATATGCGCCTGATGTCATACCTCAACATTCAAAATTTGGCGAGTTAATTATGTATGGTATTACTTCGCTTAGTAGTATAATAGACAATCACTTTGTTAAAGACGGTGCAGGTGAAAAGTTTTTCGGATCTAAAGCCTAATAAATTACGCCATTTCTAATACCCAGGGATGATTTACACCGCCTCTCCGATGTGGTAAAATAGGAAACAACATCTAATTTGGCCTGATTCTCAAGCGGCCAGGCCCTATTGGAAACAGGGGGTACCCCCTGTTTCCAATCCCCCATGGGGGATTGGAAAGTTTCTTGTTTCACAAAGGGGGGATGGTATGCCGAAGCAGCCAATCGCCATTCCATACGCACTGCGGGAGACGCTTCAGCTCGGTCTGACCCAATATAAGATCATTTTTCTCTCCGCAGGGACTGGTTGGGGCAAGACCACCGCTGTGAACCGGCTGCTGGAAAAGCAGAACGCCGCCTGCCTCTCCCTGCGGAAAAAATCTCTTCCATGTTACTTCTCTAAGGAGCGGTTAATCGTCCTGGACGACTTCCAGGAGCTGCCGGCCCAGGCCGAGCAGCAGTTCCAAGAGATTTTGCGAAAGTCCCAGCGGGCACAGCACTTCGTCCTGGTCTCCCGGGGACCTCTGCCGGAATACCTCTCCCTCTACGAGGCCACCGGCGTACTGCTCCAGCTGGGAAGCGAGAATCTGGCGCTGGATACGGAGTGCCTGACACAGCTTGTCCAGGCCCGCGGTCTCACCCTTTCCACCGAGGACATCCAGCGCCTCCGGGATGAAACCGGCGGATGCCCTGTGGCGGTCAATATTCTGCTCCTGATGCTCTCTGCCGGGCAGCCCTTCCAGCAGTCCACGATAGACGCCATGGGCGGGAAGATGGGCGCGTACATAGACGAAACCGCCCTGCGGCTGCTGGACCCCAAGGCGCAAAAGCTCTTAACCGAGTTGTCGTTGTTCGGGGAGTTTGACCAGAAGCTGGCGGAAATGCTCACCGGGGACAAGACGATCCTCTCCACCCTGGAGGCCCTGCGGCACACCACCGGCCTGATCCAGCGGGAGGGGGAGGTCTGGCGGATTGCCGACCAGCGGTTCCTGGTTCCATATCTGCGTCAAAAGCTCCTGGCCGAGTACCCGGAGGAGCACATCCGCTCCGTCCACCTGGCCGGCGGGCGCTGGTACGCCCTCAAGCAGGACTTCCGCAACGCCCTTTACCACTACCAGCAGGCGGACAGCCGGGAGGACATCATGGACGCCCTGGCGCAAAATGCCCGGCACCATCCGGGCGTGGGCGCCTACTACGAGATGCGGGACTATTACAATCTGCTGACCGAGGAGGAGATCCGCGGGAACCCTGATATGATCTGCGCCATGAGTATGCTCCGCTCCATGACCTTCGAGCCGGAGGAATCGGAGAGATGGTACGAGGCCCTGAAGGAGTATATTCAGCACATGGACCGCCGGGACAGCGACTACCAGAGGGTGCTGGGCTTGCAGTCCTATCTGGAGATCGGACTGCCCCACCGGGGAACGGGCGGGCTGGCAAAGAAAATCCCCGCTGTCGCCAAGCTGTTGACCGCCAAAACAGTGGCCCTCCCGGAAATGAGCGTGACCAGTAACCTGCCCAGTCTTTTGCGGGGCGGGAAAGACTTTTCCGAGTGGGTTCCCAAGGACCGGCGGCTCTACAACACCATCCGCATCCCGGTGGAAATGGTCCTGGGGCGGTACGGCGTCGGCCTGGGCGATATTGCCCTGACCGAGAGCCTGCTGGAAAAGGGCGAGGACGTGTCGGGCCGATTCCTGGCCCTGACCGCCCTACAGGAGGAGCTGCGGGCCAAGGGCACGCCGGAAATGGAGTTTGTCCTGACCGCTCTGCTGGTGCGAACGCTGCTGACCACTGGAAGCGTCGGCAAGGCCAGAGATTTGCTGCTCCAGTTCCGCGGGTCGGTAGCGGAGCGGGGAGTTACCCGGCTGCTGCCCAATATCGACGCCATGCGCTGCCGCCTGAGTCTGCTGGATGAAAGCACCTTTGCCGCCGTCTGGTATGCGGAGCTGGCGCCTAACGAGGCGACCTTTTTCGGGATGGAGCGTTACCGCTACCTCACCAAGGCCCGCTGCTACATCAAGCACCGGGAATACCATGTGGCGCTGCTGCTGTTGGGGCGGATGCTGGATTACAGCCAACGGTATAGCCGCCCTCTGGATATGCTGGAAACCCTGATCCTGATCTCCATCTGCCGCTATCGCATGGGAAGCGAGGACTGGCGGGAGCACTTCGCGGCGGCGCTGGAACTGGGCGCAAAATACGGCTATGTGGCGGTATTTGTTCGGGAGGGGGCCGCGCTGCTGCCGCTGCTGGAGCGCTACAACCACAAATCGGTAAAACCGGATTATTGGGAAAAGATTCTGTCCGGTGCGGTGGTGCAGGCGGGATATTACAGCCAGTACCTTCAGCCGCTGGACAGCCTTCTGACCCGCCTGACCCAGACGGAGACCCTGATTCTGCGCTTAATCAGCCAGGACAAGAGCAACGAGGAAATCTGCGCTTTGCTGGACATCAAAATGCCCACAGCGAAAACCCACGTCCGCAACCTGTTCAAGAAGCTGAAGGTATCCAGCCGGATCGAGGCGCAAAAGACGGCCAAGCGGCTGGGACTGATATGATAAAGAGGTGCGCTATGGAACATCAAAACTTAAATCAGGAGCAAAAGCTCCATGTGATCCTGTGCGGGCCTCTGGAGAAAACGGAGCGCGCCCTGCTCCGGCGCGGCGACGTGGAGATCAAGCGGGGCAGCAACCTCAATCTCATGGGAGAAATGGTCAATGAGGTTTATGACTGCGACATGATGATCGTGCAGGCCCCCTACGGCCATGGCCTATACAGCATGACTTATCCGGTTCGGGAGGACAAAAGGTGTCCGGTATGGATGGTTGCCGATCCTCCAGACGCGCACGTCTGGAAAGAGATCAACTTCCAGCTGGACAATCTCCCCGAGAAAAACAGGCAGCGTGCAGAGCTGGCGGCCCGGACAGGACCGCCGAAAAACGAGATCGTCCTTCTGGCGGGCGAGCCGGAGACGCGCGGCGAGCTGACAACCTGGACGCGGGAGATCTGCGCCGGGTGGGGACTGGCCCCGGAACTGACCGCCCCGGAGGACGTGAAAGCCTATCTGCGGGGGCTGCATTACCGCGCCCCGCAGGAGGGACCGCCGGAGCTGGTAGTAATCGCGCTGCCGGGAGTGGACGGCCTCAACGCCGCTGAGCACATTCGGAGGGTATACCCTAAGACCAGCTTAGTCTGGTGCTGTGATTTGGATTTCGCCCTGCAAGCCTATGACTTGCAAGCGGACTTTTTCTTTCCGTTGGAGGAAATCAGCCGGGAGAAGCTGGAGGAAGGGTTTTCCAGATGGGGAGAACGGACAAAACATCTCATGGATCGAGGTAGCGAACAATGAAAAGACGGATTTTGAGCATCATCACCGCTCTGGCCCTGTGCCTGAGCCTTTGTCCCACCTGGGCATTTGCGGCGGAGACAGACCCCGCCCTCTGCCGCCACCACCCGGCACATACCGAGGAGTGCGGCTACGCTGCCCCCACCGAGGGTCAGCCCTGCGGCCATGAGCATACAGCGGAGTGCTACGCCCTGGAGGTACTCCCTGATACGGAAAGCGGCGATGATTACGAGATCGGCGCGGATACGGAAAACCTGCTGGACTGCCAGCACACTCATGACAGCGAGTGCGGCTATGCCCAGGCCGACCCCGGCCAGCCCTGCGGGTATGAGTGCCGTATCTGCCCCATTGAGGACCTGATCGCCGCCCTGCCGGATAAAGTGACGGAGGATAATGCGGAGGATGTACGGGCGAAGCTTGATAAGATACTTGCGCTTTTTGGAGAACTGACAGAGGACGAACAGGAGCAGATCGACCTGTCCCGCTGCTACGCGCTGCAAGAGGCGCTGGACGGGGCCAATGACCCCATACCTGCGGCGGACTCTGTGGGCTACCAGGAAGCGTCCTGGGACAGCGGCGAAGTAGTTTATGCGGACAAAACCGCAACCTGCACCCCTGTTGAAAGCAGCACAGAGGCGGTCACTTGGTCTGAAAGCTGGTACGCGGTCAGCGGCACCGTCACCATTGACCAGCCCATCACCGTCACCGGGGCGGTGAACCTGATCCTGGCGGATGGCTGCACCCTGAACGCGGAAAAGGGCATTGTGGTGACCACCGACAACAGCCTGACCATCTACGCCCAGTCGGGCGGCACCGGTACGCTGAACACCACCGGTACGGTTGACAGCGACAAAAACGCCAGCGCGGGCATCGGCGGCAGCACCGCATCGCTTGACAGCGGCGCGATCATCATCCACGGCGGCGTGATCAACGCCACCGGCGGCAGCGCGGCCTCCGTTGGTTACGGCGGTGCGGGTATTGGCGGCGGCACCCCCAACTATGGGAATGGCGGCAGCAGCGGCGCAATCACCATTTATGGCGGCACGGTCACCGCCAACAGCGGCGCAGGGAACGCCACTGGCGCGGGCATTGGCGGCGGTGCCGGCGATAATGTCGGCGGTGCCGGCAGCAATATCACCATCTATGGCGGCAATGTGACAGCAGAAGCTCATGGTACTTTACTCAGTGGTTCTGGTGCGGGCATCGGCGGCGGTTTCGGCTCCAATGACGGAGGCGCCGGCAGCAATATCCAAATTCACGGCGGCACGGTACACGCCACAGGTGGCAATTTGGGTGCGGGCATTGGAGGCGGCGGTGGCAGCGAGAGTGGCGATGGCACCGTCACCATCAGCGGCGGCACAGTGACCGCTGTTGGAGGAAACTATGCCGCAGGCATTGGCGGCGGCGGTGGGTACTATTACAGCACCCAGTACACCAGTGGCGGTTGTACCGGCGGCACCGGCAGCGTCACCATTTCCGGCGGCATTGTGGACGCTTCCAGTCCCACAGATGTCTATTGGACAGGTTACGCGGGCGCTCCCATCGGCAACGGCGGGAACACAACCGCAGCGGCGACCGTCAACAAAACCACCGCCATCGTGTTTGAGAACGGCGTGGGGACGGTCTGCGGTACTGTGACCTTTAACGGGAGCTACAACGTCCCTGCGGACTACTCCCTGAACATCCCCGCCGGGGCCAGCCTGTCCGGGAGCGGCACATTAAGCGGCGGCAATGCGTTCACCACCG
>OFFW01001455.1_pt1 | contig 14241 bp, 10 predicted proteins | sample 1521501 | NCBI WGS metagenome assembly OFFW01 (sample SAMEA3504107, study PRJEB24116) | mouse gut metagenome | biome: mouse gut; feature: mouse-associated habitat; material: faeces | place: Denmark | collected 2011
TTTACGGTGGACGGCGGCGGCCATGAGATTACGACGCCGTTTTACTGTCTTTCCCTCAATGATTATGGTCAGATCACCCGCCTTTACGACAGAGAGGCGGACCGCCAGGTGATTGCCCCGGAACAGCGGGCCAATGTGCTGCAGGTGTTTGAGGATAAGCCGCTGGGCAATGACGCCTGGGATATCGATATTTTTTATCAGGAAAAGATGCGCGAGATCACGGAGCTAACGTCGTTTGCGGTGACAGAACAGGGACCGGTGCGGCTTGTCGTGCATATGGAATGGAGCTATCTGCATTCCACCATCGCGCAGGATATGATACTGTATGCTGCGCAGCCCGGCATTGATTTCGTGACGAAAGTGGATTTCCACGAGACACACCAGCTTTTAAAGGCAGCGTTTCCGGTGGATATCCGAAGTACCTATGCGACTTTTGATGTGCAGTATGGCAATGTGCGCCGTCCGAATCACTGGAATACCAGCTGGGATCAGGCAAAATTTGAGACGGTTGCCCACAGATTTGCGGATCTCTCAGAACATGGGTATGGTGTCAGTCTGCTCAATGACTGTAAATACGGGCATGATGTAAAGGACAATGTCCTGCGCATCACACTGATCAAAGCGGCGACGCACCCGGACCACAGTCAGGATCAGGGAGAACATTTCTTCACCTATTCCCTGCTTCCGCACAGGGGAGATTTTGTGGAGGGAAGAACAGTGCAGCAGGCGGCAGCGCTCAATGTGCCGCTTACGGCGGAACCGGGCGTGCTGGCATTTCCGGCCGAAAATGCAGGAGCAGGCAGGAGCTTCCTCTCTTTTGACAGGGAGTGTGTGGAGCTGGATGCCGTTAAAAAAACGGAGGACGGAAAGCATATCGCGGTGCGTTTCCATGACTTTACAGGGGGAACAAACCGGATTGCGGTGCAGACCGGTTTCCGCTGGAAACGCTTCTGTGTCTGTGACCTGCGGGAGCGTCCGCTGGGCGACTGGGCAGAGTGCAGAGAGATCTGTCTGACCGTAAAACCGTATGAGATTGTAACACTGCTTTTTGAGATCTGAGCCGTGACGAAAATTTACACCGGCGCCGGACTGCCCCCTGTCAGGGACAGTATGGCGCCGGTGTATCATACCGTCCGCAGATGATAAATTCTGAGGGGAAATGATGAAAAGGGACTCCAGACAGTTATTCCGGAAGCTGCAGCTTGTCTACACGCTGGTGCTGGTGTGTGCGGTGGGACTTCTGGCGGCGTATTCGCTTTCTGCGTCAAAACGGCAGGTGCGGGAGACAAATCTGGAATATATGGGAATGGCGGGGACGGAGGCGCGGGATTATATCCTGCAGTGTGCCGGCGATGCGGATTACGTTCACAATATTCTTTATAATTCACACAACGATCTGGAAGAACTGCGGCACTATATATGCGATGATGTGGAAGATTATATCCGGTTCCGGCTTGACAGCTACGCAGACAGTTCGTCTGTCTCTTATTTCGGGCTGGAAGATTTTTTTTCCTCGATTTTTGCGAGCAACAGCCAGCTGGTGAATATCCGCTTATATAGTCTGCAGCAGGAGATCCTGACCTGTTTTCAGGCGGACGGAGCCAGCCACAGGGAAAAGCGGACAAGCCAGCAGGCAGTCCTGGCCGCGGAGGAAGCGGGGAGGGATGGAAGCGGGGAGGCGGTCTGTTTTCAGAAAAAGCTGCTTGATCCGGTTTCCCTGAAAGAGATCGGCTGGATGGAGCTGGGATTTTCCGGCCAGCGTTTTTCTGATATTGCCGGTCTTTATGAGAAGGCACAGATTATCGTGTGTGACAGCGACAATGAGGCAGTGTTTCTGTCTGATTCCGGAATTGTGTGGAACTCCCTGCGCAGTCTCAGCGATCTTGAGAAAGAAGAGGGGGTCCATGCCAGGGAGGAAGCGGCAGGCGCCTACCGTGTGATAACCATTCTGGGGAAGCGGGATGCGGGGAGGATCTCCGGCTGGAGCTTTCTGGCTGTCCTGGCGGTCAGTCTGTTCCTGGTCGTCGCGGGGGAAACGGGGATTTATCTCTATCTCTCAGGGATTATGCGGCGGCTGGAGACGATCGTCGACGGGATGGAGCGGGTCAAGCAGGGAGACCTGGGGATCCGGATTGCGCACGGGGAGAGGTCGGATGAGCTGGATATCATTGCGGATAGTTTTAACCGGATGTGCAGGGATCTGGATCTTTACATTAAGAAAAGTTATCTTGCTGAGATAGAACAGAAAAATGCCGAGATGGCGGCGCTCCAGAGCCAGATTAATCCTCATTTCCTTTACAATACGCTGGAAGCCATCCGAATGAAGGCGATCTGCAACGGAGACAGGGAAGTCGGGCGGATGCTCTACAGCATGGCGGCGCTTTTTCAGAGCCAGCTGAAAGCCGCGGACGTGATCACCCTTGCGCAGGAGCTGCACTATGCAAAAAAATATATGGAGCTGTTTGAGTACCGCTACCACGATAAATTTACATGGGAGGTCCGCTGCGGGGACGGCTATCTGCAGGTGCCGGTGATCAAGTTTGTCGTCCAGCCGGTTCTGGAGAATTATTTTGCACATGGAATCCGCCTGGAGGCAGATGACAATCACGTCGGTATTCTCGTTCGCCGTGAGGGAGAACTTCTCTGTATTGAGGTCGCCGACAACGGGCGGGGGATGGACGCGCAGGAGATGGCAGAGAAAAATGCCGCGCTCAGGGCGGATGAGCTTGATATCCACAAATCGATGGGACTCGGAAATGTCAACCGCCGTCTGAAGGCGGTGTACGGGGCCTGCTGCGGGCTCTCTCTGAGTGAAAATGAGACAGGCGGGATAACCGTGACGCTTAAGTTTACCCTGCCGGAAGGCGCCATGACACCGGAAGCCGGTGTGCGGCCGGAAAAACATAGAGACGAGGAATGCGATGAGAAAAGTGATGCTGGTGGAGGATGAAGAGCTTATTCTCCGGGGGCTGGAAAATATTATTGACTGGGAAGCGCTGGGGCTTACTGTGTTTTACAGGGCTCACAACGGTGAGGAGGCACTGGAACTGCTTGGGCAGGAGCGTGTGGATATTCTCGTGACCGACGTCAGTATGCCGCTCCTGGACGGGATCGGCCTGCTGGAGCAGGTGCGGAAGACCGATTCCAGAATGCGTTTTGTGATTCTGTCAGGTTACAGTGAATTTGAGTATGCGCGTGCCGCGGTCCGCCTCGATGTGGAAGACTATATTTTAAAACCCATCAACGAGGAAGAACTGATCCGGGCGCTTACAGGCTGTGTGGAGAAGCTGAAAAAAATGGATGAGGAACAGGACTCGCAGATTGACAGGAAGATGGAATTCCAGTGTTTTCTCGAGGGAGGCTTTAGTCCGGAGGAGCGGCGCCGGTATCTTCAGAATATCGTCCCCGGGATTCCGCCGGGCCGTTACCGTGCTGCGGTTATGAAGATAGATCTGTCGACACTTGGAGCGTACAGGCTGACGGACGTCACACGCTATATTTCCTCCCGAAAGTCCGGTGAGGAGCTTAAAGTATGGCATCTGGGAGGCAGTAATTTTCTGCTGCTTTTGTGTCTGTGCAAAGAGGAAGACCCTGCAGCTTCAGGGTGGAGAGCGTCCGCTGCCGGGGAGCAGGAATCTGCCGTATCAGGTGAGGGGGAGGCGTCCGGGGGCTGGTTTGCGGATCTGCAGAACGAGATGGAAATTGAGCTCGGGGTGTACAGCTTTCTGACGGTTTCCAATGTTTTCTGCGATCTGACCAGCCTGCCTGAAGTGTACGGGACCGTGGAAAAAATGCAGCGTTACCTTCTGATTGAGGGGTATGGGAGCTGTATGAACGAGGAGAAGCTTCTGAACCGCACGGACACGGATGTGGTGATCGATAAAGAGAAGTTTGCGGGCCTGATTTTAAGAAAAGATATTGCAGGAGCAGGGGAGTATGTGGAGGGGCTGTTTATCAACAACATCCAGAAGGAGGTCTCTGTGGATGTGCTCTACCAGATTGCGGCGCGGATCGCGCTGATTCTGAGGGAGATCCGGCTGGAATACAACATCAGGGACGAGGGCAGACAGCTCTACGATGTGATCGGTGAGATCTGGCAGGCAGAAGATATTTCTGCGATCAGAACGATGCTCCTGTCGGAAATCTCGGACATCATTTCCTGGATGAACATGGAAAATATGCAATACACGCCGGTCGTGCGCCAGATTATAGCGGAAGTGAAGAACAATTATCAGAATGATATGAACTTAAAGACGCTGGCGTACAAGTATCACATGAACACTTCCTATCTGGGACAGATTTTCCAGAAAGAAGTCGGCTGCCCGTTTTCCCAGTATCTGAATAATGTGAGAAACGGGATCGCAAAAAATCTGATTCTGACGACGAATCTGCGCATCAATGATATTGCCCGCGAGGTGGGCTATTCTGACACAAGTTATTTTTACCGGAAATTCAAGCAGAGCTACGGGGTATCGCCGGCTGCGCTGCGCGAAATGAAAAATTATTAGGTATTTCCGGCATAAAGTGAACGAATTAACGAACGAATTATAAAATTTTCCATAAAACAATAAAAAGTACATAAAAGCTATAAATTGTAAGCTAGGATAGTTCCGGCAGAATTGTTAAAATACATATATCCATTAGGGGAATGCTGGTTAAATTGCACAAACGGGAGGAAGGATGAAGCGCAGCTGGAACAGACTCTGGTTTCTGGTAGTGCTGTTGCCGGGCCTGTTATTTCTGGTGGTGAAATGTACCGGGAGAAGGACAGAGACAGGGAAACGGACGGAGCCGGTTCATCTGATCTGGTATCAGATTGGTACAGTACAGCAGGACGGGAAGATTGTGGAGGAGCAGGTTAACGATTACATATCGGAAAAGATCGGTGTGACGGTGGAGATTATTCCGGTGAACTGGAGTGATTACAACACAAAGATGCGCAGTATTATCAGCACAGGAGCACACTGGGATCTTGCTTTTTCGAGCTCCTGGGCGAATGATTACCTGGAGATTGCGCAGAAGGGAGCGCTTCTTCCGCTTGACGATCTGCTGGGAGAGTACGGAACAGGGCTGCTTTCCGGGATAGATGAGCGCTTCTGGGAAGCGGCGACAATCGACGGAAAGATCTACGGGGTTCCCAACCAGAAAGAGCTTGGCAGTATGCCGATGTGGGTATTCACAAAGGAGTATGTGGAGAAATACGACATCCCGTTTGAGGAGCTTCACACGCTGGAAGATCTGGAGCCGTGGCTGGCGCTTATCGCAGAGAAGGAACCGGATGTGGTCCCGCTCTATCTTACCCGTGAATTCAGCGCTCCGACCTATATGGATAAGATTACGGATCCTGTCGGGATAGAATACGGAGACGGGACACTGACTGTCAGAAACGTGTTTGAGACGGAGCGCATGCAGTCAACGCTTAGGACCATGCGGCGGTATTTTAAGGCCGGGTACATTAACAGCGACGCGGCGGTGGCACGTGATGACAGGAGGGTAAAGCGGTTTGTCACAAAAGGGGACGGACAGCCGTATGCAGAGACAGTGTGGAGCAGTGCACTGGGATATGAGGTGGTAACGTCACCCATTATGGAGACGCAGATCACCACCGCATCGGCGCGGGGGGCGCTGACAGTGATCTCAAAAGACTGCCCGCATCCCGAAGCGGCTGTCGAATTTCTGAATCTGGTCAATACGGACCTGTACCTGCGGAATCTGCTGAATTACGGACTGGAAAATGTGCATTACACAAAAGTGCCTGTGCCGGAGGAGGAGATCGCGGAGGCATCCGGCAAAAAGTATATTTATGACTGCAAGGTCCGTCTTTCAGAGGAGAGCGGTTATGCAGTGCCCTATTATGTTCAGGGCGGTCTCTTTTCTACCTGGGTACCTGAGACGGATCCGGCTGACAAGTGGGATGCATTTGAGAAATACAACCGGGAATCGGAGGAGGCGCCCACGTTTGGCTTTGATTTTGATGCGGGGAGAGTGTCCGGTCAGCTTTTTCATTTCAGGATGGTTCTCGACGAATATGGCCCGGCGCTCTACACAGGCAGTGTGGATCCGGAGGTATATATCCCAATGTTAAATGAAAAGCTTTACGGGTGTGGGATGCAGGACGTGATTGACGAGATGCAGAGACAGATCGATGCATGGGATCGTCTCCGTAAAAGGCCGTAAGGTTTCTGAAAAAAAAGGAGGGTGAAAATGGAGAAACGAAATTTACCAAAAACGAAGAAAAGGGACAGGTGGGCGAAGCGGGATACGGAGCTGACATTACTGACGCTTCCTACAGTGATATGGTATATCTGCTTCTGCTACTTTCCGATGTTTGGTATCCTGATGGCATTTAAAAACTATAAGCTGATTGACGGTACGAAGAGTTTCTTTTACAATCTGTTAAAGAGCGAATTTACCGGATTCAAGAACTTTGAATTCCTGTTTACATCCGGTTCCGGCGCACTGGTTGTGAAGCTGACGCTTCTGTATAATATTGTGTTCATTATCCTTGGGATTGTGATTCCGGTCTGTCTGTCCCTGATGATGAGCCAGCTTTACAGCAAGCGCTACGGAAAGACCTGCCAGACGCTGATGTTCCTGCCTTACTTTATGTCATGGGTCGTTGTCACCTATTTTGTGTTCGCATTTTTAAGCCCGGATAAAGGTCTGGTCAACACAGTTCTTGTGAATATGGGCAAGGATCCGGTGAGCTGGTATCAGGAGTCGAAGTACTGGCCGGCAATCCTGATTTTCTTAAGTCAGTGGAAGGGCATGGGTTACGGCATGGTCGTGTACCTCGCGACGATCACTGGTATCGACAATACGCTGTATGAGGCGGCGATGATCGACGGGGCGACGAAGTTCCAGCAGGCAACAAAAATCACGCTCCCGCTGATGAAATCCGTGATTATCATGATGTTCATTCTCGCGATGGGCGGTCTGGTCAGAAGTGATTTCGGTCTCTTCTATCAGGTGACCAAGGGTTCTGATTCCCTGTATACCGTTACAGAGACGATCGACGTGTTTATCTATAAGATGATCAAGACACAGCCGAATCCGAACATGGGTTCCGCGGCGGCATTCTTACAGTCAGTGGTAGGCTGCGGTCTGATTCTTCTGAGCAACTGGATTGTGAAGAAGGTCGACAATGACAGTGCGATTATTTAAGGGGAGGTGGAAGAAATGGCTGAAAAATTAAAAAAACGGAAAGCACAGGAAGAACCGGAGGTAGAGTCCAAAATCAACCGGGTCAAACCGGGAACGAACGTCCTCTTTAGCACAATATTTGCGATTCTTGCACTGACCTGTATCGTACCGGCAGTTTTTATCGTAGTGATTTCGTTTTCGAGCATGGAAAGTATCAATGAAATCGGTTATTCTTTCCTGCCGAAATCCTGGTCGCTGGATGCATATGCGTATCTCTGGAATAACCGGATCATGATCGGAAGAGCCTTTCTGGTATCGATAGTCGTGACAGTCGGAGGCGTGCTGCTCGGTCTGTTTCTGACAGCATCCATGGGATATGCGCTCTCCAGAAGTAATTTCAAGCTGAAAGGGATTTATTCCATTATCGTATTTATCCCGATGGTATTCGGAGGAGGACTTGTATCCACCTACAACGTATATACCTCGGTGCTGAATATCAAGGACTCCATCTGGGTTCTGATTCTGCCGCTGACAGTGTCATCGTTCAATGTTATTATCTGTCGTACATTCTTTAAAACGACGATTCCACAGTCTATTCTGGAATCTGCGGAGATTGACGGGGCTTCACAGCTTCGGACCTACTTTACGATTGTACTTCCGATTTCCAAGCCGCTGCTTGCTACAATCGGAATTCTGTTAAGCTTTTCGTTCTGGAATGACTGGTTTCAGTCTCTGATGTATATTTCAGATCCGAAAATGTATTCGTTGCAGGCCGTTCTGATGAATGTTGAGAAGAATATTGAATTCCTCGCGCAGAATGCAGACACCATGGGCGCTTCCATCGCGGCTTACGCGACAAATATGCCCAAGGAGCCGATGCGTATGGCGATGGCAGTGCTGATTGTGGCGCCGATTGCCTGTGTATATCCGTTTTTCCAGCAGTACTTTGTTTCCGGCCTGACCATCGGGTCGGTTAAAGAGTAGATAAAAAAAGAAAGGGGTAATTATTATGAAAAAGTTTTCAAGAGTTCTGGCATCACTGCTCACGGTTGCGATGGCGGGTTCGCTGTTCGCAGGCTGCGGCGGAGGCGATGGCAACACCGGAGATAACAGCGGAGGAAGTACCGGCGGAAACGCTGCATCCGGAACAGAGTCAGGCGGCCAGGCGTCCACGGGCGGCAATAATGGTGAGACGGTTATGCTTAAGTGGATTCAGATCGGAAGCGTTCCGCAGAACAACGACGCGGTTATCGCGGCGATGAACGAGTATTCGATCGAAAAGATCGGGATCGGTGTGGATATTTCCTATCTCGACTGGGGTGTCTGGTCTGACAAAGTGACTGCCATGATCAATTCCGGTGAGTACTGGGATCTGATGTTTACAAACGGTGATAAATATACCGCAGGGATTGCGCTTGGCGCGTTTGCAGATCTGACGGATATGATTGCTGATGCTCCGGGTCTGACGGAGCTGATTCCGGAGAAGGTATGGGAAGCTGTCAAAGTGAATGACAAGATTTATTCCATCCCGACCTATAAAGATTCTTCGCAGACACAGTACTGGGTATGGGATAAAGCTGTGGTTGAGAAGTACAACATTGATTACCAGAATATTCACTCGGTAGATGAGCTGGATCCGGTGCTCTACCAGGTACAGGAAGCGATTAAGGCAGGGGAGATCACAGAGTCTCAGTATGCGCTGACCATTGCTTCTGACGGTATCAATGGTTTCCTGATGAATTATGAATCTTCTGCAGTTCCGGCGATTGGTGTGCGTTTCGACGATGCGGACATGAAAGTGGTGAATGTGTTTGAGCAGGAAGATATTATGAATATCTTAACGCATATGCATAAGTGGTACAACGACGGTCTGATCAATCCGGATGCCGCTACAACGGATCAGGGACCGAAGTGGAACGTGGTGTCTTCCGGACAGGGATTCCCGGGATCGGAAGTATCATGGTCAACGAGCCGCGGTGCAGAATGTGTTGCAGAGCCGTTCGCAGGCCCGCTGTACTCCTCAACATCCATTCTGGGTTCCGTAAATGCGATCTCCGTTGCTTCCAATTACAAGGCGGAAGCGCTCAAATATCTGGAGTTTGTCAATACGGACGAGACAATGCGTAACCTGTTCGCATACGGCATTGAGGGTACCGATTACACGAAGAACGATGACGGAACCATCACCCGTACAGAGAACTGCTACAGCCCGGCAACCTACTCTCAGGCAACGTATTTCACCCTGTATCCGGTAGCTCCGAATGAGCCGGATCAGTGGGATAAGGTAGAAGAGTGGAATGAGACTGCAACTTACTCCGTTCTCTTCGGATTTAATTTTGACAGATCGAACGTGGAGACAGAAATTGCAAACTGCTCGCTGATTATGGACCGTTATAAGAAAGAGCTTTATACCGGTACAAGAGATCCGCAGGAAGCTGTTCCGGCACTTTATGCCGACCTTGAGAAAGCTGGTCTCGAGACAATCCGTGAAGAACTTCAGAAGCAGATTGATGAGTGGAAAGCAAAATAAGCAATCAGAGAGACAGATAAATATCTGAGCACAGCGCTGTGCAGGCCGGTTCGCCGGCTGCACGGCGTTTTTGCTGTTCCGTTTTTCCTGAGGTAATGTAAAAATAGTGCGGTGATGGTTGATATTTTTTTCCGGGTGGATATAATACAAAGAAAAGATATATATTCTGATCACAGAAGAAATGACAGGGAAAAGGATGCATGGTAAAGGCGGATGGCAGACAATAGTATAAATAGTAGGATGAGAGCGGGAACAGATGCAAAGCTGTATGTGATTATTCCCTGTTTTAACGAAGAAAAGGTTCTGCCTGTAACCTCAGGGCTTTTTCTCGGGGAAGTGATGAAGATGGTGCACAGTGGAAAGATCAGTTGTGACAGCCGGATTCTTTTTGTGGACGATGGCAGCAGGGACGGGACCTGGGAGCTCATACAGGCGCTGGCGAAAGAGGACAGGCATTTTTCCGGGATAAGACAGAGCCGCAACAGGGGGCATCAGAATGCACTGCTTGCGGGACTGATGGAGGTAAAAGACACAGCAGATATCACGATTACGATTGACTGTGACGGGCAGGACGATATCGGGGCCATGGAGGCTATGGTAGATGCGTGGAATGCGGGAAGCGAGATCGTGTACGGAGTCCGGAGCAGGAGGGATACAGATACGCTTTTTAAGCGGTTTTCCGCGGAGGCTTTTTACCGGCTGATTCGCCTGATGGGAGCAGAGATTGTGTTTAATCATGCGGATTACCGGCTGATTTCGGCGCGTGCCCTGCGGGAGCTGGCGAAGTTCGGGGAAGCCAATCTGTTTCTGCGGGGAATGGTTCCCCTGGTTGGCTTTCAGAGCACAAGCGTATATTATGAGAGACATGAGAGGCTTGCAGGAGAGACTCATTACCCTCTGTCCAGAATGCTGGGCCTGGCGTTTGACGGAATCACAAGTCTGAGCGTGAGGCCACTGAGGATGATTACAGGGCTGGGAACCGGTATGTCAGTACTTAGTTTTGCGGGTGTCGTGTGGGCAGTGGTCACGGAGCTGCTGGGAAAAACAGTGACCGGCTGGGCGAGTACGGTCTGTCTGATGTGTTTTCTCGGCGGAATTCAGCTGGTCTGCCTGGGAGTTCTGGGAGAGTATATCGGAAAAATTTATATGGAAGTAAAACAGCGGCCACGCTATATCATCAGTGAGAGGACTGTGGAAGGAGAAGGTCAGGATCCGGAAAATGGCGCGGGAGCCATGCAGGAATCAGCGGCTGCAGAACAGGTGCGCAAAGGGCAGGCACAGGAGACAGAGGATAACGGGAAAGAGGGATCGGATGAGAAAAAAGGATATTTTTGACAGGCTGATGGAGGTTCCGGTTTTAAATATACTGGAGCCATTTTATCAGAAGAACAGAGAGGTGCTTCTGTATCTGTTTTTCGGCGGACTCACGTTTCTGATCAGCGTTATATCTTATGCACTTTTTGAGAGGGCTGCCGGAATGAATGAGCTGGTCGCAAATGTATTTTCGTGGGTGATTGCGGTGCTGTTTGCATATATCACAAACCGTACATGGGTATTTGGGCAGGTTAGTCCGGATGCGGCGGGCATCGTGCGGGAGCTTGGAAAGTTTCTCTCGGGAAGGATTGCAACACTTGTGGTGGAAGAGGGAATTCTGCTGGTATTTATCACCTGGCTGGGCTTTGACAGTATGGTAATCAAGGTGGCGGGGCAGATTGTTGTGATTGCGCTTAATTATGTAATCAGTAAATTGTTTGTGTTCCGGGAGGCGGGGAAAAAAGACGCGGGGCACCTGTCTGGCGGGGTTTTTTAAAATTCTGCGTGAGAAAAGAAATGTGCCGGAATTTTCCGGGGACGAAACGGGTAAGAAGGAGACGGACATGACATATAGTTGTCATGTCCGTTGTGTTATTTTATAAGTATATGCCTGTATACTGGCTCAGCCTGTATCATATATATGCGGGTATCCGGTCATGTAAGGATGGCATGGGAGCCGTTGTGTGGGCGTAGTACATAAGATTTCAGAATCAGGAGGTAACAAAGATGACAGAATCAAGATGCGGACTGTTGTGCAGTACATGCCAGTACCGTGAGACGATGGGGTGCAGGGGATGTGTGGAGATGGAGAAGCCGTTCTGGGGGGACAGCTGCCCAGTGAAGTCCTGCTGTGAGGAAAAAGAACATGGGCACTGTGGGGAGTGCGGCAATTTTGTCTGTTCCCTGTTACATAAATTTGCCTATGAGATGGAGCAGAGCGATAACGGTGTCCGGCTTGAGCAGTGCAGGCAGTGGCGTGCGGAACAGAATGGCTGATGCAAAAATGCTATGCAAAAATGCTATGCAAAAATGCAATGCTAAAATGCTATGCAAAAATGCTATGCAGATGTAAAAATGCTATGCAGAAGGTTCGTCCACTGCATAGCATTTTTTTGTATCTTTATTGGCACCGGCATTGTGTCTGCTTAATATAGCATCGCGTGGCGTGCATCGCATCGCGTGGCGTGCATAGCATCGCGTGGCGTGCATCACATCACATGTGCAGTAGCATTTTTCTTTGTGCTACGATGATCTCAGATGGAACATGCCCGTCAGGCGATTCAGAAGACCGGCCTGGGAGCTTAACTGCTGGCTGGTTGCGGCGCTTTCCTCCGCTGTCGCGGAATTTGTCTGAACTACATCTGAAATCTGACTAATCCGTTCCTGTATCTGGGCAATGGAATCTGCCTGAGAGCGGGACGCCTCGGCGATCTGGCTTGTCGTTGACATAATATGTCTGGCGCCTGTGACAACTTCCTCAAGCCGTGCGGCGGTCTCGCTGGCAATTTTTGTGCCATGGCCGACTGCGCTGATGGAGCGCTCTACAAGGGCGGCAGTGGACTGGGAAGCCTCGGAACTCTTGCCTGCGAGGTCGCGCACTTCTTCCGCCACAACGGCAAAGCCTTTTCCGGCTTCGCCGGCTCTTGCAGCTTCCACGGATGCGTTCAGGGCGAGAATATTGGTCTGGAAAGCGATGCTCTCGATAGCTTTGATGATTTTTTCGATCTCGCTGGAACTGTTGTTGATCTCCTCCATTGCGTGTATCATTTCCTGCATCTTCTGGTTGCTTTCCAGTATCTGGGCACCCAGGCTTTCCACTTCACGGCTGGCTTCCATAGCATTTTCCGCGGTCTGTCCGACTTTGGCTGAGATATCCTGGATGGTTTCATCGAGCTCCTCGACGGCGCTCGCCTGTTCCACCGCGCCCTGGCTTAATGCCTGTGCCCCGATGGACATCTGCTCCGAGCCGTTTGAGACATAGGCGGAGCTCTCCACAATCTGGGACATGGTATTGTTGAGGTTGCCAAGGATACTGTCCAGGGAGGTCTTAATGGAAGTAAAGTCCCCTACATAATCCTGTGTTGTCGCGGTTTCCAGATTGCCGTTAGAGATGGATTCAAGTATCGTGGAGATCTCTCCGATGTATCCTCTCAGGCGGCGGATTGTGTGGTCAAAAATATCTGCCAGCACGCCGACTTCGTCGTTGGAATGGATATTTACCGTCAGATCTTTATTCTGTGAGAGTCCCAGTTCCCCGCGCTCCATGCTCTTAGCCCGTGAGGTTAGTCTGGAAAGAGGAACGGATACCGCATGCCTTACATACAGGGACATCAGTATGATTCCCACAAAAATCAGGCCGGCCCCCGCTGCGCAGGCGAGTTTGACCGTGAGGCTGATCTGGTTGGAAACCTCTTCCATGGAGATGCTGCAGCAGATCAGGCCGCTTACGGTACCGTCAGATTCAATGGACGGCACATAGGAAGTGAGATGCGGGATGCCAAGGATCTCCGCCTCGCCCACGTAGGACTGCCCCTGCCCGATAACGATGGAAGCGATTTCTTCATTCAGTTTGGTGCCGGTGACGCGCTTCCCGTCCTGCTGGATGGTTGTGTACGCGCGTTCATCCCCGTGAAAAATGGTGAATTCGCATCGCATCTGTTCTTTCAGGTCGTCCAGAAGCTTTGTCTGGTCTGCCTCCCCGAAACCGTGCTGCCTCTGGTAAGCCAGCATATTTGTGCCGTTGACGCACCGGTTTTCAAGCATAAGCTGCGTCTGTTTATAATACATGGAGACGCACAGTGCCACGATGAGGACGTTGCTGACGCACAGAAGGGCTGCCGCCAGAAGGCTGACCTTTGTTCCGAGACGTCCTGTTTTTCTGCGTTTCTTTTGTGTCTGTAAATCGTTCATTTTACCTGCTCCGTTTCCCTTTTTTGTTAAATATGTATACTTCTATCTTAATAAGGATCCATGGAAAAAGCAAGAATAATTTTGTGTCTGTCTGCACTGGATGACAGGAGAGAATCTGAAGCTTTTTTTCTGAAAAAGCGGAAAATTCTTGCACCTTTCCCCTGAAAGCACTATAATAGACAGATGATTGTCCCGGTTTTTCTGATTCGGGGGATACAGGAGGAACATATGAGAGTAAAGAAACTGACCGCACTGCTGACAGGCGGTGCAATGGCGGCATCGGTTCTGACCGGATGCGGTGGACTGAATAAAGACGCGGATGCAGCGGGTTTTGACGAGACAAA
>OFFW01001459.1_pt1 | contig 14218 bp, 10 predicted proteins | sample 1521501 | NCBI WGS metagenome assembly OFFW01 (sample SAMEA3504107, study PRJEB24116) | mouse gut metagenome | biome: mouse gut; feature: mouse-associated habitat; material: faeces | place: Denmark | collected 2011
TCCTTCAGCCTTCTGAATTGCAGGCGGTGCTCTTTTTCTATGTTGTATTTACTGCGCAGTTCCATAATTTCTTCATGCACATCGTCCATAAATTCCGACGGGTTTATCTTAAGTCTTTCTTTTAATGAACCGAATTTCTCCTCAATGCTGTCCATCAGTTCTTCCACCCTCTGGCTCTTTTCAAGTCTGCGGGCCTCAATTTCATCATTGGCAACGGCAATAATAACATCCAGCCTCTTTTGAATCCGCTCCATCTCCTCTTTCGCCCGTTCCAGACCGATAAGGATATCCCGCAAATCCATAGCGGCCTTAAAGGAAAGTGTAAAATCAACCACAATATAAAGACTTGCCGCCACCGTCACCAGCACGACCACCGCTGAGGGTATGATAAAAATAATACGTTCTACGCCTCTGTGGAGAAATTCCGTCATCAGTATCGTCAGAAAGCCCCATGCCACAGTGGATGAAAGGCAAATATGGCCTTTATAATTAAATTTCTGATTGGAATAATCCCAGTACCGTACCTTAAAGAGAGCCTCCATCAGCTCTCCCGTCACCAGCTCAAGAGCAGTTGCTCCGATACATCCCGCAATATAGGTAAGAAAAATATTATCCTGAAAGGGCATGGAAACCACAAGCATCATAATCGCCCCGCTCCCGTAAATTGGCAGAAAGGGCCCCCGCATAAAACCTCTGTTCACAAATTTTCTGCTTTTGAGAGATACATATGTGGATTCAAATATCCAACCAAAAAAACAGTAAAAATAAAAGAAAAACAGCCACTCTATGATTGAATACTGGTACATTATGATTTTCCCTTCTTATGTATAGTTCCTATCCGCATTTATCCTACACGAAACTGATTACAGGCTCCTTCGGCGCTTTGGTCTTTTCAATATTAAGCGCGTCCAGAATCGGCCCTTCGCCGCCGTAGTCCTCGAAGTATTCCTTCGCCACTTTTGCCGTCACTTTTACCCATTGCTTTTCCGCCAGCTCGCCGCATTTGTCATACCAGCAGGCAAACCCCAGAAATGCCATATCATCCGCACAACAGGTCATTGCCATCCGGCCGGGTACAAAATATCCTTCCGGGAAGTCCTCCGGCTTTAAAACCATGGCCGTGAAACGAATGGTTTTTCCGATATAGCGTTCCAGATTGTCAAGGCTGTCCAGATACCAGATTCCGTATCCCTCATTGTCGAGCTCGATAATCTCCGCATCCAGACTGTAAGGTAAGTCGTCCTCAAAAATCTGGTTGATTTCCCCCTCCGAGCCCTCAAAAATTATCTCCGCCTGCTGGTTGATTGCCTTGACGTTTCTCTTGTAAAGGCTCAAATCCTCCACGTCGTCACAGCGGTTGAAGATAATCATCTCCGACTTTCGGAGCATTTCCGCCAGCAGGGATTTCATGTTCGTGAAATACATGGGGAAAGTGGATGCATCTATGGTGGTAATCTGCTGTTCAATTCCCCAGCGCGGCGGAAGCTCCATATTCTTAAAGTTCCACATGCCGTTATATTCAATAATAATGCGCTCGGGCTTATATTTTTTTTCAAGTTCCGTCAGGTACGCCGGAGTAAACTCCTTCTCATCTTCAATAAAAACAAGCTCTGTACGGCTCTTTTTCAAAAGCGCCTCCTCATACTCGTTTTCCCCTTCCTCGCAGACAATCAGAAGCGTCTTTCCCTTCACCCGAAAATAAGGCTGGGCCAGCGTAAAGGAAATAAATTCTGTCTTTCCACTTTCAAGAAATCCATTAATAACGTATACCGGCTTCATACAACCCCTTCTTTCTTTTTTCCTTACCTTTTACCGTCCGCCTTCTTAGTTTGCCACGAAAAGCTCTTTCAGCGCATCCTCTTTCAGGCCGGAGCCAATCACGCAGAATTTGCCGGTTACGTCCGGCTTTCCGGTACGCACATTGCTCTCTCCCGGCACGTAATCGAAGTAAACCCATCCGCCCGTCTTTTCCGGAACCATGCCCTTCGCCCGAAGCACGTATCCGTACCTGCCTTCGTTTTCAAGCTCCTCCAGAATATGTTCAATTTCATCTTTTCCGTAGGCTTTCGGCGTTTCCATCCCCCAACTGGTAAATATCTCATCGGCATGATGATGGTCGTGGTCATGGCCATGATGATGTCCGCAGCCGCATTCTTCCCCATGGTGATGCTCATGTCCCTCATGGTCATGGTGGTGTCCGCAGCCACATTCTTCCCCATGGTGATGCTCATGTCCCTCATGGCCGTGGTGGTGCCCGCAGCCGCATTCTTCCCCATGGTGATGCTCATGTCCCTCATGGCCATGGTGGTGTCCGCAGCCGCATTCCTCTCCATGATGGTGCTCACAGCCGCATTCGCCGCCATGATGATGCTCGTGCTCTTCTTCCCTGTTTCTGCCGGCTGAAAGCTCCGCCATCATTTCCGCTTCCAAATCTTTCGCGCCCTCTATGGCCTCCAGAATATCTTTTCCGTCCAGTTCTTCCCATGGCGTGGTAATGATGGTCGCTTTCTGGTTATGCTCTCTGATAAGCGCAAGGCACGTATCTAACTTTTCCCCGGAAACACTGCCGGTACGGCTCAGAATAATGGTTCCGGCATGGGCAATCTGGTTGATAAAAAACTCTCCGAAATTTTTAATGTACATTTTGCATTTTGCGGCGTCCACCACGGCAACCGCGCTGTTAAGGACAACCTCTTTTGTGTCAATCACGTCCTGAACCGCTTTCATAACGTCGGAGAGTTTTCCGACGCCTGAGGGCTCAATCAGGATTCTCTCCGGCTCGTAGGTATGCATAACTTCCTTTAGAGACGTTCCGAAATCGCCTACCAGTGAACAGCAGATACAGCCCGAGTTCATTTCCTTGATTTCAATACCGGCCTCCTTCAAAAAGCCGCCGTCAATACCGATTTCTCCAAATTCGTTCTCAATTAAAACTACCTTCGTATCTCCTAAGGCTTCCGCGAGAAGCTTTTTGATTAACGTGGTTTTTCCGGCTCCCAAAAAGCCTGATACAATGTCTATTTTTGTCATTACCATTCCTTCTTTCCTTCAATATACGCGTAATTCGTAACTTCGCATATATTATAATGACTTAAATTGAATAAGTCAAATGCTGGTTTTATCCTGCACACTGCCGGCCTCCGCCAGCATACACAGACCGGCAAACGTTGCAATTATCAATTCTCTATACGCCTTTTTTCCACCCTGCTCCTTTGTCAAATTATCCTCTCTTTTTAATCCAGATGAAATACCGGATGCAAATCGATGGAAACCGGGCTGTTGTCCGGATTAGTCTCCATGATATCCGCCATAAAATCCCACCATTTACGGTTGATTGCCGTGTCTGCGCCGGCGCTCCACAAAGCTTCGTCTTCAATTTCAATACAGCCGAATAACGTCAAAGTTTCCCTGTCAAGAAAAATGGTATAATTTTTTCCGCCATGTTCGTGAATCATGTCTTTCATTTCCGGCCAGAGCTGGTTATGTCTCTTTTCGTACTCTTCTTCCATTCCCGGGTAAAGTTTCATTTTAAATCCTTTTATCATTTTTCCATCCTCGCCTTCTTTTTTATGTGTCCGAAAACAAATCGTCCGGACAGTTTAAATTCAGCTTATCAGAACTTAGCCCCTGTGGCAAGCAAATCGTCCTCATTTTAAAGCGCATTTTGGAGCTTAAGCTTCAAGACAATCCAATCGTCAAAAGCCCTGAATAGATTTTACATGAATTTTACAAATCCCTGATAATAGAATTGACACAGAAAAGATAAACTATATCTGTAAGAAAGCCGCAAAACTATCGAAAGAGGAGATAAATTCTATGGATATTTTCAATATGCTTACTATGATTGGCGGATTAAGCCTGTTTCTTTTCGGCATGACTTTTATGGGACAGGCCCTGGAGCGGCGCGCGGGAGAGAGCCTTCGGCTTCTTCTTGGGCGGCTCACCACCGGCCGGGCAGCCGGGCTTTTTACCGGGCTGTGCGTGACGGCCGTGATACAGAGCTCCTCGGCTACTACCGTAATGGTGGTGGGCTTTGTCAATTCCGGGCTTATGTCTTTGAAGCAGGCAATCAATGTGATTATGGGCGCGAATATCGGAACCACCGTCACCGCATGGATATTGAGCCTATCGGGAATTGACAGCGGCAACCTGTTTATCCGGCTTTTAAAGCCCTCCTCTTTCACCCCTGTTCTGGCGCTTTACGGTATTATTCTTTTCATGTTCGTAAAGGACACCAAAAAGAAGGATACAGGCGCTATCTTCCTTGGATTCGCAACGCTCATGTTCGGCATGGAAACCATGTCGGGCGCGGTTTCCGGCCTTTCGGAAATCCCGGCTTTCCAAAATCTTTTTATCCTGTTTAAAAACCCTGTGCTCGGCGTAATGGCCGGGGCGGTTCTGACTGCCGTTATTCAGTCCAGCTCCGCTTCCGTTGGTATTTTACAGGCCCTTGCGGCAACAGGCCAGGTATCCTATGGCGCGGCCATACCCATTATCATGGGACAGAATATCGGGACCTGCGTTACCGCCCTTATTTCTTCCATCGGCGCGAATAAAAACGCCAGACGGGCCGCAATGGTCCATCTGTCCTTCAACGTGATTGGAACCGCCGTCTGGCTGGGACTGTTTTGTCTAATCAATGCTGTTTTCCGCCTGCCTTTTCTTAACCTGCCGGCGTCCCTGTTCGGCATCGCGGTTTCCCACTCTGTTTTCAACGTTTTATGCACTCTTCTCATGCTGCCTTTATCGGGCTTTCTGGAAAGCTTTGTGAAAAAACTTGTGCCCGACGCCAAAGACCCGGAGATAACGGCGGAGCTGGACGACCGTCTCCTTACCACCCCGCCCATTGCGCTGGAACGCTGCCGCGAGGTGGCGGCTGATATGGCGCAAACCGCCGCGCTGGCCCTTAAGGAATCCCTTTTGGCTCTGAAAAGCTGTTCCCCGAAAACGGCGGCCTCCATCCGGAAAAAGGAAGAAAAAACCGATTACTATGAAGATATTTTAGGCACTTATCTTGTAAAACTAAGCGCCTGCCAAATCAGCGCGGCTGACAGCACCGAGGCCGCAAAGCTGCTGAAATTGATTGGGGATTTTGAAAGAATTTCGGACCATGCCGTAAACCTGCTGGAATCGGCGGAAGAAATGCAGACAAAAAATCTTCCTTTCACGGACGCCGCCAGCCACGAGCTTTCCGTGCTTTGTGCGGCGGTGGAGGAAATTTTGAACCTGTCGCTAAAAGCTTTTTTAGAGAACGACTCAGACGCCGCCTCCATGGTGGAGCCGCTTAAACAGGTTATCAATCAGTTAAAGGAACAGATGCGCTCCAGACATATTCTACGCTTACAGCGCGGAAACTGCTCCACCACCGCCGGCTTCATATGGTCGGACCTGCTGACGGATTTGGAGCGCACCGCCGAACACTGCTCCAACATTGCCGGATGTATGACGGACATCTCCCAAAGCACCATGAATCTCCACGAATCCCTCCGGGAATTCCGGGAGGGAAGCGAAGATTTTCTTCCTATATATAACACATATGCCGGAAAATATTCCCTTTAAAATCAGGACGCTTTCCGGCAGCGGGGCAGATAAAGCTTTAAGGCTGTCAGAAGTATCAAATCAATTAAAACCGCCGCCACCACGGACCACATGCCGTAGACAATGCCCGCCTGCTGGGCGATTTTGCCAATCACAGAAGGCATTATAATAGAGCCGAAGCTGGCTATGGTAAGCATAAAGCTCCAGGCAAGCTGATATTTCCCTATAATATATCCCGCAACCGAAACCGTGGTGGGATATATTCCCGCCATGCTGAACCCAAATCCCATAATGCCAACCACTATCATTCCCGTACTTCTGCCGAAGAGAAGCACAAAGAAAAACAAAACGAAGCCGATTCCCATCATCACCAGAAGATTTTCTTTTTTCATCTTAGTTGAAAGCCACGCCACGGTCAGTCTTCCCGCCAGAATCATCACCCACAGCACGCTTGCCATTATCTGGGAAAGGGACGGACTTAACAGGCCGGAGTCCTCAAAATAGGTTATCAGCCAGCCGATAACCCCCTGTTCCGCGCACAGATATACAAACAGGACGGCGGTACACAAAAGAAAAAGAGGCTCTTTAAAAAAATGATAGTCCGATTTTTGTTTTTCCCGTTTTTCTTTCTTTTCCTTTTCGTTTTTCACCGGCATAAAGAAATACAGCGCCCAGGTAAGCACTCCCATCCCTGCCATAAAAAAGCAGATATACCGCCAGTATTCTCTGTCAAAAGAGGTGGCCAGCGTGAGCAAAAGGGGAAAGGAGAAAGCGCCGACAGCGAACATTGCGTGCAGGCCGTTGATTGCCCATGCCTTTCCCGGCGCTAAATTGTTGATACTGGTATTGTTAAAATTGCTGGAAGCCCCTCTCGCCAGTCCTGTCAGGAGAAAGGCCAAAGCGAGTAAAAAGCGGCTCCCGCCAAATATCAGAAGCAGAAATGAAATGGAAAAAAGGCTCTCAAAAATCAGAATACTCTTTTTTCTTCCCAGATATACGGCCAGTATCCCGGCCAGAAAACCGGAGGCCAGATTTCCAATGGAATGAAGGCTCACAATAAGACCGCTGAAAGCATAGTCGAGCCCTTTCGCCTCTTTGATAAAAGGAAGAAGGGAGCCTATGGACAAAGCCAGCATGCCGTTCACTAAAAAAGCTCCGTAACTTGAGAAAAACTGTCGTCTTTTTTCACTGGTATTTAACAGTTCAAACATGATTTTGTTCTTATCCTTTCCCGTAATAATTACTGCAAACGGCAGGCCCTTTAAAAGGTGCCTGCCTGTTCTGTAAACAACTTATCTGAGTATATCACGGGTCGGAAGTAAAGTCACGCCCTATTTACAAGCGGATATCCACCGGCGTGTAGGATGTTTCTTTCTTTTCCTCTTCCTTTCCGTCCGCGTCTTTGGTATCGTCCGCCTTTTTTTCTTTGGCTTTATCGGCGTCGGAAGTATCCTTATGGTCCTTATTTTCTTCCGAATGCTCTGCCTGCTTCAACTCTTCGCCCGCCTCCTTCAGCGTGCTCATCTGAGCCGCAGACGCTTCCTGTGCGCGCTTTTCCGTCTCGGCAAGGGCTTTTTCCTTGTCCGACGTGTCTCCGCGGTCCATTTTGATTTCCGATTTTATAACGTCTGCCCGGTTTTCCATTCTGTTGGCCACATTGCCCTGAACATTTGCCTGCTTTACCGCCGCGTCTGCGGAAATAATCGCCGACATACTGGCGTTTGACATGGTTTTGGCCTGACCGCCCTCTTTACCTGCTTTTGCGCTTCTGCCGCCGATCAGCTCCGTAACTGCCGAATCGGATTTTTCTTTCTGCTTCTCCTTCCGCAGCTCCATTTGGTGCTGTCTGAGCTGTATGTTTAAATTGTTGATTTCCTGCTGGATTTCCTGACGCTTCTTCATTTTTTCCTCCGGACTTAAGTTTTCGTCCAAGGAAATGTCCTGAATCCTTTGCTGCGCGTCCTGAATCTGCTTCTGAAGCTGCCTGCTGTAAGCGTCGGTTTTCTGTCCGATGCCCGTCACGGCGCTTTGGTTTTGCATCCCTGCTCCGTTTACTCCGTTAATCTGCATCCTTCTGCCTCCTTGCCGCCTGACATATCATATGAATTTATGTCAGGAAAATTTTACTGTGCTGACTTTATGTTGTCTGCTTAGAATTTCGGGATGCAGGACTTATTTGTTAAGAGGGATTGCGCAAAGCGACCTTTTTTTGTTGTAAGCTATTCCAGCATTAACATAACGCTTAAAATGAAGAGATTTTCCTCCCATCTTATGTCAATATCGCCGTGATAGCTGCGGGCAACCTTTCGGATATTTTTCAGTCCGAAACCGTGCCCGTCTCCGCTCCTGCCGCTTTCCGGCAGTCCGCTCTCGCCGTCAATGAGAAGGTTTCCGGAAAAAGGATTTTTCACCTCCAGCATATAAGCGTTTTTCTGCCGCCATGATTTAATATGGATATACGGTTTCTCACATTCCCCGGCGGCCTTTATTGCATTATCCGCCGCATTATTCAAAATAACGCTGATATCCAGGGTGTTTGCCTTTGTCCCCTCAGGATAATGAAAATCACAGATAAAATCTATACCCCTTTGCGCGGCTTCCTTCTGCTTTTCCGCCAGTATCACGTCCGTCACCGGATTTCCGGTTTTAATTTCTTCCTCTATTTTATTTATCTGTTCCTTAAGACCCGACAAATAGGCTTCCGCTTCCCTGTGCTCCTTTTTTTCCAGAAGGGCTTCCAGAGTCAGAACATGATTGCCCATATCGTGTTTCAGCCCCCGGATATCACTGTAAACGGCCTCCATCCGGCCGATGTGCCGCTTCATATCCGCCATCTGCTCCGCCAGCACGGCGTTTTCCTTTTCCCTTCTGTGGCTCCCTTTAATGCTCTGATACAGCACGATTGTGGTAAGAATTGCCGCATACGCTGCCGCCTGGTAGAGCGCCTTTATCCAAATATACTGGTAATAAGCATTCCAGATATAGGTTTGAAAGGTTCCCAGCCAGATATTGGAGAAATAAAGGAAAACCAGATATCCCGTAAGCGCCAGAAACGGCGTTGCCAGCATAAGCGCCAGCTCCTTAATCTGCATGTTTTCCCTTTTACGGACATATACTCTGTTTATCATCCTGACAAGGACTTTCATAATATAGAAACACGAAATCACATAGACCAGTTCAATCGCCAGAAAACATGCAAACTGTCTCCACAAATTCTGCTGAACATAAGGATGGTAAATAATATTTTCAAATAAAATATCTCTTGGAATAATCGCCAGACTGCTGGTTATGTCATTTAAAAGGTACATCAGCATGGCCAGAAACACTTTCTGCGCACGGTTTCGCCGGTCAGCTAAACACATGGCGGCAAAAGCCGCCAGCACGCCCATTCCGTAGGCTATGGCGCCGTCCATTTCCAGGGGAATGGCATACATCACAATCATCATTCCCGCATACGCCAGCCCTACGGCTTTCGCCTGACTTTTCCCCCTCAGATACGGCTCCGTAAAGCGATAAAGCCAGAAACCGGTAATGACAATCCGGATAATTGAGCTTATATGCACCGCCATATCCCAGTACCACTCCATATCCATCAGTCCATTCCTCTTTTCCGGTTATATTTCAGATATTTTTGCACAAATTGCGGATAATTCTTTTTCGACATCAGCGCCTCGCCTTTTTCCAGAAAAACCGATGAGGCGTCATATTTCAGCACATACTGAAAATGAACCAGATAAGACCTGTGGGTCCGGAAAAAATCTTCTCCCAGCTCCCTCTCCAAATCGGCTATCTTTCCATAATACTCTATCTCTTCTTCCAGGGTATGTAAGAGAATTTTGCGGTTAAAAACCTCCGCATAAACAATTTCACTGCACAAAACTCTCATATGGGCGCTGCCTGACTTGACAAGAAGGTACTTTTCCCTCTTCTCTTCTTTCTCCTTTAAAAGGCACTCAAGCTTTTGGCACTGGTCTATTGCCCTGCCAAGCACCTCCTGAAACTTTTCGTCGGAAAAAGGCTTAACCAGATAATGGAACGCGCCAACGTCAAAAGCCTGAAATACATAGGACTCGATTGCCGTCACAAATATCAAAATGGTTTTGTCGCAAAAAGCCCGCAGCCGCCTTGCCGCCTCCACCCCGTCCATTCCGGGCATCTGTATGTCCAGAAACAAAATATCGGGCTGCGCTCCCGCCGCGAGCAGCGCCTCCCCGTCTGCGTAAAAACAGAGATTTGCCTGTGGACACAGCTTTCTTACTTTGCCCGCCAGCAAATCTCTCACTTCTTTTTCGTCGTCACAAATTGCTATCTGCATTTCTACCCTTTAACACTTTCTGTACATTTTTCCCTTTGTACTGCCCGTTGATTCTATCTTTCCCTGCTCTGTTAAATCTTTCAATAACTCCTTAATCCGGGAACTCTTAACAGATACAATATCTTCAAAATCCGAAGCTTTATACCACATGTCATACTGCATACTTTCCAAAATCAGTATCTGATTCTCTATAGTTTTTTTCGCCGGTTTTTTTTCGCCGGTTTTTTTCGCCGCTTTTCCCTGCTCCATCTTTAAAACCAAAGTAATCTGATTTAAAATCGTATCCTCAATTAACTCCGGCGTCTCCCATCCCTGCTCCTCCCATACATTTAATATGGTCGGGAATCCTGAGCCGACATTATCCCCATAGCCTGCCATACGCAGCATGGACTGCATTCTTGGATTCCTTGCCTTTGAATTTCCGCCTCTGAATATCTGTTCTTTTGGAATTTTTAACACGCCGGGATTTGTGATTTCAAATCCCTCAGCAGTCTTTATTACTTTCAGTGTCCCTTCCAGCATATAATCTGCATGTATAATCATATTTACACAGGATTCTCTGATTGCTTTGTGCAGCGGAGTATCGTCTTCTCTGACATATCCCTTTAACTTAAAGGGCTTAGGCAGCTCAGACGTGAGCTTTGGAAGTATTTTCGAAAGGAAATTGAATGCGTTGTTCTCCCATGTACCATCATATGTGATACGGTCATTCCACCTGACATCATCTGTTTTATGTGACTCATCTCTGTAGTCCATAAAAATATTATCGAATACATCACGAACCGCAAGCCCGTTTCCAAACATCATAAGACCTGCCATTGTCAATCCTTCAATATCTTTATCCCTGTCTTTTCTATAGCCGCCAAGCATTTCAAGAAAATGCTTATCATCATAGGTGTTCCAGATATGCTCTCCATTCTCGTTTTGGAATCTCATGCGGTATGCGCGAAGCGTATCCGAATCCACATCATCCATCGAATAATGTTCCATCACCATATCATCTACGCCCTCTGCGTTCTGGTCACGGAACATTGCCCGAACCTCCGCATTCGTACAATGGTAATCTCCTTCATGGTTTCTTTTATATGCACCTTTGAAAGGATTCGTTCCAATGTATACCGGACGAGTCTGGAAACTTGCACGCGGGACATGAATCACTATCAAAGTAATTGTATCCTCTGTTACCTGAAATACATCGTCATTCTTTAAGATATTCCTGTTGACCTTGTCAGAATTAATGGTGTTCCAAAAGTCTTCCAACTGTCTGGACGGATTTTCTATTCCCTGAATGACAAAACGTTCTTCCGGATTGGTTTTTTTCTTATTTTCATCCACGCCGAGAATAATATAACCGCCTTTGGTATTTGCAAATGCGGAATAGGATTCATACACAGACTTTGGCACATTGCGCTCTGCTTTCTTACATTCCACATCTACTTTCTCGCCTTTAAAAATCATCTGCCTTAATTCCTGCATATCCATAGTGCTTACCACCTGTTTTCACTCACTTCCGCCAACATCCCGCCACCCACAGCATACAATAACACGCTCCATATGTCCAGCGGGATTTTACCTGCCGGCCGTCTCACCCTCCTTTCACCACCACCGGAAGCCTTGTCCCCATCCGGCAAAGCAGTTCGTTGCTGATGCTCCCGGCGCTGTCTGCCACACGGGGCGCAGAAAGCTCCCCGCAGCCTTCCATCCCTATCAGCACCGCCTCGTCTCCCCTTGCCACGTCTCCTGCGTCGGTTACGTCAACGGCAAGCTGGTCCATGCAGATTCGCCCGACTATGGGAACCTCCCGCCCGTTAATCAAAACACTGCCCCTGCCGCCGGACAGCGCTCTGGGATAACCGTCCCCGTAGCCAATGGAAATTATGGCAATCCGGCTGTCACGCTTTGCCGTAAAAGTTCTTCCATAGCCCACGCTCTCTCCCTTTTTAACCGGACGCACAAGCGCAACCCTGCTCTTTAGGGAAAGCACCGGACGCAAGTCAGGTTGCAATAATGTCTCATCCTTTGCGGAACTTAAGACGCCGTACAGGGCTATCCCGATTCTTACATAGTCGCCGGAAATCTCCGGGTAATTCAAAAGGCCGTAGCTGCTCTGGATATGGAGCTTCGGAAGCATAATCCCGCTTTTTTTAAGCTCGTTGACCACATGGTAAAAGTTATCTGTCTGCTCTTTCGTGAACGCCTCATCCTTTGGCGTTCTGCCATCCGCACAGCAAAGATGAGTGAACATTCCGCACACCCTGATATTTTTCATGGAAAATATTTTTTTTACTTTCTCAGTCTCCTCCCACGGGATTCCCAGTCTGTGCATTCCCGTGTCGATTTTGATATGGGTTTTCACAGGAATGCCCTGTTTACTTAAAATTCCCGCATATTCATAGCTAATCAGAGTCTGGGTCAGGTCATACTTTTTCAGCTCCGATATGCGGTTTATCGCCGTATACCCAAGAATCAGTATTTCTCCCGCAACGCCGTATTTGCGGAGTTCGATTCCCTCGTCAACGGTTGCCGCCGCATAGTCCCTTACTCCCAGCTTGTTTAAATGCACGGCAGTTTCATAAGCGCCGTGTCCGTATGCCTGCGCCTTGACCACCGCCATCAGCCGGCATCCCTCCGGCATAATTTTCCGAATCTCTCTCAGGTTGTGTTCCAGATTGTTTAAGTCAACCTCCAGGTAAGCCCTGTCCGTCCCCGCGCCGGGCTTTTTCTTTTTGGGCCTTGCGTTATCACTGAAAATCGTTATCATCGCCCCTGCCACCGTTGATAAAAGGCACACCGTCAGATAATGCGCCATACTGTTTTCTATGAGAAGTTCCTGCAAATGAAGCACTTTGGCAAAAAGGCGCACCGCCACAATCACCATGGGATGAATCACGTAAATTGCTAACGAAAGCGTTCTTACTCTCGTCAGCCGTTTTCCCTGAAAGCTTAAAATTATGCAAAACAGGAAATACATACATGGCAGAAGAAACAGGTACATGCTGTCATGCCGCTGCAGATTCAGCGTATGCAGCGTCATCGCTTCCCCAAACATCAGGGAAAAGCTGATGCCAAATCCCAGCGGCAAAAAAAGCCCCTTTTTCCCGTCATGGCCTGTTTTTCCTCCGGCGCCGCAGCCGCTGTCCGACATATATCCTCCCAGCACAAAAAATACCGGCGCAAAGAAAATACCGCTTCTCGTATGGTCGCAGACCTGAAACACAAGGGTATAAAAATTTTTCAGAACCGGAATCATTTCCGAAATCCCGTAATAGCTGTCGCCAAAAAGCCCGGCTGCATATAAAAGGCCGGTAACCGCAAACGCCTTTTTATATCCGGAGCTTTTTACCAGAAACCACGCGATGGCCCCGCCTGTTATCGACGCCGGCAGATACCACAAATGGTATAAGGTGCCGTCAAATACAATATCTTTGATAAACTCCGGCAAAAAAGGTTCCGTCTTAAAATAACCGTTATAGAGGTTAATTGGCACGTAAAGCGCAATCGCCAAAAGGTAGATAAAAACAGTCTTTTTTATAAAAGAAAAAAGCCTGCTATTATCCCGGGAATATCGGGAAATCAGAAAAAAACCGGAAGTCATAAAAAAGAAAGGCACCGCTATACGCGCAACGATTCTTGTGAAAATGAAATCGCCCGTGGCGCTGACGGATGTAAGCGGCGAAGTGTGTATGGCAATTATCAGATATGCCGAAATCAGCCGGAAATAATCAACGCCCGTATACGATTTGTTTTTGCTCATATTATTTTCCTCCAGACTGTGACGATAAATCCGTCGGTATTGTTGCCGGATAGTTGGTAAACCTCTGTCTCCGGCATGGAAATCACGGTTTCGCCTTCTTTGGCGGGAACATAGTAAATCTGAATTTCCGCTCCTTCCAGCCGCCGGTAGATAAGCCGGTTGTTTTCCCCGTAGGATTTTAAAAACTCCGTATATTCCTCCAGAGACAGCCCCTTTTCCAGCATAATTCTGGAATGGGGAAAGCCCACATACCGGAAATGCCAGGGTTCATTTGAAATTCCCGTGATTTCCTCTTTTTCCTTTGCATAGCGCTCGATAAATCCGTAATCCGGCGCGGCTTTCCGGAAATCCTCGCAAATACCCTCATAGGGAAAATCCGGGCATATAAAATCAATTTCCTCCTGATTTAATCCCAAATCAATGGCAAGCCCGCTCTGGTGCTCGCTGTGGCCCGGAAGCGCCACATATTTTCCGGTAAATTCTTCTCCCTTTTCCTTAAGCGTTTCCTCATAAATCGCCGTCTGCTCCGCTTTGGAGCGATAGCCGCTCACAGGCACAATCCTGTCCGCGGAATCGATTTCTTTCAAAATCTGCTGCAACGCAACGGCGGC
>OFFW01001465.1_pt1 | contig 14200 bp, 13 predicted proteins | sample 1521501 | NCBI WGS metagenome assembly OFFW01 (sample SAMEA3504107, study PRJEB24116) | mouse gut metagenome | biome: mouse gut; feature: mouse-associated habitat; material: faeces | place: Denmark | collected 2011
TAATTTTACCAAAGCATGGATTCGCCTTATCAATCAGCTTGAAAAAAACAACGGATACCAGGCTTCACCTGCCACCCCTGTGTTTAACAATAAATTAGTTGAAGGAAAACGATAATTTGCAAGTTATATGTTGCCATGTATAATAAATACATGGAGCAGGCTTGTTTTTATCTCTTACAGGAGGGATAAAAACGAATGAGTATGAAAGTGGCTATTTACTGCCGTTTATCTGAGGAAGACAAAAACAAGCAGTCTGAAACCGATGACTCAGGCAGTATCCAGAACCAGAAATCAATGCTATTACAGTACGCCATGAACCAAGGATGGGAGGTTTACAATATTTACAGTGATGACGACTATGCCGGGGCTGACAGACGCCGCCCTGAGTTTAACCGTCTGCTAAAAGATGCGGAACAGCAAAAATTCAACATTATTCTCTGCAAAACACAATCACGCTTTACCCGTGAGCTTGAACTTGTAGAAAAGTACATACATGGACTTTTCCCAATTTGGGGTATTCGCTTTATCAGTATTGTTGACAACGCCGATACCGCAAATAAAGGCAACAAAAAGTCCCGTCAAATAAACGGGCTTGTCAATGAATGGTACTTAGAGGATATGTCCGAAAATATCCGCAGTGTTTTGACAAGCAGACGGATAAACGGTTTTCATATTGGCGCATTTGCCCTTTATGGTTACAAAAAAGACCCCAATCAAAAGGGACATTTAACCATTGACGAGGAAGCCGCCGCCGTTGTCCGTAAAGTATTTACCCTATTTTCACAAGGTTACGGAAAAACTGCAATTGCCCGTATGCTCAATGACCGGGGTATACCCAATCCAACGGAATATAAACGTCTGCAAGGTTTGCGCTACCAGCAGCCCAAAACCAAAAACAGCACTCTCTGGAAATATTTTGCCATCTCCGACATGCTGACAAATGAAATGTATATCGGAAATATGGTTCAAGGCAAATATGGCAGCGTATCTTACAAGACGAAACAAAACAAGCCCCGGCCTAAAAGCGAATGGTATGTTGTAGAGGGAACACACGAACCGATTATTGACCGTGAACTATGGGACAGAGTACAGGCGTTAATCTCACAGAAGGCAAAACCTTTTGATACTGGCACAATAGGTTTATTTGCGAGAAAAGCCCGGTGTGCAAACTGTGGTTACACAATGCGCTCATCCCAAACCCGGGGCAAGCGCTATCTAAAATGTTCAAATCACCATGTTGCAAAAGACGCCTGTATTGGTTCCTTTATCTCCGTTGATAAGTTGGAACGACTTGTTCTTGACGAACTTAACCGTTTAGCAGATGAATATCTCGACATAGGCGAATTAGAAAGAAATATTGAGTTCTGCTCCAACTTGTTGGAACAAAAAGCCCGGTTGCTTTCCGATATAGCCGCCTATAAAAAAAAGATTGCGGAATATTCAAAAGGCATTCAGGAACTTTATATGGATAAGGTAAAGGGGTTGATATCCCAAAGCGATTATGTGGAAATGTCAAAAGAGTTTACTGCAAACCGCGACCGTTTGGAGCGTATTATTGTAGACGAACAAAAACAGCTATCTGAAACCGAAGAAAAAATAACGGCGGGCAGCAATCGCCGCGAACTCACCTCGCAATATACCAACTTGAAACACCTTACCCGTGAAATCGTGGAAATATTGATTGATCACATATCTGTTGGCAGGCGTATTCCGGGAACAAGAGACGTTCCGATTGAAATTCACTGGAACTTCTAATCAAAAGTTGTTCTTATATGATTGCGGCAGAGCAAAAAGCCCGCACAACCTACGACAACATTCTGCGGCTCGTAAAAGACGACCCGGACGTGTGCGAACCGATTAAATTCCTTCGTGCGAGGGAAATTGTACACTTCCAGAGATTCGGTGAAGCCCTCCGAATCGTGCAGGATAAACTGGACTCCAAGAACTTCTATGCGTTCAACCCGGAATTTGACTGCTCTAAATAAAAGACTTGAAAATCAGGTTTTACCTCAAATGACTATTATTGATTTTCAGTTAACTGTGAAAGCATCAGCCAATCCTGGCTGATGCTTTCGTTTACTCTGCCGTATCCACAATTACAATACTGGAATCGCCCTGCTTTGCCTGTTCGATTACCGCTGCCGCCAGCTTCTGAAAGGACCCGTAAGAGGAAGTCGCCCCGGTCAGCGCGTCAACCTCTCCCTCTCCCTGCCCGTCTAAAAGCTGACCGGCGTAGAAGCGGGTATACTCGTTCGGATAAGTTCCGGCGCCATGCAGCATCGCCTGCATATAGGTATTATCCCAGCTCTTGACAAAACCGCTGGCGTTTTCCGCGTTATATTCCACCGAAACAATATTTCCTCCCTTGACCATAATCGTAATATATTCTTTCCAGCCGTGGCTGAACTCTGAAGCCTGAGCAGTATAATAACCATCCTGAAGACCTGTCTGCTCGCCGCAGCCTGTAAGCAGCATAACCGAAAAAATCAATGCTATGCCAAACATTCGTTTCATCATTTCTCTCATCTTCTTCAACGTTATTCCTCCTTCAAAGCAAATTTCTTTACCTGCACCTGAAGTTCTTCGGCTTCCTTTGCCAAAATCTCGCTGGACTGGCTTGTTCCAACGGCATTTTGCAGATTCCTGTCGGCGATGGATGAAATTGTCGCAATCCTCTCTTCCATGCTAATCAGCGCGTTCTCCTGCCCCTGCACCGCCGCTACCAACTGGTCTGATATTTCACTGATTTCGGTGGAAACACCGTAAATAGCCTGCAGAGATTCCGCCGTACTGGCATTCAATTCCACGCCTTCCTGGATAACGGCCTTGGTATTTGTTACGATATCCACCGCGCTTTGAGCTGCCTGGGCGCTTTTTCCTGCCAGCTCTTTCACCTCCTCGGCCACAATGGCAAATCCGCGGCCTGCGCTTCCGGCCCGCGCCGCCTCCACAGATGCGTTCAGCGCCAGAATATTGGTCTGGAACGCAATATTGTCAATGGCTTTGGCAATACTCGTAATTTCCTGGGCGTTGGAGCTGATATTGCTCATCGCGTTGGAAAGGGCATCCATCTGCGTATTCGCTTCCTGTACTTTTCTGGTGATTTCACCGGTCATAGTATGTGTCTGGTCACTGCTCCTAATTACGCCGGCAAGCTGTTCCTTGACATGGGTCACTTCATCAACCAGTACCTCGGTCGCCTGATTTTGTTCTAAAGATGCCTGATGAAGCTGGCCTGACTGTCCGCTCAGTTCTTCCGCCATTTGGGCAAGGCGAGCCGCAGCCGCCCGAAAGCCCGATATCGTCTTATTCATGGATGCCAGAATCGTGCCAAGGCTGTTACGAATCAGCGTGAAATCACCTTTATACTGAACCTGAGGCTCAATCTGCAGGTTACCGTCCGCAACACCGCTTAATACCTGATGGATATCCGATATGTACCGGTTAACACTTCCTACCGTATCTGCCAATGTTCTGGTCATAATTTCAAGCTCATCCCCTGACCTGATATGCGCCACCTCTGTATGCAAATCGCCGTCGGAAAGGGCGACCATCCTGTTTGTCACATTCTTCACCGGTTTGGATATTGACCGGGCCATCCGCAGAATCACCAGAATGGATATAAAGAGCACCACCAGCGTGCATATTCCAGCAACTATCATCGCCCCGTTTATCAGATTATTGTAATCCGACTTTGGCACCTGGATAACCAAAGCCCACTGTGTGCCATGAATGGGTGAAAAAGCCACCAGCATCTGCTGTCCGTCAATGTCAAATTCTGTTGAACCGGTCTCCCCTGTCGTCACGCTTTTAATCGCTTCCTCATTTCCGCCGCCAAGCTCCAGCAGCGTGCTTTTGGCCTGAACCTTTGACTGGTCCGGATGGCCGGTGACAATTCCTTCACGGTTAACCATATATGCCATACCGTTTTTTCCTATGTTTATACTGCTCAGCACATCATTGAGCATATCGTATTTATAGACGCCCACCAAATAAAAAGCGGTTTCGCCGTTTTCCTTTACCGGCATCCCCATAGTGATGCCCAGATTTTCCTGAAAAATAGTACTGTTATAAGTGGTCAGATTATCTGTTTCCTTAAGCATTGCAAAAAAGCCGTCATCCAGACTTTCCGGCGCGCCGTCTATTCCCTGGACCAGCCTGCCGCTTAAGTCATAGAGGGCAATCGTATAAAATTCGTAAATCTCGGCCGCTTCTGTCAAAACAGCCTCCCATCCGTCCGCTGCCGTCTTTCCGTCATGCCCGGATTCCGTTACGTTTCCTCCTATGTCAACTATGTTCATTCTCGAATCGCCGGCAAGCATCATCATGCGCTCCGCCAGCATGCGAATATTTGCCTCCACTGTCTTAGCTGACTGTCTTGCCATTGGCTGCAGGCTGTCCAGTAAAATACTGTTTGCCAGCGATTGCATGGAAAGCGCCATAATCACGCAGCATACTGCCACCAGAATCAAAATATTGAGTGTGGTGTTCCTCAAAATCCTTCCGTTAAGACTCATCCTCGTTTTTCGACTAATGCGGGAGTCTGACTGTCTCGTTCCCATTTTCACATTACTCCTTTTTCTTAACATTTATCCTGAACATAATAAAAGGCCCACTTCCCATTCGGCAATCCCCTTAAAAAGGGTCTGCCTGTCATGGATAACAGACTTTTCTGCATTATCATAACACGAACCCTTAAGAAAGAAAAGCCCTCCCTGCCATTGAAATCAATTTTTCCTTATACTTTCCTTAAGTTTGCCTGATAGACTCTTTTTCAGAAAAACAATTAAAGGAGGATATCTCAATATGCAACAATCAACAACTCAAACCTTACCTCAAAAAGGATTATCCGGATTCTCACTGAAATATCTGGCAATGGCTTTCATGGTTCTGGACCACATCCAGTACTTTTTTGCCTACACCGGAAAAGTTCCCCTGTTTTTTTCCATGGCCGGCAGAATGGCGGCGCCTCTTTTTCTTTTTTGCATTATTGAAGGCTTTACCCATACCCGTGACCGGAAAAAATATTTTATGCGCATTTATCTGTTATCAGTGCTTATGGGCGCCGTACAGTTTTCGTTCTACAACATAGGACATTTTCTCGTGCGGGCGGACGGGTTTTTCCCACAGAATCAGATGCTTGCATCCTTTTCTATCCTGCTTGTCATTTTGCAGGGATTTGACTGGTGCGCGCGCAAAAAATGGGGGCGGGGCCTTGCGGCTATACTGATTCCGGCTTTTTTCCCCTTTATCGTGACCGCTCTGATGATGTTTTTCCCCAATCCGGTATTTAATTTTTCCCTCAGCCTGCTGGCTTTTACCCTGCTTCCGGTGCACTCTTTCATTATAGACGGAGGAACAGCCACCCTGATTTTCGGTACGGTTCTCTATCTGTTCCGCAAAAACAAAAAAGCCCAGGCGGCGGCTTTTGTTGTGACATGCCTTATTTGGGATATTGCGAGGCTGCTTCTTATGATTCCCAACCTTGGCCTTACCGATTTTTTCACAGTGGCTTATGAATGGATGGAGGTTTTTGCGGTTATTCCGATGTTGTGCTACAATGGAATGCGGGGAGAAGGCTCTAAGCGCTTCTTTTACTGGTTTTATCCTGTTCACGTTTATGTGCTGTACGCCCTCTCCTGCGCGCTTTATTTTCTGTGGAAATGAAAGGAGTTTCAATGGCACATATTCTGGCAATTGACGACGACCAGGCCATGCTGGTTCTGATTAAAAATACGTTAAAAAAGGACGGCCACGAAGTAACCTGCATGGAACAGATTACGGAAACGCTGAAAAACAAGCTTTCTTTTTACGACCTTATTCTGCTGGACGTTATGATGCCCGGAACGGACGGCTATACCTTCTGCCGCAAAGCCCGCAGTTACACGGACTGTCCGATTCTTTTTCTGACCGCCAAAAGCCTTGAGGAGGATGTGGATTTCGGTTTTTCCGTGGGAGCGGACGATTATATCAAAAAGCCCTTTTCCATTCTGGAGCTGCGGGCCCGGGTCAACGCCCATTTAAGGCGGGAACAGCGGGAAAAAATCAGATGTTTTTCCGTGGGGAGCATCCGATTTTTTCTGACCAAAAACGAAGCCTGGGCCGGGGAACAACGGCTTCCGTTTACCAAAAGCGAATATGAAATCACGCTTCTGCTTGCCAGAAATCACGGGCAGATATATTCCAGAGAACAGATTTTTGAGAATGTTTACGGTTATGACAGGGAGAGCGATATTTCCGCTATCACAGAGCATATTAAAAATATTCGGAAAAAGCTTGCCGCCGCAGGCGTATCTCCGATTGAAACGATTTGGGGGATTGGCTATCGATGGAAATGAAACCGAAAACCGGAAAGATAATCAGCATAAACCGCTTTTTTCTGATTTTTTTAACCCATGCAGTCCTTACTTTGATTGGTACTGCTCTTCTGTGGGCGGTTCTTCTGTCCGCAGCTTCCGTTTTTCATGTCCTCGTTCCGGCAAACGCGGTGGAACGCTCCATTTCCGCCTGGTGCGAAACGCTTGACGGACACAGTTCGATAACGCCGGAGGAAATACCTTCCGGAGCGGACTACGCTATTTTTGACAAAAAAGGCGTTCTTATGCAGACCAATTTAAAAGAAGATGAATTAAAAAGCGCCCGGAAGATGGCGTCCCAAAACATACCGGGAGACATAAAGCGCAGCGGCACATATATTTCTCTCCGGCTTTTTACGGACAGTCAGTGCGTTATCGTCTCTTATCGGCTCGCCGCACGCTTTTCCTCTCCCCTTCTTCGGCGGATTTTCCCTAACGCCGAACTCTTTTTCTTTTTGCTTCTTCTTTTTATGATTATAGCAGATATGATTATGATTTCCGTGCGCTATGCCCGCAAATTAAACAGGGAACTGCAAAAACTGGCCGCGGCGGCCGACCGGATTTTACAACAGACGCTGGCCTTTGAAGTGGAAAAAACCAGACTTCTTGAATTCAATCAGATTATGGATTCTCTGGAACATTTAAAGGCCGATTTGCAATGCTCTCTGGAAGAACAGTGGGCAATGGAGCAGCGGAAAAAACGGCAGTTAACCGCACTGGCGCATGATATCAAAACGCCCCTTTCTATTGTGACAGGCAACGCGGAGCTTTTGCTTGAGACCGAACAGACCGGGGAACAGCGCGAATACAGCGGATTTATTCTGTCGCATGCCAGACAGATTCAGCGGTATGTGACGGGAATGCTGGAAATTGCAAGACCGGCAGGCAGCCCAAAAGGCCGCTGTGAAATCAGAAAACTTTTATCCGAAACGGCTGAAAATATTGAAAGTCTTGGAAAAAAGAAGCGTCTCTCCTGCGTCCTTACCGCAGAGAATCTGCCCGATACACTTCCCGTCTCAAAAGACGGGCTTTGCCGAATCCTGAATAATCTAATCGACAATGCCGTACAGTATTCTCCTGACGGCGGCACAGTCTTTCTTTCCGCGCAGGTCAGGGGAACAATGCTTCAGATTTGTATAAAGGACCAGGGGGACGGTTTTTCAGGGGAAGCCCTTTTACTTGCCGCAGACGAATTTTACCGCGCCGACCCAAGCCGCGGCAGCAAAGAGCATTTCGGACTGGGGCTTTCCATCGCAAAACAGATTGCCGCGGAACTTGGCGGAACCATTCTTCTTGAAAACGCGCCGGAAAAAGGAGCTCTCGTCACGGTCAGCCTGCCCCTGAGCAGATAACACGGGGCGGAGGACGACAGCAGTATGCAAATGCACCTCTGTCTTAAACAACAGAGGTGCAGCATGAACTTCTTAATAAACTTTCTTAATAATTTTCAGCGTGAACCTCAAAATAACTCTGAGGATGATTGCAGACAGGGCAAATCTCAGGCGCTTTGGTTCCAACCACGATATGTCCGCAGTTTCTGCATTCCCACACCTTTACTTCGCTCTTCTCAAATACCGCAGCGCTTTCCACGTTTTTCAGAAGGGCACGGTATCTTTCTTCATGGTGTTTCTCAATCTCACCTACCAGACGGAATTTGGCAGCCAGCTCCGGGAAGCCCTCTTCCTCTGCGGTCTTTGCAAAACCTTCATACATATCGGTCCACTCATAATTTTCGCCGTCTGCCGCAGCGCCCAGATTTTCAGCGGTACTGCCGATTCCCTGCAGTTCCTTAAACCACATTTTCGCATGCTCTTTCTCATTGTCCGCCGTTTTTAAAAACAGGGAAGAAATCTGCTCATAGCCCTCTTTCTTCGCCACGGATGCGAAATAAGTGTACTTATTTCTGGCCTGTGACTCTCCGGCAAATGCCGCCTGAAGGTTTTTCTCTGTCTGTGTTCCTGCATACTTGTTCATGTTACTGTTCTCCTTTTCTTTCGTTACTGTATCCTGTATCTGATCCTGCGCCATTCGCCGCACAGATGCGTCATCACATCCGGCTGGCTTATCGCGCGCGGGAATCACCATTCCTGTCCAAACCTGCCCGACTTACGCATGGGCAATATTCGTATATTCCGAAATCTCCCTGCTGATGGTACACAGATCTTCCACCGACAGATCATGAATATTCTCATGTCCGGTGATTCTTGCAAAGGTCCGCAGCTCCTGTGCAGAGCAGTTCAAAAAGTTCGCTACGCGTTTTGCCGCCGCCTCTTCGTGCAGCCGTTTCCGCAGCTCCGGATCCTGGGTCGCCACGCCCACCGGACACATACCCGTACCGCAGATACGGTACTGCTGGCAGGCTGTCGCCACCATCGCCGCCGAAGCGATAGCCACCGCATCCGCTCCCATGGCAACAGCTTTGGCAAAGTCCGAGGAAGCCCGCAGTCCTCCGGTGATCACAAGGTCGATATCCGCCTGTACGCTGTCCAGATATTTCCTCGCCCGGTAAAGCGCATAGATGGTGGGCACACTCGTGGAATCCCTGATGATCGCGGGAGAAGCTCCGGTCGCTCCGCCTCTGCCGTCGATGGTGATGAAATCCGGCTCCGCATAGACACAGTACGCCAGATCCTTCTCGATCTTTCCGGCCGCGATCTTAATCCCGATCGGCCTGCCGCCGCTGCAGTCACGCAGATTCTTCACCAGTGTCCTTAAATCTTCCTTCGTGTCGATACCCGGGAACTTGGACGGACTGATCACGTCCTCACCCAACGGTTTATTGCGGATAGCCGCGATCTCCGGCGTTACCTTGCTGCCCGGCAGATGACCGCCCATACCCGGTTTTGTACCCTGTCCGATCTTGATCTCAATCGCATCCGAAGTCGTCAGGTTTTCCGTCGTCACACTGTATAAATTGGGAACATACTCAAATATATACTTGTGGGCCGCCGCTTTTTCCTCCGGCAGGATGCCGCCCTCGCCGCTGCACATTGCCGTCCCTGCCATGGCGCTGCCCTTCGCAAGTGCGATCTTCGTCTCCCGCGAAAGCGCCCCGAAAGACATATGGGAAATGTACACCGGCATATCAAGTACCATCGGTTTCTTCGCATGTTTGCCGATCACCGTCTGCAGGGACACGTCCGCATGTTCCTCAAGCGGCGGCGGATTCAACTGTGCGCCCAGCACCAGAATATCGTCCCAGCCGGGCATCTTCATCTGTGTTCCCATCGCCTCGATGGCGGATCTGCCCGTGACCGCCATCTCATGAATTTCCTTCATGTAACGGTAATTACTGTCCGTCTTGCGCGTCTCCTTCGGATAATGCAGATCCACGCCTTCCCCGGAAATCGTTCCTGCCGGCGCATTCCCATCCACCGCCGCTTCCGCTTCCGTTACCCCTGCCGCCTGATCCGCTCCGTCAGGCAACACCGGCTCAAACTTCTCTGCCGGCTGTTTGCACATGGGACATTCCGTCAATTCGGAAAAAGGCTTTCCCTCCGCCTCCTCATCATACACATACCCGCACACACTGCATTTAAATACCATTGCCATACCCTCCTCTTATGTATCTTCCGTTTCCTGCTGCCGACATTCCGGACAAAGATAGAACACCTTAAGATCATAATACAAAATCTCCCCGCCAAACTGTGCCGCCAGCGTTCCCGTCAGATCTTCGAACACCATGTCCGACAATCTGCCGCACTTTCTGCACACCAGATGATCATGACGCCGTTTCCTGTCATAACGATCCGGTGAACCTTCCAGTGAGATCTTTCTGATCAGCTCCTTATCGCACAGCATATTCAGATTATTATAGACTGTTGCCAGCACGACCTTCGGCTCCTTCTTTTTTAAGATAAGGAAGATCTGTTCTGCCGTCATATGCTCAGAAGATTCGTTTATGATATTTAAGATCCTTTCCGCGTATTTTGTCATATCTCTGTCCTTTTTTAGAATTATTATAATTGTAAATCGTTTTCTGTCAAATGGCAAGTCATACTTTCTTCTGTTACTGCATGTTTCACTCCGCTGAATGATGCCGCACATGACATCAAAACGGCTGTTTGAATCAAAAATCTAATATCGTATATTTTCACCGCCGAAAAGAGAAGTGAGGGGTTTTATGCTCCTAAAAAATGGCCATAAGGAGGATGGTATTATGCATACAAAGACAATGGAAGGACTCATAGGCGCGAGGACAAATATGAACATGATGAATACACCTATGCGCGTTTACAAGGAGGCAAGACGAAAAGGCGATTTGGATACAATGGAGAGGGCAATGGGGTATGCCAACGAATGTTCTGACAGAGCGGAGGAATATAAGGAGGAAGCCGACGAGGGCATGAAGAAGGATACGGAGGAGACCCGCAAAATTGCAAAGGAGCAGCGTGAGGAGGCTATCCAGAAGTGCAGGGATGAACGCGAAAAACTGGAAAAGAAGATTGAAGAAAACAGGAACGGTGATGCTAACACAGATACTGTTGTAATCAGTGAGGAAGGTAAAGTGCTGTTAAAAGACAGCACAGGTCTGGACGATACGGTTTCTGCCGAAACAAAGACAGATGCCGTAAGAGAACCCGTAACCTATACAAAAACAGGAGAGCCGGTTTCCGCGGAACAGAGTATAAGTACAAGTATTTCAGTATCGGTATAAAAGCGAAGAAGAAGGCAACATGCAGTGTTTAGGGAGAATGTACCTCGACTAAGTAAGTCGTCTTATCAATCTTTTTTTGCAGACAGGGCATTAATCGACTTGTGGTGTTGATTTGAATGGTTTGTCATTTATTGTTTCTCCCTTAATGGCCAAAAAATAGAGCATATAGATTTCAGTTCCTATATGCTCTAATGCTGTTACTATATTTGATTTTGATTGATATGATTGATTATGCTAACTGCATGACCTCTGATTCAATTTCTTTTATGTCACTTTCCAGTAATTCAGGAAAGTACTCGCTGACCTCATCAATATTTATTTTCCCTTTTTTTAACATAAGTATTGCTTTTTCCATTAGAGTTTCTCTTTTAATATCTTTCTCATAAGTTCTCATAATTTGCTCATCATCAAATAAACTCATCATAATCGTTACTACCTCCACTTCCTTACTGCTTAGATGCTGTTTTAAGATATTCCTGTCCTTGCAAATACGGATTGTTTCTGTAACCGCCTGTTTTGTCATTCCATGCACTTTTATCTGCTTGTTAAAAACTTTGCAAAAAACAATGTACTCATTGATGATATTATCCTTGTCGCTCTCATATATGACTTTAGCTTTTATCTCAATATCAATATCTGCACCGCCAAAAAACTCTTGCGATAAAGATATGGTATCGGGTTTTCTGCCTTTGTTGCCAGTATATATCACATATAATTCTGGCTTTGGCATTTTTACTTTCTTGCTCTTATACAGGCTCTGACTGGTTCGCTCAAAATATTCATGGTAACTCTGTGCTAAATACAGCAGTATTCTGATTAAAATATTTACCGTCCAACTCGATTGCGCCTCCAACAACAAAAGCAATCTGTTGCGTCTGTATCCTCTGGGTGCAATGTCTTATACAGTTTCAACAAATTCTTTTTATCTTCTTGTGAGTAAAAAGTTTGTGTCGTTTAAGAAGCCCATGAACCCCAGTAAGTTCCAGACTCATCCTGCTGTTCTTGAATTATTTGCGTTATGCGCAATTCCGGCTGTCTCCCTAAAAGGCAGAAAAAATACTTCCGCAAATAATGCATGACGGCTGCTTCTGATACCCTCCCTCTGGCAGGTGTCCTCTGGTAGCGAAGCTGGCTGGGGCTGATCTCTCCGGTATAACTGACGGAAAGACCCTGCAATATTCCCATTGCTATACAGGACAGCGCCATGTGCATCTCAGTAGCACGTACGGCTTCCAATACTTTCCGGCGGGATTTTTCCCTTTCCACACGCTCAAGTGCCGTGGGTTCCCCTTTTTTCTGGTAATGGTTCAGTTTTGGCATATGCTTTGACCAGAATCGGTAACAGAATGCCCCGGTCTGCTGTTTCAGCTCCCGGAAAGTACATTCGATCCGGAACCTGTAACTGTAAAGCCTGATGATGGACAACGGCTCCAGTTCCAGGCTGGTGCTGGCCAGGATGCTCTGGACCCCATCCATTTCCACCAGGACAAAGCGCAGCTCCTGATACAGCCCTTGTCCCCACAGCAGATCGGTACAATAATAGCGTATGAATTTTTTCCGGCTATAGAGCCCGATCTCTGCTTCCTGGAAATTTTCCTTATGGGAAAGAAATAGTTCTTTCAGATGGACAGCAGGCCCTTTTTTAGGCGGACGTCCTCTTCCAGCCTTACGCGGGGAAGGTTTCTCAAAGGCAACACAGGATTTCTTTGCTTTCGTGACGATCTCCATGCGTGTATTCCCATTCTTGTTGAGGGCCGCCAGTTTTTCCAGTGCCGGAACGGTAAGGAAATACCTGTCCAGGAGGAGCAGGGAATCCCCAAAAGTACAGGCAGCACGGTAAGCATCTTCTACCATCTGCACCACATGGGAAGAAGCACAGATGCAGGCGCCTTTCCATCCTGCTGCGGCCTGGAGCCCATCATGGAGACGGATGGACAGGGGGATACAGGCCCACTGCCTGACGCTTCCGACAAGGATGCCGAGGCCGCCGAACATATGACCGTGGATGTACTCAGGTTTTGCAGAATTTTCAGATTCCTGGAAAAGCTTTTTCACTCCAGGCATCCGGCGACCTTCTTTTGACTGCTTCACCCCATCTCCTATAAGAACGCAGAACTTACCTTCCTTGTAAATAGGGAAAGATTCCTTAACAATAGAAAACCAACGCTCCCGTATATTTTCTAAGGACCAGGCGGAAGATCTGAAGAAATGGATCATGGAGTCATAGCAGTCCGGGCTTAAGGCAAGGTCACGGATAACGGAAGTGACACCAAGTTTATCGGAACGGAGCATAAGACCGACCGTAATGGTAACAAACCAGTGGAAGGCAGCTTTCCGGGAGAAACAGGATTCAAAGCGGCATAAAACAATTTCAATAAAATTCATCATAATCGTATGGTCAACCACTGGAAAGTATGGTAAACTCATACATGAAATAACTCTTTCCGTGGTGTTTGTATCTTTCTTAAGTGTGCTAACTTAAAGATACCATAAATCCATATGGAAGAGTTATTTTTTATGATAGAACTTTTTACTCTCAAGTCAACAAGATCATACGCTTTATCGGTATAAGCAAAACCGCCATCGATTCTATAAATCATTCCATTTGCCAAGAAATCATCAATATGTGAATTATTCGAATCTATTGTTACATTTTCAACGTTCTCTGAAAGATACACCAAATCAGCATATACAAAATTTTCTATAGCCTTTACCAAACGGAAATACTTATCAAAATCCATATCGTTATCTATTACCGAAAGAGTTAACCATGAAATGTATTTTGCTTTTCTTGGATCATCAATCCTGTTTACTGTATAAACTATGCTTGTAGCATTTTCTTTCTTATTTCCGCTTTCTTCCAATTTTACTGCCAGCTTTCTTAATACATCATAGTCAAATTTTCCCTCCTGTAAAAACAAATAAAAATTGTTCCACAGTATCATGTCTGGAATGCTTCTAGTTTGATGCAATAATTCTATTATATTTTTTCCAAAGTCTACGGAATCTTGAATAAAACAATTTATCAATGCCTCCAAAAGAGTAGTTTTTGTATTGTTTTTCAATTCAGTTCCAATTTCCTGTAATAAGTCCTTATTCATTTAACTAAATACCCATCCTATTAAAACTGTTTATCTATATTTCTTGTGAGTAAAAAGTTTGTGTCGTTTAAGAAGCCCATGAACCC
>OFFW01001468.1_pt1 | contig 14172 bp, 8 predicted proteins | sample 1521501 | NCBI WGS metagenome assembly OFFW01 (sample SAMEA3504107, study PRJEB24116) | mouse gut metagenome | biome: mouse gut; feature: mouse-associated habitat; material: faeces | place: Denmark | collected 2011
CTCAACTTTTCTGGCACGGGAAGGCCCAAATGCACCGCATTTTCCAGCATAATCAGTCCCTCAACCGAAAGATAGTATAGAATAATCGTCATGCGCAGGGCTGGTGTGCCTGTAAGAACATTGGTGTCAAGGATATTCCCAACCCCAACAAGGATAAAGATCAGGATTTTTTTGAAAATTTCCCGAATCGTAGCCCTGCCAGGTGGTGTGCGGTCAACTACCGCACACATATCATCCGTGATCTGAGCCATCACCACAAACACGACCAATGAGGCCATAAGGCCATCAAATCCACCCCAGTACCAATTGGCAGCCGCCCTACACTCTGATCCTACCATATTCCAGAACTCACCCATGTTTCTGTCTCCTTTCGTCCATGCTATACCATACAGATATCTAGCGTTTGAAAATGTACGGATAGTGTGTTACTATTGTATTGAGCGCTCAATCTGTACCTTACTATACAGACCCACAGCCCAATTTGCAGTAACAAGAGCAGGGACATTTAAGTGACAATGAGGTGGAGTTATGCTACTTGCTGAAATCTTAAAAATTTTGGCAGCCCAGACAGAGACTCTGGGATATCGCAGGGCTGACCTATATGAAAAGCTGTTCCAAGGAATCTTGGACGATAACAGCTTCGGCATGGATGATATAGTCAAACAGATATTTTCAGGTTCCCGTCCTCTGAACAGCGCTTTAATGCGCGAGCTGTGCGGGTCAGTGGGTTTCCAACATCTGTGCGACAATATCCAGGCCAACCTTCTCGCTGTTGTCGGTAACCATAGCGGCCTTTATGAACAGTTCGCCCGCCTGCTTACAGATTGTCCATATACCAGTCAGCCCAATATTGAAAAAATAATGGCAGCTTGTGATCCTGCACAAGCTGCCGAACTGTCACGCTTTATTGCCGCCTGCATTGTGTGCGGCAGCTATAACACGGCCCAACACAAGAAAAAGGCCCAGAGGATTCAAGACAAGTATGCCCTCAGCGTAGAATATATGAGCCTGGATACCCCGGCTGCTGCATTGACACTGAAGACAGAACTCTGGATGGCGGCGCAGTCAAATTACATCGCCTCCCACAGGGAAGGCGGCCGCTTCCATAATCTGAACATCATTGAGCGCCTGCTGCCGCAAGGGTATGTTGCGGCCGGCCGCTTCCAGTCCCGTGGCAAGACGGAGGATGGGACTGTCGCGTCCCTGGCGGAACTCTGTGCCCGGTCCGACGCTGACATCGCCATTATCGGGGACGGTGGCATCGGGAAAACGACGTTCCTCCAGCATCTGATGGAGGCGGAGTTCCTTGCCCCGGATGGCCGCACAAGGCACCATGTGAGGAACCGTCCTGTCCCATTCTTTATCGAACTCAACCGCTGTCCAGACCATATCCGTGACTGGTATGACAGCACCCTGGGGAAAACCAACTTCATTACACGGTATATTGGCCAGATCCGGGAGAACCACGCCTCCCTGGATTCGGTATCACCCCAAACCCTCGATGCGGTGGAGAAGGAACTGCAGCGGGTACCTGATGACGGGAAGGCCCAGTACCTGCTACTTCTGGACGGTTTCAACGAGGTGCGTGCTGGCGGTTCCATCCGTGCTGACCTGAGTAATGAGATCACCGTACTGCACACATACCCCAATGTCCGGATCATCACCACCAGCCGGGAGACCCAGGCAGCCTACTATGCCTCCGCATTTAAGAACATCCGCCTGGTCGGTCTGGAGGAGGGAGAAATTCTTGCGCATCTGGAGAAGTGCGGCGTCCCGCAGCCGGTCATAGGTAATGTGCGGGCCTGTGATTCCCTGATGCGCTGTCTGCGGATTCCACTCTATCTCTGTATGTTCTCGGTAGAGCAGGAGCGGGACTGTTTCCTGCCTGAGACGGCAGGCGAGATCCTATACTGCTTCTTCCACAAGGACTCCGCCTTCTATAACGCCCGGGCCAGGATGTCGGAGGCCAGGAGCTGCAATCTGACAGAGCAACAGATCGCGGTCGTCCTGGACTTCATAATCCCATACATCGGCTGGTCCTTTGAAAACAGCGATGTATTCTTTATGAACGAGTCCAAGCTCCAGGCGCTGATCACCAAGGCCATGCAGCATATCAAAACGATATTCGCCGGCAGCGAGACCAACCCGTTCCCAGACTTCAGGTATAGTGGGCCGGTACTGCGGGCCGCTGTTGAGTCGTTCTACGCCCGGGATGGAGCGTTGGATACCGCCGCCATCCTGGCCTGTGCCTACGACTACCTCGGTATTGTCTATCAGTACCAGATCAATGAAGGCGCCTTTTCGGATCGGGTCCGATACTCCTTCTACCATCACCACTTCCGGGACTACTTCTCCGCCATGTGGGATGTGGGCCTGCTGACAATGCTGCAGTGCGTACCGGCGAGCGCCTTTTCTGACCCGGACCGCAGCGCCCCGGCGGCAGGCAGCTTCCGTCACTTCCTGGACAAGCGGTATTGGCAGACCCAGAAGGTACAATTCATCAGCGAGATTCTGATGGAGCATCGGAACCGGCCCCAATTGGATGAAAAGACCCTGAACTGGTATCTGCCGCAGCCGGAGTATGACGAGGCCCTGGTGCTGACCGGGGCCATCGACTACTGCCGCAAACTCCGCCAGGCGGATATTGAGACACGGTATGTGCTGCCGAACATCCTCTCGGCTATCCTGCACGGGCGGAAAGAGTATTCCGGGATGGACCTGAGCGGCCTGGACCTGCGCAGGTGCTGCTTCTTCAATATCAACTGCAGCCGGAGGGGGAAAACCCGGATCCTGGCTGCAGACTTCAGCAACTCAGTCCTGTGCAAGGAGAACTTCCAGCCCGAGGACCACCAGGACTATATCATGGAGTATTGCTATCATGGGAAGCGGTGCTTTACCATCGACAGCGACGGCGTGATCAAGTGCTGGGATATGCTGTCCGGCAAATTGGAGTATGAGCTGCGGTCCGCCGACCCTCTGGGCGTCTCCGACTTCTCCAGCAAGGGCTTCATGAAGGTGTCCCATAACGGGCGCTGGCTGGCAGCTAAAGTCCAGGAATCCTGTGAGGACGGTATGCACCTCTATGTGAACCTGTTCGACCTGGCCGCCCCTGACCTGCCGCCGAAGCGGATTGCGCCGGCGGGCAAACACAACGCGCTCAACTATTTTGAGTTTACTGGGGACTCCCGCAGCCTCCTGCTGCTCTGCGACCACATGACCGTCTACTGCATGGATATTGACACCGGGGCGCAGCTCCACAGCGGCACCTTTGACCTCTACAAGCAGAGTGAGCTCTATGCCGACTCTGCAGCTTCGGAGGTCTTTGCCTATACTGCTGAGTACAACACCTATGAGACAGACTCGGCCCTGATGGAGACCTGGAACAACGATGACAGCAGCGATTACAGCGATGACGAGGATGACGAGGAGGAGTTTCCCGACGGCATCCCCTGTGCGCTCTGCGCCCTTATACTCACAACGGGGGAAATGCGCACGCTATACTCATATATTGGTGAGCCCGGTGTGGCGCCGACCATCTCGTACGACTACAGGGCCAGGTGCTTCCTGCTGTATAACTATGATGGGCACCACATTGAACGGTTCGACTGCATAGCCCAGCGGCGGGACATCATCCTGGAGGAGCTGACAGACGGGCATGATACCCCGCCGACAGAGATCCATCCTCACCCGGAGCGTCCGAATGAGTACTATGTTATGTACCCCAATGTGTGTTTTGATGCGGTGATCGACGCGAGCGGGTATGGAAAGATCCTGATGACCTACTCCATAGAGGGTGTGGAAAAGCTGCTCCGAAACTCAGACCTGAGCGGCGAGCTGGAATTTAAGACCGCCGTGGTGCCCACGTTGAACCGGTTCATTGTCGGCAACGACTCCAACACCTACGAGTGGGATACGGAAAATGACGCCCTGGTACGCAAGTACAACTGCGTCTACTACAACTGCACCGCATTCTTCCCCAACGCGGCAAAAGACCTGGCCATCCTGGTCCACCGGCACAACGGCGTCTCCTTCTTCCGGGGGTCGCCAGCGAAGCTGTACGCTCAATTCTGTTTCCACGATCCGGAGTACCTGATCGACCTGGCCAGCTATGACGATGTTCACAGTGTTCTGGCCCTGGGTTTTGCGCGGCCCGACCATGAGAAGGTCATTCTCCTGGACGTGACAACGAGCCGGGAGAGGACGATCTACTCCTCTACCCGGCCCGGTGAAACGATTGTGAATATGTGCTTTCATGAAGAAGGGAACCGGATTCTGATCACGACCCAGTATGAGTGCTATGAGTGCGACCTGGGGAGTGGGAATCTGGCCACCGTGACGAAGGCAGGCCCGAATGAACGTCTGGCCGCCGGCAACTACAGGGGAGAGGAGGTAGAGGTGGCCGTAGTGGAACACTCCGGCCAGGAGAAACCCTCGGTGAAACCGCACTGCACCTACTACTGGCGCGGCGCGGATGGGGCATACCTGCGCTCCTGGTACTACCTGATGCCGGAACTGGATGAAAAGCAGTTCTGCTATTTCCTCTATGCTACCGGCGACCTGGGCTTTGGCGGCTCAAACGATGAAAAGGGCTTCCAGCAGTACTGGGTTACCAAGGGTTTCTTCTTGGAGCGGCTCCCGGAGCTGGAGCGGTTCTTCAAGCCCAGGTGCTATACCTGGCGCGGGAATCGGCGCTTGAAGCTGGATAAGGAGTTCCAGCCCCTGGATAAAATCTTCGTCTGGCACAAGGCGGCCATAACCAACCGATACAGCGTGGGCGACAGCGGGTTCAGCCATATGTATCTGGCGGATGACATGTCGGAGGCGATCATCACGGATAACAGGCGTCATTTGCTTTATCAGAAGCCGCTAAAGGGGCTGACATACCAACAGATGAAGGATGCTTTTCAGAATTCATTTGCTGGGGTGCATCAGGATACTTATTGGGACTTGGCAATTCCCTGGTATGACGGAACTTTGATTGGGTGCTTTGAATCCTACAACCTAATACATATTGCTATAGGGGATAACAGACTGCTTAGTTCAACTAAATATTGTCTTGGAGCTTCAGTCATAGGGTGCAAATCTATCAGCATCTGCACAAGTAATGGTAACTCACTTTCAAATGCAGATTCTTCATCAACTACCTATATAAGCCCCAAACTTCCCCCCAAGAAAGACATTTTTTTAGGATAGAGATTCATTTCCTTTCCATGCTCTGTAACAAAAGAGCGATTAGCTGGATCACTCATTCTGCCGCAATCACCGCCGTTGGTGCGGACACAATTGACTGCTATAGCTGTCTTTTCGTCATAGTTGGGACAGTAGAGAGAAACTCGGGTCCCCACTTGGGGCATACAATACATAAAGTTCCCGGTTTCCGGCCGCCATGTATAAGGATATGGCCCGCCAGGATTCCAACCCTCGTCAATATCCAGTTTCAGCTTCAAGGTCTCCCGTGAGGTTTCCAGAACTTCACCCAGCAGGGTCATCCCACTGATTTTCTCGTTGTAGAGCATCTTACCCCAGCCAAGGCCCGGGCGGCCAAGGCGATATGTAAAAATCAGCTCCTCGCGTTCAAGTATGGCATACTTTTCAGAAATAATAAAGGGTTGTCCCTTAAAGACTGAGTACCATCCCAGATCGCACAGTTGCGGGCTTTCCACATCGTAGTAGAAGAAGTCAGCCTTGCTGTAGCCCGCCGCAGAACCGCCCAGTTCATAGTACCGCTGGCTGATTCCGCTGGTGTAGGCATCCTCTGGAAACTCGCAGGTAAAAGAACGGTCAGGGAACCCAAACCAAAGTCTGGGAAGTCCTCGATGGGTTTCCGGCACCAGAACGCCCCCGCAATGGCTGGCCATACGCATCAGAAACTTCCAGTCCGTCTCCCGATACTGAATCACGGGCTGGCCCAAGGTCTTATCCTCTCCAACAGTGCAGATAGCTGCGCCGCCGCTGTACTCAGAACACACCTGCTGCGCCACCTGGCTGTAGGTTCGGCCCACATCCTGGAAACTGCGGCTGCGGACTTCCCGATCCATTAGACAGGTGCCAGAAAGAAGTTCTACATGGAAACGATTATAACCACCAACCCGCACCATTTCCGCTTCTCGGATCACACCGGCGAACAAACATTTTTCCATACCGGATTTGTCCAGCGTGAGGATATGTTGCTCCCGGCCAGCCAGCGCACCACTGAGCTGCTCCAAGGCGTTTTCCCCGGCCTCGCCTTCCACGATGGCCCAGCCGTGTGCATTTACGCCGACGTGAAGCTTCAGCGCAGTTAGGTGTTCGATATTCAGCACTCCACTCATTCGCAGAGTAGTATGATTGGTAGTTATCATGTTTAGCCTCCTTTAGTCCTCGTCCTCCTGGCCACTTCGCACAATCTCAATCAAGCCGTTGTACTTGCAGACCAAGAAAGACCTCGTTGTCAACGCAGGCTCGCCTTCTTTGCCGATATGGGTATCATCATGCGTATCATCCCATACATTGACAATAACGGGCACACATGGGGTTCCCGTAACTGTTCCACTGGCCGCTTCACCAGTAAAAGAGCCATCTGGATTCCTCGGAGCCTCTTTTACATAGCTTACACTGCCACCAGTGGGATTATCGGGGCTGGAGCATACACCGAAAGAAGGAATGTTGTCTTCCACAACACAATCCTTCTTGAACATAATTGGCTTTTTCAGGGTGTAGACACCGTGGCAAAGTGGCAAGTTTAGCCGCCTGCAGTGCGAACCGTACTGGCAATGTAATAATGCTCCACGTACTACATATGCAGGATTTTGCCTATCATATTCCGCCTGATATTCCGCCATTTTTTCAAGAATTTCCTCTTCCTTTTCGCTGGGAGCGGGAGGATTATCGGCTTGCTGATCCTCCACCAGCTTTTCAATTTCAGATGCAGTCACGTCTATCCCATCTGCCTGCATCTTTTCGGCCATAGCCTGATACATCTGCTGTTCAGTTACTTCTTCACTCACCGGCTCAGCAGTGGCGCTGGCAATAACTTCAGCCATCACATTTCGCTCCTTTCACCGTTTCCAATGGAGTAATCCCCACGCCGCGTGCGCCGCGTTTCAACATACTCTCCAATATATCTATCCGTATCACGGTATAAATGTTTTTCATGTCCGCCAATTGAAATATGCTTGTATCTCCAACAGGTTTCAGATTGATGACACCTTTTGAGAGCACACTTTTATCAAGATTCCACTCGCTACCCTCTGCCAGACAATGAATTTGCTTTAATATGGGCAAATAGTAAGTTTCTCGCTGAGGTGTTTCCATGTCCAGCAAAATAATCTGCTTCGATATAACCTGTGGCTCATAGAGCGTCACAACTTCCATGCACTTCTTTGAGAGAAGCAGAAATGGAGCGGAAATAACATCAACAAACACAATGTGCGGGTTCGGGCGGATATTCAGGATTTGTCTTCTTGCAATTTTATGAGAAGCCCCAGGTCGGATATTTCGAGGGTCGATTTTTCCGCTCCAATCCAAAAATTCTGGACTATCTACATAGCGGGGATCACTGTGCAGCAAAAAGTAATTCATGTTTCTCGCCTCCATTGGTAGAATGGCATTTGCTTCTCCATATATGGGCCAATCGTGAATTGAATTTCTGGCATAACGTCAATTCCATCCAATGAGAGCGCATCCAAGCAGAGCGGTAACAGACCTTGCAGCAGTCCAGTTGCTGTCGCATAGTAGTTCAGGTGGTATGCCTTTTTAAGCTCCCATAACTCATATTCCTGTACCCGGATCACCGATTGCCGTAGGGTGGCGGCAATAACATCAAAGTCAGTATCAAGATTTTGCAGTAATATGGAGAAATCCCATTCAGAGGCCGCCTCATTGTCATCAACCAAAAAGCGTTCATCATAGGCATCTATCTGGAAAGCATATTTTTCAAGCAGTAAGTTGCTCTGCATCAGCGAGAAGCTGACATAGGCCACAGGCCCTTTCTTCGCAGCTGTCTGCCAACAGACAGCTGCGTCAAACGCTTTCTGTAGTGATCTGGCCAGGTCAGCACTCAACACTTGAACATTGTCCTTCATGCAGAGAACAATCCGGTCAAGATCAGTTAAGAATCTTTGCTGTAGAGGTTCTGATACCAGGGAGGCCAGTTCTTCCATCCGATCCATATCTGCACTCCCTATTCGATGTGGACCTGGGCCCCATCCAAGTGAATTTCATCCTGAATTGTCATTTTCGTCTGTCCCTGCTCCAACACAATGGACTCAGGCGCAATTACGCTGACAGACTGCTCCAGACTTGCAATCTGGATAGCTTCATCAGATTTGATGAAGACAGATTTGTCACTGGTAATCCGTATTCCCTCTTCGTCCAAAATTTCGATACTCATGCCTTTATTGTTGGTAAAGACCAGAGACGTGGGTGTAAACAGGACCTCTTTGTTATACTTGCTTTTGAGCGATTTGTGGTCAGGATTTACCCTGGCATCACTGCAGTCTTCAGACAGGTGGACGGCGCTGATGATATACGCTTCACTCTCTTGGGCACCGGGCATATACAGCCGCACAGAATCTCCCTTTTCAGGCATACAATACCAACCCGTGCCGTCCGGAGAGGAGTAAACTGTGGAGTAAGGGAACCATTTCTTGTTGCTTTGGATGCCATCAACCGCCACTTGTACCTGAACGGTATCCCGAGTTATACCGACAATATTGGCATCCAGGGATGCACCGATAGCTTTCTCATTGTAGCGTTTGACGGCCTGCAGTCCAGCCTTGGATTTGAGCTTATAGTGATGGACCATTTCCCGGCTATCCAACTCGCTCACCACATCGAAAATATAGTACGTCTGCCCATGGAACGGGAAGCTGTCGCCGATTTCGTAAATCTCCCGGCTGACTGCCTCCATGCAGAGCGCATCCGACTCAATCAGTGACAAAACCTTATTCTTGGTTTTCAGCAGATAGTCGTCGGTTTCTTTTTTCAGTGTGTATGTCTCCTGGGACAGGTCAATATTGCTCTTCCCATCCGGGAACCCAAAGTAGAAATGCATCCCTTCCTTGCGGTAGGCCGGGACCAGGTTGTCATTGAAGTGGCTGGCCAGGCGCTTGGCAAACTCCCAGTCCGTTTCATGATACTGGACAATGAGGTCACCAATCTGCTTCCCTGCTCCAACGGACATGGCATGGCCGGCATTCTGATAATACTGCTCATTGTATTTCAGAACAGCATCATAAGTAGACTGGGCATTCTGGAACACCCGGGTATGCGGCACCAGATCCATGTAGTAGCTCCCGCTGACAGCATCCAAAGTCAGTAGCCGCAAATCGCCTTCTACCCGAACCTGGACGTTGGTAGAGACGCCGCAGAAGAAGGTGTAATCCGCGCCGCTTTCATCGACCAGGAGCAGTTTGACCTGGATGTCGTTCTGGCCAGTCTGGACATACTTCTCTTCATCCTCAGCCCGAATATGCCCGATAAAGCGTAGGGTCGCATGGTCGTTCAGCTTTTTGTGGACTTGGCAGGACAGCACATCCAATGTCCGAAACGGATCCAGCACAATTCTATAGTCCCGCATAACTACACCTCCGTCGTTTTATCCTGAATGGAGCGGATTACCTGGAACGCCGTGTTCTTCCACGCCTCCATATCCGCGATAGCGCAGTTGAAGATGCCATGCATCAGGTTGCCACCGATGGAGGTGAGGTACACGATGTAATAAATTTGTGTGTCGATGCCGTGGCCCTTAAACTCGAACCAGGAGAGCATCGTCTCACCCAGCGGCTCCGTTGCAGACTCATAGAAGATGTTAGCTGGATTCACTTTCTTGAGGATCGCTTTCATCCCATCGGCGGCGGACTGCATCTGAGCAGGCTTGATGGGCTTGTTGAACAAGTTGAACGCAAAGTTGGTGCTGCCCAGCAGGTCGGTTTTGATGATCTGCGGCCGCTGCTCAGAGGGATATTTTATCCGAGCAATCTTGGAGGGCATGTCCACAAAGGACTCCGGCAACCAGATGGACATTTTGTCCTTAAACAGCAGTGTCTCCTTGAACGTGAGCAACTCGCCGTGGATGGTGGCGCCATCGCCGTGGATGTCCTCGCCGGTCGCCTTTTCCTTCCGACGCAGCTCGATAATCTGTTCATCTAAAAATTCCATACAATATCCCCCTATCTTTTTTGATATATTGAAGGGCAGACCTCGTCACTGGGGCCTGCCCTGTTATGCGACTATACCTAGCATACGTTCAGCCACATTATACCCCAAGTTACATTATATTGGTCAAATATTCTATAAAAAATAGTATGTTATTTAAGATCAATTGCTCCAGGGGAATCCCTCTGCAGGAGCATAGATTTTTATATGGCTATAATCACGCATTTCTGGCTGGAGTAAGCACTGGGGACAATCCGCCGTATCTATAGGTAGTTCAAATCCACGCTTAATTGCTATTTTACCGATGGCAATATGGAGCAGATCTAGGAAATTCACTAAGTTGGGATCTCTACGATTCTGGCGGAGCGAGTCAATAAACAAATCATAAAATTTTTGGTTGTTTTTTTCTAAAAGTGCTTCATATAGGTTAATTTGGTCAAATACACTTGAACCCGTCCATTGCCCGTCTTGATGTTTTCTTATAAAGTCAAAGTTCTCTTTTGCTTGGTAATCATCTCCATTAAATAAATGAATAAGTGCGCCTTCAATTTTTTCAACAGAGGGTGGCATAGGATTTTGATTAGCATGTAAAAGTTGGTTACCCAATTTATGAGCCACTTCAATCGCATCAGCGATAACCGCTGCTTCAAAGTAATCTAATGCTCGGAGGTTAACCTCACCATTATTCCTAGTATTTTGGGGATTAAAATATTGGCACGCATAGGATTTGTACATAGCACTTTGATAGAAATAGTCTTTACATAATTTTGTGTCTCCAAAAGCTATCTGCTGTATATCTCCCATTGAAAGATGTAGGAAAGATAACCTGTTATAATCTGAAAAGCGATTGTTACTATCTCTTGACAACTGAGTTTGGCCTTCTTGCAACCATTCTTTTCGCATAGTGAGAATGCCACCCTCATCAGTAGCATATCGCACAGCATTTATTGCAAGGCGCTTGGGATTGGGCGATATTTTTTGCGTTTTAATAGTCCCTTTGTATTTCAAAATTAGTTCTCCTTTTCATTCAATTGCACTATTTAGGCTGAGTATGCGCAATCAAATCAGCGGTTTTTTGCTGGCCTAAATATTCCACAGAATACCCAGAACCATCAGGTCTGACAACGGCAATATCTTTAATAATATTTTCAATACCCGCTAATTTCATCTCATTACCTAATGCCTGTTGTTTTGACGTTCCGATAGAAATCATTTTATTAATATTCATTTTAATCCAGTCATCACTCATTTGTACTATTCCTCGTGTGGTCTTTCCGTCTAAAACTGATAGTTGCGGTGAATGCCCAGTCTGTATCCCTTTTACTTCAACAACAAGAAATTGTGTTTGAGTCGTTCCATCTGCCAATTCAATTGTTCGGCGATACACTTGATCAAACCCGTTATCGCTTCCAATTTTAGCGTCCCCAGCATATGTAAACCCGCCATACTGGAATGGAGTTGCATGATCAGCAATTTTTTCAGCTTGTTTTCCAAATTTTTGGGCATCTGTTAAACTACCGCGTGACGGTGTTGGTGCTTTATCCCACGTTGGCTTAAATGTATATTTACCATCTCCCCCAACCTCATGCCAGTCCCCATGGCTATCACGATATATTTCTCCTGCAATGGCTCTTTGGGTAGCAGCAAAATTAGGATCGTAGGGTACCAATGCAGTGCTACTTGAAGTGCCGGTGGCGGCATTCATGGGAGCGTCTTTATAGTACCCGCTTGGATCGAAATAGTAGACGGGATTGCTTTTGCAATAAGCATAGAGATTGAGCCCATCGCCGCGGTAAATATCCTCCTGAATAAACCGCCCAATGATCGGATTATAGAACCTTGCCCGCAGATAATATTGCTGTGTAATCGGGTCAATCTGCTGTCCATAGTAGGTGAAGCGGTTGGGAACCTGCTCCTCTTTCGCCGTGATGTTGCCCCAGGCGTCATACTCATAGCGGTTCTGTACCACACCAGCTTCATCAACAATATGGGTGGCAGACCCCATCTCATCAGAAGCATAGTGGTAGTACGTCCTTGCGCTGTCGGCGCTGGAGCGGCTGGCAATCAACTCCGTCCCCCGGATCAGCCGGTTCAGCCCGCTGGCGTCCTCCTCTGCCACAGCCTCCCGGTCCTGGTTGAAGATAAACCGCACCAGCCTGCCGTTCTCCTCCATCTCATACCGCAGCCCCTCAGCGTCATAGCGGTTGATCTGAATGTTTCCGTCAAAGGTCTCCGCCTTCACTGTGCGGTTGAAGGAGTCATAGGAATAGAGCGCCTTATCATCCGCCAGCAGGTTGCCCGCCTCGTCGTACTGGAACGGCGTGGTCACATTGCCCTTGGTGTAGGCGGTCAGCCGGTTCCTGGGATCATACTGGTACAGTTCCTCCGCACCGCCGGCAATCCTGCGTATGCGGTTGCCGGCCCTGTCGTAGAACAGTTCCTCGGTGCAGGTGGGATACTCCACCTTCTTCAGCTGGTTCAGCGGGTCATAGTGATAGAGGGTATCACCTCCAAGCTGGCGCTTCAACGTCCGGTTGCCATTGCCGTCATACTGGTACAGGTTGTCTGCCAGGACGGCGTCGGCCGACAGCACCTTCAGCGCCGTCAGGTTCTTGTCAGAGTCATAGGCATACTCCTGCCGGATGGGTCCGTGAGCCAGCGCCCGGATTGTGCCGTCCGGATTGTAGTCATAGGCCGCCAGCTCTGCCCCATCATCGTACATTTTCAGCAGCAAGTCAAGGGGGGAATAGGTAAACTCCGTCGTTTTCCCGGCCACGTCGGTCTGGCGGATCTTGTTGCCGTTCTTGTCATAGGCCATCGCCAGGAGCGTGCGCCCGCTGGCGCTCTTCCGGGCCAGCCGCCCCATAACATCATACTCGTAGGCGTACCGCATCCCGGCGGAAATGGCGCACTTTAACAAGCCCTCGGGGGTGTACTCGTAAAAATCACCCAGAGCGCCGTCTTCTGTTCTTTTGAATAGGGGAGCGCCATAGAGGTTGTAGCCAAACTCCACCGTCACACCGTTGCGGTCGGTCTTGCGTACCATGCGGCCCTGGCCGTCGTAGGCATAGTGTTCCTGTCCGCCCATCGGGTCAATAATGGCCGCGATCTTCCCCATGCGGTTGTACTGATATTGGGTGGTGTGCCCCTCGCCGTCTGTGGAGCTGGTCATGTTCCCTGCGAAGTCGTAGGTATACTGCTCCGTGGAGCCGTCAGCTTTAATGATGCCGATGATCCGGCCCCAGGGGTCCAGCTGATATTGGGTGCGGTTTTGGTTGCCATCCACAATGCCAGTGATGTTACCCCAGGCGTCGTATTCCAGCTCCTGTACCGAGCCGCCCACCGTCTCGATCCGGCGCTGCAGCCCGGCGAGGTCATAGCTGTAGTTCGCGCCGCTGCCCACGCCGTCCAGCTGCTGCACCAGCCGCCCCATCGCGTCATAGGTGTTGGTCTGAAGCACCTGGCCGTCTGGGCCCACCACGGTGGTCACCCGGCCATTTGCATCATAGATATACTGGATGCCCTGGCCGCCGTCCAGCGCCTGGTCGTACTGGTTGGGCCGTACCAGGCGCACGATCTTCCCGTTCCGGTCATAAACCGTGCGCTGGACGCCGCCATCCTTCTCAATGCGCCGGATCTCCCGGTTCATCAGGTCATAGGCGATCCGGGTCTTGCGGCCCTGGTTGTCGGTGATCTCGATCAGGTTCCCGGCGGCGTCATAGGAGAACTGTGTCCGGTTCTGGATACCGCTGGCCTTCTCCCTGTGCGTCTCCGCAACCAGCCGGTCAGCGGCGTCATACTCCCGCAGAATCTCGCCGTCCGCAGGGAGGAGGATGCGGGTGATGTTGCCGTTGCGGTCATACTCATATTTTGTACTGACAAAGCCCTGGCCGCAGCCCGCCTTGTCCGCAGTCTGAGAAACCTCCACCAAACGGCCCGCAGCATCATAGTGGTAGTGGATGACCTGCGTCAAGCCCTCACTGAGCAGGCGAGTTTCCTTGGTGCGCTGGTTCAGGCAGTTATAGGCATACTGAA
>OFFW01001472.1_pt1 | contig 14143 bp, 12 predicted proteins | sample 1521501 | NCBI WGS metagenome assembly OFFW01 (sample SAMEA3504107, study PRJEB24116) | mouse gut metagenome | biome: mouse gut; feature: mouse-associated habitat; material: faeces | place: Denmark | collected 2011
AAAATCCCAGGGAGTTTCTTATGCAAATCACGCCCAGATAAAATCCCATCACAATCAGGCTCAGCCTGCTCCAGTTACTCAGTCCCCTGTTTTGCACGGGTATCTGCAGGCATCCCAAAACCGTTAAAACAACCGTCCACTGGAACATATAATAGTTTTCCGGGCATATCACGAACACAGTATTCATTATAAAGGGCGATACCACCAGGATAGTTCCCGCCGTTATACCCGCAAGCCGTCCGAACAGAAGGCTCATTCCCGCGAAAAAAAGAAGCAGCCACAATATCTGTAAAACCATCTGATAAACGCAGACTGCCTCCGTCCTGTTTCCCACAAACCGCAAAAGCCGGGACAGGCTCTCCCCGTATCCGTAGGACAGCCCCTCCGCCAGCACTCTTTCATTGTCGCCGGCCCGAACCATGGCGTATTCAAAATATCCGTATGTATCAAGAACCTCTCTGGGGGAAAGCCCCAGAAAGCCGGCAAGCGCCCCGCTGCTTCTGCTGAGGAAATAGTAAACTGTTCTGCTTGAAACCGCAGCCAGTATCCATATAAAATTAAAGATTTTCCATCTTTTATTCATCCCAGTTATGATATACCGCCTGCACGTCGTCGTCCTCGTCCAAAAGGTCCAGTATCTTCTGCAGGCTCTTTAACGCCCCTTCGTCCGTAAGTTCCACGTAATTCTGAGGAATCATTGTCACCTCAGCAGAGACAAAGGTAACTCCGCTCTCTGAAAGCGCCTGCTGCACCTTATCGAAATCATCGGGAGCCGTAAGCACCTCGTAACTGTCCTCCTCCTCTGAAAAGTCCTCCGCGCCGGCGTCTAACGCCAGCATCATCAGTTCGTCGGCGTCCCCCTCGTACTCTTCCTTGTCAATAATCATCTGTCCCTTTTTGTCAAACATAAAGGACACGCAGCCGGGCGTACCCACGTTGCCGTTTCCTTTTGTGAAAGCGTTTCTCACATTTGCCGCCGTCCTGTTCTGGTTATCCGTAAGCGCGTCCACAATGATTGCAATGCCGTTAGGTCCGTACCCCTCGTAGGTCACGTATTTGTAGTTGACGTTTCCCACGTCGCCGGCGGCTTTCTTGATTCCCCTGTCGATGGTGTCGTTGGGCATATTGTTGGCTTTCGCCTTCGCAATCACCTGCGCCAGCCTGGAATTATTGGAGGGGTCCGCTCCGCCCTCCTTAACCGCAACCGCGATTTCCCTTCCGAGAATCGTAAAAATTTTGCCTTTGGCGGCGTCGTTTTTTTCTTTCTTATGTTTGATGTTTGCAAATTTTGAATGTCCTGACATTTTTTCCTCCGTCCCAAAGCGTAAAACGCTTTTCCTTTACTGCTGCTTTTTTTCTTCTTCTGATTGTAAAGCGTCCTTTTCCCCTTTTTTATCGGGAAGCCTTTTCACAAGGACGCTCTTTATCATGCGGTTTTCAACCTGCTTGATTTTAAATTCATATCCGTCCACGTTTATGGAAAACTCTTCGTCCTCCTCCGGAATCTTATCCATTTTGGAAATCATAAAGCCGTTTAACGTGTCAAATTCCTTTTCGTTAAAGGATATTTCAAACCTCTCCTCCAGTTCCTCAAGAGGGGTGATTCCTTCTATTATATATTCGTCGGCGTTTTCCGTCTCCTCGATATGCGCCTCGTCCTCGTCGTATTCGTCCAGAATATTTCCAACGATTTCTTCCAGAATATCCTCCATGGCAATCAGCCCTATGGTCTGGCCATATTCATCCACCACAATCACCATCTGCGTCTTGGTATGCTGCATACTTTCAAACAAAGCGTCGATATTTTTTGTTTCGGGGACAAATGCCGCCTCCCGCAAAAGGCCCGGAATTTCCGAAACCGGTAATCCCATATTTCCCTCTTCCCTGTGGAAACGCATGGCGTCCCTGAAATGGAGAATCCCGATGATATTGTCCAGATTTTCCTCAAACACCGGAAAACGGCTCTTGCTCTCGCTCAACATGTAGTTGATTGCGTCGCCCAGCGTCATATCCCTGTCAATGGCAAGGATATTGGTCCTGTGGGTCATAATGTCCTGGGCTTCCTTATCGCCAAATTCAAAGATTTTGGTAATCATCTCCGCCTCGGAAGCCATCAGCACCCCCTGCTCATGCCCCTCGTTTACCATGGATATGATTTCCTCTTCCGTCACGTCCTCCGTATTTCCGTCCGTATGGATTCCGAAAATCCGCAGAACCCCTTTGGCGGTAACGGATATCAGGCCGGTCACCGGGCTGAATATTCTGGTAATATGGTAAATCGGATTGATACATGCAAAAGCCCATTGGGAAGCATAGCGCACCCCCAGCTTTTTGGGAATCAATACCCCGAAGGTAAGTAATATGTAGAGCAGCACCGCTCCTGCAAGAACCACTGCAATTATGGAAACCGCCGCAGGCGATACCGACATGCCCTCCAGCTTTTCAAAAACGCCTTTTTCCAGAAGCCTTTTTGTGACGCGTCCGAATACGCCCAGAAAAAACGCTCCCATCACCAGATTAATCAATGTAACCACAAGCTGAACGGTATTGATGTACTGCGCCGGGTTTATGGTAATTTTGTAAAGGCGCTCCGCCTTTTTGTTTAACATAAGGGCAGCCCGCGAAGAGTGCTGTCCGTTGTTTCCCTTCTCCTTAAACTGCTCGGAAAGTTCCTTTGTGTTCAGTTCCCTGACCGCTTCTCCGAATCCGTAAAAAAGCATGTCAGTTAAGAGCAACACGAAAAAAAAGATACAACTGGCCGTAGGCCCACCATCGTCCATTTTCTCATCTCCTGATTCTTAAGTTCCGTAAAATTCCAAATTAAACTATACCATCTTGCGCTCTTATCGTCAATACTATGTATCCAGTTCCAGACTGACCATAAGACCCTGATTTACCTGTCTCATAATATCTTCGTCCAGATGGCATACCTTATCCTTCAGCCTTTTTTTATCTATTGTGCGGAGCTGTTCCAGTAAAACCACGGAATCCTTTACCATATCGTAGCGTCCCGCGTTCAGCTCTATATGGGTGGGCAGCTTTGCCTTATTCATTTTGGATGTGATTGCCGCGCAGATTACCGTAGGGCTGTGCCGGTTTCCCACGTCATTTTGAACAATCAGAACCGGACGCACGCCGCCCTGCTCGGAGCCCACAACCGGACGTAAATCCGCATAATAAATATCCCCTCTTTTCACTTTTCAACGCCTTCCTTCCAACAGGATATTTTAAACTTAATAGGTAGTATAACCGTATTGTCAGAAGGTATTCAAACGGGCTTAAAAATTCTGCTGCTCCCGGCGGCAGACAAGTCCGCCCTTTTTGTAATAACGCGGCACCCGGCTTCCCAGGCAGCAGGCAAACTCATAATTAAATCTCCCCGAAAGCCCACCGAGCAGCTCCATGGTAATCTCTTCCCTGCCGTCCCGTCCTATGAGCGTGACCCTATCCCCCTCCTTTGCCTCCGGAATATGGGTGACGTCCACCATAAACTGGTCCATACATATCCGTCCCAGAATACCCGCTTTCTTTCCGTGTATCAGCACATATCCTTTTCCCGACAGCCCTCTTGCGTAGCCGTCCGCATAGCCTACCGGTATTGTGGCTATCCGCATTTTTTCCCCGGCCGTAAAGGCGCCGCCGTAGCTGACGGCGCATCCCGCCTCAATCTCCTTGATAAACACAATTCTGGTGTAAAGAGAAAGGGCCGGCGCAAGGGGAATAACATCTTTTCTCACCTGTTCCGATGGCCATAAGCCGTAAAGGGCAATCCCGGCCCGCACGGCGTCAAGCCCTGCCCCCGGAAGCTCCATAAGCCCCGCGCTGTTGGCGCAGTGCCTTACGGGAATGGTTCTGCCGGTTTTTTCCTTTATCCGGGATAAAAACGCCCGAAACAAAGAAAGCTGTCCCTCCGCGTTTGTCTTATCGGCCTCGTCCGCCCTTGCGAAATGCGTGAAGATGCCCTCCACCTCCACCCCCGCCGCCGCGAAAGCCTCCTCCACAAAGGAAATTCCGCTCTCATCCGGCCAAACCCCGATGCGGCTCATTCCCGTATCCACTTTAATATGTACCCTTGCCTTCCGGCAAAGTCCCTTTTTCAAATTCTGCTCATAAATCTCCGAAAGTTCCCGCAAGGTGTCCCGGCGGAACACCGTTATCCGGATTTCTTCCTCTATCGCACGCTCATAATCACACGGAAAGCAATAGCCCAGTATCAATATGGGGCCGGTAATCCCCGCCTCTTTTAAGGAAAAAGCTTCCCGGGCCGTGGCGACGGCAAATCCGTCCGCGCATCCCGCGCCTTCAAGCTCTTTCGCAACGGGAACCGCGCCGTGTCCGTAGCCGTCCGCTTTCACCACCGCAATCATCTTTGTTCCCGCCGGAAGATTTTCCTTCATACGCTCCGCATTGCTCCTCACGGCATCCAGACTGACTTCCGCGTAAACTCTCTCACACGCCTCATTTTCCATTCTCTTATCCTCTTGCCTTGTCAATATTACTGCCATATTTATGCGCTTACGGCATTCCCGTTATCACATTTACCGCTTCACAGGCTTCCTTCATCACCACCGGCAGGCTCTCGCAGATATCGCCCGCCGTCATTCCATAGGGCCCCATTTGTCTGCACGCCTCGTCTCCGGCAAGCCCGTGCAGATATACCGAAACACATGCGCCCTCAAACCCGCCCATGCCCTGGGCCATAAGGCCGCCGATAATTCCCGCCAGCACGTCGCCGCTTCCCGCCGCGGCCATACCGCTGTTCCCGGAAGTGTTAAAATAGATTTCTTCTCTCCCGTCTTCCGTCACCATCGTTGCGGCGTCCTTTGCCACCACTACCGCCTTCAGTTCTTTTGCCAGTTCCCGGATAAAGTTTTCTCTTTTTGCCGGGTATTCCTCCATCCCGGCCCCCAATAGCCGCATCAGCTCTCCCGGATGGGGCGTGAGAACCAAGGGTCCTTCCCGCCGCCCGGCCATCTTGCGAAGCTGACCGTTCATGGCAATCAGGTTCAGGCCGTCCGCGTCCAGCACCAGCGGATGAAAAGGGTTCGCAAGCACACAGGAAAGCAGCCGGTAAGCGGCCTCCGTGCAGCCCATTCCCGGCCCGGCCACCACCACGTCTGCCCAGGAAAGCGCCTCCTCTACCGCCTCCTCCTCTGGCATTTCCTCAAAGGTATAAAGCAGCGCCTCCGGAAGCGACTGCTGGATAATTTCCCGGTTGCAGGCCGGGCTTATGATTTTCAGCATACCTGCTCCCGCCCGCAGTACGGCCTTTCCGCAAAGCAGACAGGCGCCGCTCATGTCACGGCTCCCCGCTATCAGGAGAACCTTTCCGAAAGTCCCCTTGTTTCCCCACGGACACCGCGCCGGCAAAAGCATCCGCAAATCCTCCTTTTCGTAGTAAAAGCCGGAAGGCGCGGCCAACCCGAAAGCCTCCTTCGTGATTCCGATATCCCTTACCGCCAGTTCCCCGGTGCAGGCCCGGCCCGGGTAAAGAAGGTGCCCTCTTTTGGCAAAGGCAAAGGACACAGTAATATCCGCGCGCACTGCGCACCCGAAAATCCGGCCCGTATCCGCGCAGACGCCCGACGGGATATCCACACTGCAGACAAACGCTCCCCGCATTTTCTGGCGGTTGATATAATCTATGGCCTCCCGGAAACTTCCCGTAACCTCTCTGGAGAGCCCGATTCCGAACAAAGCGTCCACTACCATATCATATTCAGCATCCTGATATTTGCTCTGAATGGAAAACCCCATATTTTTTAATATTTCCGCCTGGGCTTTCGTCTCTTTTGAAAGCTTATCCGGATTTCCTTCCAAATAAAAAGTAACCTCTGCCCCCTTCGGGGACAGAAGTCGTCCTATTGCCAGCCCGTCTCCGCCGTTATTTCCCACGCCGGAGACAACCAGCACTTTTTTGCCTTTAAACTGTATGTTCCGCTCTTCAAGCACCCTTACCACCGAAAGAGCCGCCCTTTCCATCAGGACCATGGACAAAATCCCGATTCTGCTGATGGTATAATTATCGCAGGCTTTCATTTCATCTGATTTTAAAACATATTTCATAGCAAACCTTCGTTCCCTTTTATGCTTACTTTCCGCCGTCCTTTTTGTATTTCATGTCAAAAATATCAATCACATCGACCCCGAAAATATCATGCATATAAGAATACAGACTCTGATTCATGGATTCCATTTCCTGCTTGCGCACCAGCTTTTCCTTCAGCTCTTCCTTTATCTGCGCCGCCCATCTGGCAATCTCCGCAATTTCCGTCTCGTTTTCCTTTAATCTGTCATAACACACATCCATTGTGGCCATCATCAAATCCAGATTGACCTCGTCAATTTCTCTCGGCAGGGTGAGAAGCTCATCCTCATAAGCGTCAATCTTCTTGTTGCAGTCGCCTATCAGCCGTTTGTTATCCTCCGCTTTTTTCTGCGCCCTTCCGTCGTTTTCCACGGAAGCCTCCTGGGCGTTCTCCACAATTTCCTGCATCAGGCGCTTTTTCAGCTTTCGGATTTCTTTCACTTCCGTGTTTGCCTTTCCCTGCTTTTTCAAAAGCTCGTTCAGCTTTTCCTCCAGCCGCCTGATTCGTCTGTCCGGTTTTGCCTGCGTAAACAGTTGATGCCATTTACTGTCCAACGTAAGTACGGGGATTCTTTTTCCCGCCAGTGCCGCCTTAAATACGTCATCTTTCTTTGCCATCTTTTGCTTTTGCCTCCATGCCAGAAATTTATTCCCACTCGTCGTCTACACTGTTGACGTTATAAATTAATTTCATCAGACTGTCGGACAAATGAACATTTTCCACCTGGATTTTATCCGGAACATTCAAATCCACATGGGCAAAATTCCAGATGCCCTTAATCCCGCACTTAACCAGACGTTCCGCAACTGCCAGCGCACTGGCTTTCGGAATCGTCAGCACTGCGATATCGATTTTGTTTTCCTTTATGAAAGACTCCATTTCTTCCATGGGCCTTACTACCATGTTTCTGATTCTGGTCCCGAAAAGCTTCGGGTTGTTGTCGAAAATCCCCTGAAACAGAAATCCCCGCCGCTCAAAGTTCATATAGTTTGCCAGCGCCTGCCCCAGATTGCCGGCCCCGATAATAATCAGGTTGTGCGTCTTATCAAGTCCTAAAATCCGGCCGATTTCCTCATAGAGATATTCCACCTTGTAACCGTATCCCTGCTGTCCAAAGCCGCCAAAATTGTTAAAATCCTGACGTATCTGTGAGGCTGTCACTTTCATTATATCGCTTAGCTCCTGGGATGATATTCTTTCAATCCCCTCGTTTTTAAGCTCTCCCAGATACCGGAAATACCTGGGAAGCCGCGAAATTACAGCCTGCGAAATTTCTTTGTTATCCACTTATACCTGCTCCTTGCTTTTCCTGGCCAGGCAGCGCCCTGCCTGACATAAATGCTTAATTAATAATATATAACAGTGTTAAAACATTGTCAATTCAATGGAATTTTTAATTCCATTGACATTCCCTTTTCCTGTATGTAAACTGATAAATGTTACCACCATAAGACTTTGTGCTTTATGTTACATAAAATGTAGTGAAACGAGGAACCCGAAATGATTTTATCATGTCAGAATATATCGAAATCCTTTAACGGGGAGAACCTGTTAAGCAAGGTCTCCTTCCACATTGAAGATTATGAAAAAGTCGCCGTTGTAGGAATCAACGGCGCCGGAAAAACCACCCTGCTCCGCATTATCGTAGGCGAGCTTGCCCCTGACGAGGGCCTTGTCGCCCTCTCTAAGGGAAAAACCTTCGGCTACCTTGCCCAGAACCAGAACGTGGACAGCGAAAATACCCTTTACGACGAGATGCAGACCGCAAAAGCCGAGGTCATTGCCCTGGAAGAAAAAATACGGGAAACAGAGCTTGCCATGAAATCCGCCCAGGGACGCAGACTGGAAGAACTTATGGAAACCTATTCCCGGCTCACCCACTCCTTCGAGCTGGCGGGCGGCTATGCCTATAAAAGCGAAATCACCGGCGTGTTAAAGGGCCTTGGCTTTTCGGAGGATACCTTCTCCAAGAAAGTATCCACCCTCTCCGGCGGTGAAAAAACCCGGACCGCTCTCGGAAAGCTCCTGCTTTTGAAACCCGATTTGATTATTCTGGACGAGCCTACCAACCATCTGGACTTAAATTCCATTGCCTGGCTGGAGACCTACCTGCTAAATTATAAGGGGGCCGTTCTCATTGTATCCCACGACCGTTATTTTCTGGATAAAATCGCCGGAAAAATTATTGAGATTGACCAGGGCGCGGCCGCTTCTTTTACGGGAAATTACTCCGATTACGCCGTAAAGAGAGAACAGCTCCGCAGCGCCGCCTTAAACGCTTACTTAAAACAGCAGCAGGAAATCAAACACCAGGAGGCGGTGATTGAAAAACTGCGTTCCTTTAACCGGGAAAAATCCATCAAACGGGCCGAAAGCCGAGAAAAAATGCTTCAAAAAATGGAAGTTCTTGAAAAGCCCACCGAGGCCGCCACGGACATTCATATGACGCTCACGCCAAAAGTGGTAAGCGGCAACGACGTCATGCACATCGAAGGGCTGTCCAAGTCTTTCGGAAACCGGCAGCTCTTTTCGGATATCGGTATGGATATCAAGCGGGGAGAACATGTGGCCGTTATCGGCGACAACGGCACCGGCAAAACCACTATCCTGAAAATCATCAACGGGCTGCTTGACGCGGACGGCGGAGAAATTACCCTTGGAACCAACGTGCATATCGGATACTATGACCAGGAGCACCATGTTCTCCATATGGATAAAACTCTTTTTGACGAAATATCGGACGAATATCCTTACCTGAATCAGACGGAAATCCGCAATACCCTGGCCGCCTTTCTGTTTACGGGGGACGACGTTTACAAGCAGATTGGCAATTTGAGCGGCGGGGAGCGGGGACGTATATCCCTAGCCAAGCTGATGCTTTCGGAGGCCAACTTCCTTATCCTTGACGAGCCAACCAACCATTTGGACATTACCTCAAAGGAGATTCTGGAGGACGCCTTAAATTCTTACGAGGGCACCGTCCTTTACGTGTCCCATGACCGTTATTTTATCAACCGCACCGCCGGTCGTATTCTGGATTTGCGGGACGGGAAACTTACCGGATACCTGGGAAATTACGACTACTATCTGGAAAAAAGACTGGCCCAGAACGAGGCCCAGCCTTCCTGGAGCGTTTCTTCCCAGAATAAGGATACTGCGCCCTCCGACAGCAAGCTGGACTGGCAGGCAAAAAAAGAGCAGCAGGCAAAGGCCCGGAAAAGGGAAAATGATTTGAAAAAATGCGAGGACACCATAGCCCTTCTGGAAAAGGAAATCGCCGATATTGAAAGCGACATGGCGCTTCCCGAAAACGCTACCAACGCCTCAAAGCTTCAGGAACTTTCCTCCCGTCAGGAGGAAATCAACGACAGGCTTTTATCCCTCTATGAAAAGTGGGAAGAACTGTCCTCATAAACCAGAATACAGAAAGTTTAAAAGGGAGACCGTCGGCCGCAGTCTCCCTCTGTTTACTTTTTAAAGGGAATCAAAGGTTTCCCTGATAGCTTTTATGAAATCCAGGCTGTTCAAAATAACCGGATTCTCACAGGTAGAAATCAGAGAAAGGCTCTTTGTCATCTTTCCGTCCTCCACCGTCTTAATACATGCCTTTTCCAGCTTATCCGCAAAGGCGGAAAGCTCCGGAATATTGTCAAGTTCTCCCCTCTTTCGCAAAGCCCCTGTCCACGCAAAAATGGTAGCGATGGAATTGGTGGAGGTTTCCTCCCCTTTCAGATGCTTATAGTAATGGCGCTGCACCGTTCCGTGAGCCGCCTCATACTCGTATACCCCGTCCGGCGATACCAGAACGGAAGTCATCATGGAAAGGTCGCCATAAGCGGTAGCCACCATATCCGACATCACGTCGCCGTCATAGTTCTTACAGGCCCATATAAAACCGCCCTCGGAGCGGATAACCCGCGCAACCGCGTCGTCAATCAGTGTGTAAAAATACTCGATTTGAAGCTCCTCAAATTTCGCCTTATACTCAGCGTCAAAAATTTCCTGGAAAATATCCTTAAAGGTATGGTCGTATTTCTTGGAAATGGTATCCTTGGTGGCAAACCACAAATCCTGCTTTGTGTCGATTGCATAGTTAAAACATGCCCTGGCAAAGCTGGAAATCGACTTTTCCGTGTTGTGAATGCCCTGAAGGATTCCCGCGCCGTCAAAGGTATGAATCAGTTCCCTTACCTGCGTGCCGTCCTCCGCAGTGAACACCAGTTCCGCCTTTCCCTTTCCCGGAACCTTGATTTCCGTATTCTTATACACGTCACCGTAAGCATGACGGGCGATGGTAATGGGCTTTGTCCAGTTTTTTACATAAGGAACAATTCCCTTTATTAAAATAGGCGCGCGGAAAACCGTACCGTCCAAAATCGCCCTTATGGTTCCGTTGGGGCTCTTCCACATTTCCTTTAAATTGTACTCTGTCATTCTCGCCCCGTTTGGCGTAATGGTCGCGCATTTAACGGCTACCCCGTATTTCTTCGTGGCCTCGGCGCTGTCTATCGTCACCTGGTCGTCAGTTTTGTTTCTGTGCTCAAGCCCCAAATCATAGTACTCCGTCTTTAAATCAATATAGGGGAGCAAAAGTTCGTCTTTAATCATCTGCCAGAGGATTCTGGTCATTTCATCTCCGTCCATCTCCACAAGAGGCGTAATCATTTTAATTTTTTCCATACCTGTTTTCATCCTTTCTTTTCACCTTATTCCGCTTTATGACGCGCCCGTACGGCCATCCGTTTCTTAAAACTATGCAGTTTAGCTTTTTCACTTAAAAAAATCATGGAGCCCGTTTTTAACTATATTATCATAGGCATTGTTCACGTGGCAAGTGGCAAGCCTCTCCGCCTCGTCGGGCCGCCCGGCCTTAATCGCCTCCATAATGCTTTGATGCTCCTCATTGGAAGCCTGTCCCCTGTCTTTTGTGGAAAGGGTTTTTTTGCGGATTCTGATTACATACTGGTGGAAGTCCTGCAAAAGATTCTGCAGCATCTTGGAATCGCAGGCTTCATATAAAATGTGATGAAACCGGTTATCCAGTTCCGCCATCTGCTCCATGTGTCCTTTGGCGGCGTGAAATCTGGCCAGGTACACGTTTTCCTCCATCTCCTCCATCTGCTCCGGCGTAATATGCTCCGTGGCAAGCCGGGCGCACATACCCTCCAGGGAAGAACGTATCATATAAATATCCTTCACATCCTTTGCCGTAATGCCCGTCACATAAGCGCCCTTGTTGGGTACAATCTGTATCAGCCCTTCCAGCTCAAGCTGCCGGAAGGCTTCCCGCACGGGCGTCCGGCTGACCCCCAGCTCTTCCCCGATGGCAACCTCCTTTAATTCCTCGTTTTCCTTATACTTTCCGTTTAAGATATCCTCCCGCAGCTTGTGGAACACCCTGCCCCTTAAAGAATATTTGTCCGTCACTTCCTGTTTTAAATCATATTTGCTCATTTTGTTTTCACTTGCTTTCTAAATTTTTTATTCATCACTTTAAGGAAATTCCAAGCTTTCCACACACTTCTTCAAGCTGCCGGGTCAGCTCGCCGTCCGTGATTACCGTCACACGACCGTCCTCATACTGCTTATCCACCCACTTTTTGATTTCCATCACAACGGGGCTGTTCTTATCAAGCCGCTTTTCGCCGGTCAGTTTAAAATAAGTATTAATCCAATGCGCAATTCCCGCAAGCCCCGACGTATTAGACACTGCGCACAGCACCGGCCTGTTTAAAAATTTGTCCGTATCAAAAATGTTGTAAATTTCCTCGTTTTTCAAAAGACCGTCCGCATGGATGCCCGCTCTTGTCACATTGAAATTCTTTCCGGCAAAAGGCGTTCTCTCCGGGATGTGATAGCCTATTTCCTTCTCGTAATACTCCGCAAGCTCCGTAATCACCGTGGTGTCCATCCCGTTCAAATCGCCCTTTAACTGCGCGTATTCAAACACCATAGCCTCCAGAGGCGTATTTCCGGTCCGTTCCCCAATCCCGAACAAAGAAGTGTTTACGCCGCAGCAGCCGTACAGCCATGCCGTGGTAGAGTTGACCACCGCCTTATAAAAATCATTGTGTCCGTGCCATTCAATCAGCTCGTGAGGTACGCCCGCATGGGTGTGCAGCGCATAAATAATCCCCTGGACACTTCTCGGGATAACCGCACCCGGATAGTTGACCCCGTAGCCCATGGTATCGCAGGCTCTCACTTTAATGGGGATTCGGTATTCCTCCATCAGCTTCATAAGCTCTAAGCAGAAAGGAACCACATATCCGTAAATATCCGCTCTGGTTATGTCCTCAAGATGGCACCTTACGCTGATTCCCTCCTCCAGACATTCCTTCACCACGCTCAGATAATGCTCCATCGCCTGCCGTCTGGTCATTTTAAGCTTTAAGAAGATATGATAATCGGAACAGCTTACCAAAATTCCGGTTTCCTTCATGCCAATCTCCTTCACCAGCTTAAAATCCTCTTTGCTGGCGCGTATCCAACTGGTGACCTCCGGAAATTCATATCCTTTTTCCATACATTTGTAGACGGCGTCCCTGTCCTTTTTGCTGTAGAGGAAAAATTCACTGGCGCGTATCATACCGTTGGGGCCGCCCAGACGATGGAGGTAATCGTAAATCGCCACAATCTGCTCCGTGGTATAGGGCGCGCGGGACTGCTGTCCGTCCCGGAAAGTTGTATCGGTAATCCAGATATCTCTGGGCATATTATGCGGTACAATTCTGTCATTAAAAGGAATCTTGGGTACTTCAGAATAGGGAAACATATTCCGGAACACATTGGGCTTTTTTACGTCATCCAATATGTACATATGCTCCTCGATTTCCAGCAGGTTATTTTTCGTGTTCAGCGACACCGGCCTGTCCATAAAAAATCTGTTCTCTTCAGCCATCACTTTCTCCTCCGCTTATTTTGTTCAAAACCTTGTATAATTGTATACAATGTGCTGGTTTCTGTCAATCACTTAGAAGAAGTAAATTTTATCTAAATCCACCAATCTGTCGCACACAGGCATTTTATCCCCCGGCATAAAGAAATACAGCCCCTTAAAATGCAATTACTGCTAAAGGGCTGATTTCCTTCTGAAGAATCTTATTTAAGCAGCTTATCAATCTGAACCATCCCCCATCCCTGCTTGTTCCAGGGTTCTTTCAAATCTCTGGAGGTATATAACAGCTTTTGCTTCGCCTGATTATTGGAGTAAAAGGGATACTTCTGAAGAAGCAGCGCCAAAGCCCCTGAAATAATGGGAGTCGCCATAGAAGTACCGCTCTTGGCAATATAAGCGTTTCGATAAGAGCGTCCCCTTCTGACAATCCCCGCGTTGCAGGAAACGATATCCGTACCGGGAGCCACCACATCCGGCTTTTTCATGGCATAGGGACTCGGGCCCCTGCCGGAATACTCCTCACAGAGATGCTCCCTATTGCCGAAGTATCCACCCTCATGGCATCCTACCGTAATCACCTGCTTTCTCGCGCCAAGGGGAGATATTGTCATGGGGTCAGGCCCCATATTCCCGGCGGCGCATACCACAATAAGCCCTCTCTCCCACGCCTCGTCCACCATAGTCACAAGTCTTTCCATTCTTTCTCTGTCCGTGTGTTCGTCCATCCCGATAGAAATATTCAATATTCTGATATCATATCTCCGTATGTTGTCAAGAATCCACTGCATTCCCCGGACCATACTCTCGACATTTCCGTCCCCCCGGTAATCCAGCACTTTCCCTACAACCAGCCTGCCAAAAGGCGCTATTCCCCTGTATTTTCCCTTTGACAGACGTCCACTGCCGCACAGGCAGCCCGCCACGTGGGTACCATGACCGCTGTCGTCATACATATTCTGTTTATTATTTATAAAATCCCTGAAAGCAATAATTCTATTATCAAAATCAGGGTGGAAAGCCACCCCGGTATCCAGCATTGCTATGGTAACGCCCCTGTTCCCACAGGAAAAACAAAGCTCATCGCTGCATCCAACCTGCCATCTTACCCGAAGCATAAAAAACTCCCGGCTTTTTTATTATAATATGCCGGGAGTTT